>OBKS01001900.1_pt1 | contig 13264 bp, 9 predicted proteins | sample 1517381 | NCBI WGS metagenome assembly OBKS01 (sample SAMN04571686, study PRJEB22368) | human gut metagenome | biome: human gut; material: stool | host: Homo sapiens | place: Luxembourg | collected 2012-08-03
TCAGCAGGTCAACAATCTTTGTTCTACTAATCTTTTCCATAAAACAGTTATTATAACTTGATTATATATATTATTCGAAAGAGCCCATGCGCAGGAAGTTCACCTCTTGTTCCGTGAGGTAACGCCACTCGCCGCGACGCAAGCCTTTCTTGGTTAAGCCGGCAAAGAATACACGATCCAGTTTCACAACCTTGTATCCCAGCGATTCGAAAATACGACGCACGATACGGTTCTTGCCGGAATGGATTTCTATGCCCACTTCATCTTTTTTGAAATCATCCGTATAGCTGATAGCATCTGCCTGGATTTCACCATCGTCCAACTGAATACCGGCTGCAATCTGCTCCATATCGGCTTTAGTCAGATTCTTATCCAAATGCACATGATATATTTTCTTTTTCAGATACTTGGGATGGGTCAGCTTGGAAGCCAGGTCGCCATCGTTCGTCAGCAACAATACCCCCGTAGTATTACGGTCCAGACGACCTACCGGATAGATACGTTCGTCACAAGCACCTTTCACCAAGTCCATTACAGTACGACGCGCCTGCGGGTCATCGGAAGTTGTCACCGTATCTTTCGGCTTGTTCAACAGGACATATATCTTACGTTCGATGCTGACCGTCTGGTCGTGGAACTTCACTTCATCGCCACGTTTAATCTTAGTACCCAATTCCGTAACCACTTCTCCGTTTACAGACACTACGCCTGCCGTAATAAACTCATCCGCTTCACGACGCGAGCATACACCGGCATTAGCCAGAAACTTATTCAAACGAATCGGTTCGTTCGGATCGACAAACTGTTCTTTATACTCTATCTGTTTCTTCTTACTGTACTTGGCATTGGGATCGTAATCTCCCGTACGGCGAATCGGGCGGCTGTAGCTGTCTCTGTTGCCATAAGGGCGTTGAGGACGGTCACCGTTCGAGTTATAGCGCGGACGGAAAGGGCGGTCACTACCAGCATTGTTACCATAAGGACGCTGAGGACGGTCGCCACCTTCACTATTATAACGGGGACGATAAGGACGATCACCGCCGGCATTGTTACCGTAAGGACGCTGAGGACGGTCGCCACCTTCACTGTTATAACGGGGACGATAAGGACGGTCACCGCCGGCATTGTTACCGTAAGAGCGTTGAGGACGGTCGCCACCTTCACTATTATAGCGAGGACGGTAAGAACGGTCGTTGTTATAGGAACGCTGAGGACGGTCGCCATTTTCCGCATTCGGATTAAAGCGCTGACGGTAAGGACGGTCACTGCTGTACGAACGTTGCGGACGGTCGCCATTTTCACTATTAAATCTCGGACGATAAGGGCGGTCACCATTTTCACGGTTATAAGACGGGCGACTATAGCTTCCCTCTCTGTTAAATTGGTTACCATCACGGCCGGCGCCTGAATTCTCCTCTGAAGAAGAAGCATCACGCCAAGTTTCATTTTCTGTACTCATTGTTTTATTCGAATAAAATTAAACCTACTGGCCTCACGGCCATTCTTTCTTTATCTCTAATTACCTTTATTTTAGCTTATAACAAATTCCGGATTAAAAAAGTTGAAATCTCCGGTTTCCCTTGTCGCTTCTTAAAGCCCCGTATATGTATGGGGAGTAATTGCACGTAATTCTTTCTTTATATCTTCGCTTACATTCAATTCTTCTATGAATTCCTTGATAGAATTCTCTGTGATAGCCTGATTGGTACGTGTCAATGCTTTCAGCGCTTCGTAAGGATGCGGATATGCCTCACGGCGCAGGATTGTTTGAATGGCCTCGGCCACAACACTCCAGCAGTTATCCAAATCGCGATAGATAGCCGTTTCGTTCAACAGCAGCTTGCGCAATCCTTTCAATGAACTCTGAATGGCTATTATGATATGTCCGAACGGAACGCCCACATTACGCAACACGGTAGAATCCGTCAGGTCGCGCTGCAAACGTGACACCGGCAACTTCACAGCCAGATGTTCAAGGATAGCGTTTGCTATGCCCAGATTACCTTCGGCATTTTCAAAATCAATCGGATTCACCTTATGCGGCATTGCACTCGAACCAACCTCACCAGCCTTGATCTTCTGCTTGAAATATTCCATGGAGATATACTGCCAGAAGTCACGGTTCATATCAATCATCACCGTATTAATTCGCTTCATCGCATCGAAGATAGCAGACAGATTATCATAATTGGAAATCTGAGTCGTATATTCTTCGCGCTCCAACCCCAGTTTCTCTGCAACGAACTTAGTGCCGAAAGCTTTCCAGTCATATTCCGGATAAGCCACATGATGTGCATTGTAATTTCCCGTAGCACCGCCAAACTTAGCAGTAACCGGACAAGCCTTCAATGCAACCAGTTGGCGTTCCAAACGATATACAAACACCATTATCTCTTTTCCCAGACGAGTAGGAGAAGCCGGCTGTCCGTGCGTTTTGGCGAGCATCGGAATATTCGCCCACTCTTCAGCATAAGCACGGAGTTGCGCTATCAATTCCTCTATCTGCGGATAATACACCTGTTCCAATGCTTCTTTTACAGACAAAGGAATAGAAGTATTGTTTATATCTTGTGAAGTCAGCCCGAAGTGGATAAACTCTTTATAGTCGGCCATTCCGCCTAACTTATCAAATTCTTCTTTCAAAAAATATTCAACAGCCTTCACATCATGGTTAGTCACGCTTTCAATATCCTTGATACGTCCGGCATCGGCTTCTGAAAAATTACGGTAAATATTTCTCAAAGTTTCGAATACATCCTTATTCACCCCTTTCAACTGAGGCAAAGGCAATTCACATAAGGTTATAAAATATTCCACTTCAACCTGTACACGGTATTTTATCAGTGCGAATTCTGAGAAATAGGCAGCCAAAGCATCTGTCTTGCCCCTGTAGCGACCGTCAATCGGGGAGATTGCGGTAAGTAAATCAAGTTCCATACGTCGTATTTATGATAATTATCGGATTGCAAAATTACGGCTTTTTTCCGAGTAATCAGGTATAATGGGGAAATAAATTAAAAAAATGAAGTTTCAGAATAAAAAAATAGCTTTGTATACTATATACAAAGCTAAAATCCGCAACAATTGTGTGGGCGTTGACGGATTCGAACCGCCGACCCTCTGCTTGTAAGGCAGATGCTCTGAACCAGCTGAGCTAAACGCCCTTTTGATGAACGAAAGTGCTTGGATTTTGTGTGGGCGTTGACGGATTCGAACCGCCGACCCTCTGCTTGTAAGGCAGATGCTCTGAACCAGCTGAGCTAAACGCCCGTACACTTCCGTTTCAAAAGCGATGCAAAGGTACAGCTTATTTTGAAATTACCAAAACTTTCGCCATTTATTTTTCAAGTTTTTTTTCACACAACATTAACTACTATTGAATTTCAAGCAATTAGCCGCATCACTTTTTTATATCATTTTTGCGGATTACCTTTGCCGGATTCCCAACAGCCACACAATCGGACGGAATATCTTTGGTCACTACACTTCCCGCACCTATAATGCAACGGTCGCCAATAGTTACCCCGGGACAAATAACAGCGCCACCGCCAATCCAGCAATCTTCACCTATCGTCACCGGATAGGCATACTCCTGCTCTATACGCCTCTCCAGATAATCAAACGGGTGTTGAGGAGTATAAATCTGCACACACGGCCCTATCAGCGTATATGCCCCAACAGTGATATAGCCACCGTCCAGAAAAGTACAATTGGAGTTGATAAAGACATGTTCCCCAAGGCGGATACCATCACCATGATCGCAACAAAAAGGCGGGCAAATAGTGGCAGAAGCTGGAATACCGGGTATCAATTCTTCCAATACGCTCCGGCATTCTTCCTCATAACCGCTCATAGCGTTCAGCTTCAGCAACAGTTTTTTCGCACGTTTAAAACGCTCTTGAATTTCCGGGGAAGCCGTATTCGCCAATTGTGAACTCCGCATTTTATCTACCTCATCCATATTCTTATCCATTTTTATTGTACAATATACTACAAGCCATTACATATATGCAGCAATGCCGTCAGTTTCTCCATCCAGTCTTCATCGGGAGCCACATGCAATCCGCGTATGCCAAGCGCTTCCGCCGCCTTGATATTCTTTAAACTGTCATCTACAAATATCGTTTCTTCAGCTTTCATACCGTCAGCAGCCAATGCTTTCAGGAAAATATCCGGTTCAGGCTTGTAAGCCTGCATTTCATAGCTGCAAAACAGCGTATCAAAATAATCGCTTATCGGTTTATGTTCGTCACTAAACTTATCACTGTGGGTAAAAGCCATAATAAACGGATTAGTATTGCTAAGCAGGCAAATGTGATACTCCTCTTTTAACTTCAATAAATTGTGAAGCCGGTTCAGAGGCACATCACGTATAAAGCCCAGCCAGCAATATTGCGCCTCATCCCAACCGACAGATTCGCGCCCGGCAGCCTCAGCCATTCTCCGGCAAAACTCACCGGCATCAATCTTTCCCGTCTCTACATCCAGGAAAAATCCCTTTTGGCCGTATTCTCCCATATACTCATCCGTATTCACTCCCGCTTCACGAAAACGGCGGAAAGCCTCTTCCGAATTCTGGCGGAATATCACACCGCCCATATCAAATAATATATTCTTTATCATATGCCAATGCTTATTTAAGGAAAACGGACACCCGTTGCCGGATGTCCGCTTTATTACAATAATATATCAACCGGCTTATTTATATTCCTGCCAGCTCTTGATTTGGATATCTTCCATCTTCATCTCACAGAAAGCTTCAATGAAAGCACCTGCCAGACGGGCATTCGTAATCAACGGAATATTATGGTCGATAGCACCGCGGCGAATCTTGTAACCGTTGGTCAGCTCGCGTTTAGAGTGGTTCTTCGGAATATTTACAATCAAGTCGAACTTATGTTCGGCAATCATTGTCATTACATTATTCTCCGCATCGGCACGTTCATCCGGCCAGAACACAGCTTCGGTGCTTACACCGTGCGCATTGAGGAATGCAGCGGTACCTGCCGTAGCGTAAATCTTATATCCCTTCGCAAAAAGCATGCGGCTGGCATCCAGCAAGTCCACTTTCGATTTCATTGCACCGGAAGAGAACATCACACCTTTTTCTGGACGCGGAATCTTGAAACCGGTAGCAATCATGGAATTCAGCAATGCTTCAGAGAAGTCGTCGCCGATACAGCCTACCTCACCCGTAGAAGACATATCCACGCCCAGTACCGGGTCTGCGTTATGCAGGCGGGAGAATGAGAACTGGGAAGCCTTCACGCCAATCCAGTCGATGTCGAACGCCGACTTGTCCGGACGAGAGTAAGGAGCATCCAGCATAATCTTCGTGGCCGTCTCGATAAAGTTACGTTTCAGCACTTTGGATACAAACGGGAAACTACGTGAAGCACGCAGGTTACATTCGATAACTTTCACCTCATTGTTACGTGCCAGGAACTGGATGTTGAAAGGACCGGAGATATTGAGTTCCTTTGCAATCTGACGACTGATTTTCTTGATACGGCGTGCCGTAGCGAAGTAAATTTTCTGTGCCGGGAATACCAGCGTAGCGTCACCGGAGTGCACACCGGCAAACTCAACATGCTCGGAAATGGCATATTCCACCACCTCGCCGTTCTGTGCCACGGCATCGAACTCAATCTCTTTCGTATTCTGCAGGAACTGGGAAACCACTACCGGATATTCCTTGGAAACCTCGGCAGCCATTTTCAGGAAGTTCTCCAATTCTTCTTCATCGTAGCATACATTCATTGCAGCACCGGAAAGCACATACGACGGACGCACCAATACCGGATAGCCTACTTTCTCAACGAAGCCTTTCACATCTTCCAGACTGGTAAGTTCCTGCCAAGCCGGCTGGTCGATGCCGAGCTGGTCGAGCATGGCAGAGAATTTGTTACGGTTCTCTGCACGGTCGATAGAAACAGGCGAAGTGCCCAATACAGGAACAGACTGACGATAGAGTTTCATTGCCAGATTATTAGGAATCTGACCGCCTACGGATACGATTACGCCGCGCGGCTGTTCGAGGTCTATAACATCGAGCACACGTTCAAAAGAAAGTTCGTCGAAGTACAGACGGTCGCACATATCGTAGTCGGTAGATACTGTTTCGGGGTTATAGTTAATCATGATGGATTTGTACCCCAACTTGCGTGCAGTCTGGATAGCGTTCACCGAACACCAGTCGAACTCAACGGAAGAACCGATGCGGTAAGCTCCCGAACCCAATACAACTACCGATTTTTCATTCTTATAATAGTTCACATCATACCCTTGTACGGCATACGTCATATAAAGGTAGTTCGTCAGTTCCGGATGCTCGGAAGCGACGGTATTGATACGTTTCACAGCCGGAAGAATACCCAGTTCCTTACGACGGGCGCGTACCATAAGGTTTTCCTTTTCCATATTACCTTCCGGATTCAGTACGAAACGTGCAATCTGGAAGTCGGAGAAACCGAGCACTTTCGCTTCACGCAGCACATCGGCAGGAATATCCTCCACCTTATTATATTGTGAGAGTTTATTCTTATAGTCTACAATGTTCTTCAGTTTGCCGAGGAACCAAGGGTCAATCTTCGTCAGCTCAAAGATACGGTCGATTGTATAGCCTTTTTCCAGAGCCTGGGCGATAGCGAACACACGCAGATCGGTGGGGTGAGCCAATTCGTGATCCAAATCTTCGAATTCCACACTATCATTACCCACAAAGCCGTGCATGCCCTGACCTATCATACGCAAACCTTTCTGAATAATTTCCTCGAAAGAACGGCCGATAGACATGATTTCACCTACAGACTTCATGCTTGAACCGATTTCGCGAGACACACCTGCAAACTTCGTCAAATCCCAACGGGGAATCTTACAAATCAGGTAGTCCAATTGCGGAGCTTCGTAAGCAGAATTAGGAGTTCCCATTTCACCGATTTGGTCGAGCGTATAACCCAATGCAATCTTGGCGGCAACAAAAGCAAGCGGATAACCGGTAGCTTTGGATGCCAATGCAGAAGAACGGGACAAGCGGGCGTTCACCTCGATTACGCGATAGTCGTTGGTTTCGGCGTTGAACGCATACTGAATGTTACATTCACCCACAATGCCGAGGTGACGGATACACTTGGTAGAAAGTTCCTGCAACATCTTCACCTGGTCGTCGGTAAGCGAGCAGGTAGGAGCAACCACGATAGACTCACCGGTATGGATGCCCAGAGGGTCGAAGTTTTCCATACTTGCTACGGTGAAGCAGTGGTCGTTGGCGTCGCGGATTACCTCGAATTCGATTTCTTTCCAACCTTTCAGGGATTCTTCCACCAGGATTTGTTTGGAGAACGTGAAAGAACTTTCAGCCAGTTTGACAAACGCTTCCTCGTCCGGACAGATACCGCTGCCCAAACCACCCAAAGCATAAGCCGAGCGTACCATTACCGGATATCCGATTTCGCGGGCAGCTTTCAAGGCATCTTCCATGCTTTCCACAGCGTGGCTCTTCGGAGTTTTCATAGGAATTTCATCCAACTTCTTCACAAAGAGGTCGCGGTCTTCCGTGTACATGATAGCCTCTACCGAAGTACCCAACACACGCACGCCGTATTTCTGCAAAGTACCGTTCAGGTAAAGTTCCGTACCGCAGTTCAGCGCAGTCTGTCCGCCGAAAGCCAGCAGAATGCCGTCCGGCTGTTCTTTTTTGATGATTTCTTCTACGAAATAAGGAGTTACCGGCAAGAAATAAACTTTATCGGCAATACCTTCTGATGTCTGAATTGTAGCAATATTCGGGTTTACCAATACCGAACCCACACCTTCTTCGCGCAAAGCCTTCAAAGCTTGCGAACCGGAATAATCAAACTCTCCGGCCTGACCGATCTTGAGCGCACCCGAGCCCAAGACAAGCACTTTCTTCAAATTCTTTTCCATATTCTCTTATTGTCTATTTAAGTTCATTCTTCACATTCCGGCACAAAAAAAATGCGTTACCCCGAATAAGGATTAACGCATTACCAAAGAACTAAAAATATCGTTTTCGGAAAAAGAGAAACCGACAGCCAGCGAATGAAATTCATTCGAACGTAGGTTATATGTACTTCTCTTTTCCTGCGATTGCATAGTTATCTCTAAAATTTCTGCAAAGTAACGACTTATTTACGATTTGAGCAAATTAATCAAAGGAATAAATTTCTTATCCCAAAAGAATAGTTACTTTTACCGCAATGCAATCTTTGAATATAGCAGGAAGGATACTTCTTGAAGAAAAATCAAACAGACACCAAAAGATATGGAGGATAAAAACAGAAAAGCAAGCATCAGCCTTCCCGGATGTTATAACGAGGTTTGGACGACAGAGCGTACTTTCACTGTTTAATTTTTAAAGTAATACACTGCATTCGATAAAAATAATGGTATCTTTGCATTCCATTATAACAGACAGCGTTTTATGAAGAAAAAATAATCAATACAGATATGGCAAAAGAAAAAATCATCCTTACGGGCGACCGCCCCACGGGACGCCTGCATATCGGACATTATGTAGGCTCATTAAGACGCAGAGTGGAGTTGCAGAACTCCGGACTGTATGACAAGACGTTCGTGTTCATAGCCGATGCACAAGCATTGACAGATAACATGGAAAACCCGGAAAAGGTACGTCGGAACGTTATCGAAGTAGCTCTCGACTATCTGGCTTGCGGATTGGATCCTACGAAGAGTACCATCTTTATCCAGTCGCAGATTCCGGAATTGTGCGAACTGACATTCTATTATATGGACCTTGTCACCGTATCGCGTCTGCAACGTAACCCGACGGTAAAGACGGAAATCCAGATGCGCAACTTTGAAACAAGTATTCCGGTGGGGTTCTTCACCTACCCTATCAGCCAGGCTGCGGACATTACGGCGTTCCGCGCCACCACCGTTCCCGTTGGCGAAGATCAGGAACCGATGATTGAACAAGCCCGTGAAATCGTACGCCGCTTCAACTTTATCTACGGCGACACATTGGTAGAACCGGAAATCCTTCTGCCTGACAATGCAGCCTGTCTGCGTCTGCCGGGTACAGACGGAAAAGCCAAGATGAGTAAGTCTTTGGGCAACTGTATCTACCTTTCCGATACAGCCGACGAGATTCAGAAGAAAGTGAAGAGCATGTACACCGACCCCGATCATCTGCGCGTACAAGACCCGGGCAAGATTGAGGGGAATACCGTATTTACTTATTTGGACGCTTTCTGCCGCCCCGAACACTTCGAACGTTACCTGCCCGACTATCCTTCTCTGGAAGAACTGAAAGCCCACTATCAACGTGGTGGTTTAGGCGATATGAAAGTGAAAGGCTTCCTCAACAATATCATGCAGGAAACCTTGGAGCCGATTCGTAACCGCCGCAAGGAATTCGAAAAAGATATTCCAGCTATCTATGATATGCTGAAGAAAGGCTGTGAAGCGGCACGCGAAACAGCCGCAGCGACATTGGACGACGTGCGTCGTGCCATGAAGATTAACTATTTCGATGATGCGGAACTTATCGCAGAGCAGGTAAAGAAATTCAGCGCGGAATAATCTCCGCGCGGCAAGGCATAAAAGAAAGGGCTGTATCCGGTAGCGGATACAGCCCTTGTTCTTTTCTATTTATCTGTTAGTTAGCAGATTTCACTAATACCACACGGTTCAGAATCGGTTGTCCGAACTTGTCGACACCACCATCGGCAGAAATTTTCAAGCGGTTGGCAGGAATACCGTAATCCTTTACCAAAACATCCACTACAGCCTGTGCACGTTTCAAGCTCAGCTCTTTGTTGAATTCAGGAGTACCTGTTGCAGAGTCGGCATAGCCGTTTACGGTATAGGTAGTGTTCGGGAACTCTTGCATCTGTTTGGCCAGATAAGAAATATTCATCACCTCACGCGGAGATACTTCGGCAGAACCAATCTTGAAGAATACGGTACGCGGTGCGATATTCGGATCGGTAACGACAACTTCAGTTTCAGTAACTTCCACCGGTTTGTTCTGTGCAGCGGTCAGGGCCGACTCCAACTGTTGGTTGGCAGCAGCCATTTCAGCTATCTGCTGTTGCATGGCAGACAGCTCAAGAGCGGAAATCAATTGTGGGGTCGGACGGTTGAAACCACGTTTCGGGAAGTGGTAAGTCAAACCAAGCGTTGCACTGAACACACCATCATACCCCTTACCGGCAACTGTTCCGTCAAATTTATCTTCGGCTCCCATTGCACTAAGTTCCAGATTAATATCTATTGCATTTGAAATGCGAAAGCGGTTGATGATACCGGCATTCAGAGCAAGTGCCTGACGATGAGGCTTCGTATAGTTATGAGTGAGACCGGCACCCAGATAAGGAATGATTTCATATACACGGTCTTCGTTGTATCCGCCAAACAAGGCATTCAGGTTGAACATTACATCACCGTGGAAATTCATGTAATCAAAGCGTTGCTTGTACGAACCATTCGCACGCTGAGTACCCTTTACATAATCAGCAAAGGGGTCCATGGTAAAGCCTTTTGCCTGAAGGCCGCTATACTGCAAACGTAATCCGAGCCCCGGAGTAAACCATTTACCCACAGAAATATTCATCGTGGGACTGATGCGCTTTCCGAAATCACCCAACTGCTGGTCGTTATCTCCATACATTACCGATGCACCGCCACCGATAGAGAAAAACCAGTTGCTCCAGAATGGATTTGTGATTACCTGGTACTTATCCTGTACCTGAATAATGTCAACCTGCTCTACAACAACAGGTTTTTGTTGTGCCATAGTGGCAGCAGATACGCCGGCCAAAGCCAGCAACATTAGAATCTTTTTCATATACCTTAAAATAGTTAAGTTGGTTAATTAAATTCTTTATCATTCAAACTGATTAATTAACGCCGACAAGACTAAAAGGTTCTGAAAAAAAGATTTTTTTTAATTGTTATGGATAAATAATGTACAAATCATCATTTCTGGAACAACTTTTCAATATCCTCTTCCCTGATAGTGGAAAGCACCGTACGGCCATCAGGCGTATAGCTGGGCGTGGAACAGGCAAAAAGGCTGTCTACCAAATTGGACATCTCATCATTGCTCAGCACCTGTCCGTAAACGATAGCTGCTGCACGCGCCAGTGTCAGCGCAAGGATTGTCCGGACTTCTTCCTTGACGTCACTACCTTTCTCCATGGCGGTATGTACCATATTGCGCACCAGTTCCACCGGATTCAACCCCTCGATGCCGGAAGGAATACCATTGATAGCGTAGCTGCCGCCACCTAAAGGACTGAGGTCGAAACCGACTGCCGCCAAATCGTCCGACAGACTTTCCAACACCGCAGCTTCGGAAACTGGCAATTGAATCAATTCCGGAAATAACACACCCTGAGATACTCCCTGCCTTTGGCGAATTTGAGTCATGTACCGGTCGAACAGCACACGGACATGCGCACGGTGCTGATCTATCAACATCAGACCGGATTTTACGGAAGTAAGGATAAAACGTCCTTTGAATTGCAAATGCTGTGCCCCCTTCTCCATGGAAGAAGAATCACCGGAGTACAAAGAAGAAGATTGAGAAGCGGGCTCAACGGCTTCCGTTACAGCGGAAACCGCCTCCTCGAAAGCAAGCGGTTCTTCCTCGACAGGCTCATTCATTCTACTTGCTTTCTCCAAACCGGAATACAGCCCTTCCCACTCTACGCTTTGGCGCGGATAACTTCCTCCGCTGCTATAAGAAGAGGCAGAGGAAGTCTTGAAAGGATTGAAGTCCGCATTATAATGCACCTTAGGCGGTTCGATGGGGCGGCTCTGCTCAAATGCCGGAATGTCAGGCATGCCCTCTGTATCAAAGTCTATGGACGGTACAGCATTGAATTTTCCAAGCGATTCCTTCACAGCCGCTGAAAGTATCTGCCAAATAGCCTGCTCGTTCTCAAACTTGATTTCCGTCTTTGTAGGATGAATGTTTACATCTATATTCGCAGGGTCTACCTCGAAATAGATGAAATAGGATATCTGTTCACCGGCAGGAATCAGTTGCTCATAGGCATCCATAACTGCCTTATGAAAATATGGATGGCGCATATAACGGCCGTTCACAAAAAAATACTGGTGCGCACCTTTCTTACGGGATGCCTCCGGCTTTGCCACAAAACCGGAAACTTTTATCATCGTCGTGTCTACATCCACCGAAAGCAACTGCTGGTTCAACTTCTTACCGAATATGGCGAGAATGCGCTGGCGCAACGGCATGACAGGTAAATTGAACAACTCCGCATCATTACTATACAGATAGAAAGCAACATCCGGATGCACCAAGGCTATGCGCTCAAACTCGGCTAGAATATTGCTTAATTCCGTTGAATTTGCTTTCAGAAACTTACGGCGGGCAGGAATATTGAAGAATAGGTTCTTCACTGAAAAGTTACTTCCCTTAGGACAAGAAACAGCCTCCTGACTCTCTACTTTGGAACCGGCAATAACCAGACGCGTACCAAGTTCTTCACCGGCCGGACGGGTTTTCAACTCTACCTCCGCCACCGCCGCAACAGACGCCAGCGCTTCACCGCGAAAACCCATTGTACGTAACGCAAACAAATCAGAGGCCTCACGTATCTTGGAAGTGGCATGACGCTCAAAGGACAGACGCGCATCCGTTTCGGACATTCCTTTTCCATCGTCAATAACCTGGATGCAGGTCTTTCCGGCATCCGTTACCAAAACATGTATTTCTGTGGCTTCTGCATCAATCGCGTTTTCTACCAATTCCTTGATGACAGACGCCGGACGCTGAATCACCTCTCCGGCAGCAATCTGGTTCGCAACCGAATCGGGCAGCAAATGAATGATATCGCTCATGATAAGTATAAAGTATAAAGTATGAAATAAAGGATACAGCAAAAATTAGATAATACCGTTGGTAATGGCATACCACAAATATATCAGCAATGCCACAACCACCAGTATCACCCCCAGATGCACCGGTCTGCGTCCGCTTTCCTTACGACGTTTCAGATGGGTAGTGCCTTCAATGAACTTCCCCCGGATATCTTCGGGCGAAAATTCCTTTTCCGGCAACATGCCTAACTCGCGTTTGGCATCTTCCTCCATTTTGGCCAGTTTCTCTTTCCGTTCATCTACATAAATGTATGAATGATGAAATCCCCGCGGCTTACGCATTGCAAACATTCCCATAGCATTATTTTTTAGTTCGTTTTATATGCATATCTCTTGGCGAAGTTAAAGGTTTCCGGTCACTTTTCTGCAA
>OBKS01001930.1_pt1 | contig 13083 bp, 8 predicted proteins | sample 1517381 | NCBI WGS metagenome assembly OBKS01 (sample SAMN04571686, study PRJEB22368) | human gut metagenome | biome: human gut; material: stool | host: Homo sapiens | place: Luxembourg | collected 2012-08-03
TACCACCACACCATGTTCGAGATGCTGGGCAACTGGTCGTTTGGCGACTACTTCAAGAAGGAAGCCATCTCCTGGGCATGGGAGTATCTGGTGGATGTATTGAAACTCGACCCCAAAGACCTCTACGCCACCGTATTCGAAGGTAGCGCCGAAGAAGGACTGGAACGCGACAACGAAGCCGCTTCTTACTGGGAGCAGTTCTTGCCGAAAGACCACATTCTGAATGGCAACAAACACGATAACTTCTGGGAAATGGGTGATACGGGACCGTGCGGTCCGTGTTCGGAAATCCATGTGGACTCCCGTTCGGAAGAAGAGAAGGCCAAAGTACCCGGCAGCCAGCTGGTGAACAAAGACCACCCGCAGGTGATTGAAATCTGGAACCTCGTGTTCATGCAGTTCAACCGCAAGGCGGACGGCAGCCTGGAAGGACTTCCCGCCAAGGTTATCGACACCGGCATGGGCTTCGAGCGACTGGTGCGCACACTGCAAGGAAAGACCTCCAACTACGACACCGACGTATTCCAACCGATACTGAAAGCCATCGGAGACATGGCAGGCAAGAAGTATGGCGAAGATGAGAAGTCGGACATCGCCATGCGTGTAATTGCCGACCACATCCGCACCATCGCCTTCTCCATCACCGACGGACAGCTTCCGAGCAATGCCAAGGCAGGTTACGTCATCCGTCGTATCCTCCGCCGTGCCGTGCGCTACGGTTACACGTTCCTCGGACAGAAGCAGGCATTCATGTACAAGCTCCTCCCCGTACTCATCGAGAACATGGGCGCCGCTTATCCCGAACTGGATGCACAGAAGGAACTGATTGCCAAAGTTATCAAGGAAGAAGAAGATTCCTTCCTCCGCACCCTGGAGACGGGTATCCGCCTGCTGGAAAAGACCATGGCAGACGCCAAAGCCGCCGGCAAGAACGAAATCAGCGGAAAGGATGCCTTTACCTTATATGATACCTTCGGTTTCCCGCTCGACTTGACGGAACTGATTCTCCGCGAAAACGGCATGACTGCCGACATCAAGGAGTTTGACGCCGAAATGCAGCAGCAGAAACAGCGTGCCCGCAATGCCGCCGCCATAGAGACTGGTGACTGGATTACGCTAAAGGAGGGTACTACCGAATTCGTAGGATATGACTATACGGAATACGAAACATCCATTCTGCGCTACCGCCAAGTGAAGCAGAAGAACCAAACCTTGTATCAGATTGTACTGGACAAGACTCCGTTCTATGCCGAAAGCGGCGGTCAGGTAGGTGACACCGGTGTATTGGTGAACGAGTTTGAAACCATCGAAGTGGTAGACACCAAGAAGGAGAACAACCTGCCTATCCACATCACCAAGAAGCTGCCCGAACACATGGAAGCTCCGATGATGGCATGCGTGGATACCGACAAGCGTGCCGCTTGTGCCGCCAACCACTCTGCCACCCACTTGCTGGATGCTGCGCTGCGCGAAGTATTGGGCGAGCATGTAGAGCAGAAGGGCTCTTTGGTTACACCGGACTCCCTGCGTTTCGACTTCTCACACTTCCAGAAGGTGACGGACGAGGAAATCCGCAAGGTGGAACACATCGTTAATGCAAAGATTCGCGCCAACATACCTTTGAAGGAATACCGCAACATTCCTATCGAAGAAGCCAAAGAACTGGGCGCCATCGCTCTGTTCGGCGAGAAGTACGGCGACCATGTACGCGTTATCCAGTTCGGTTCTTCCGTAGAATTCTGTGGTGGTACGCACGTGGCTGCAACCGGAAACATCGGTATGGTGAAGATTATCTCCGAAAGCTCCGTGGCTGCCGGTGTGCGCCGTATCGAAGCCTACACGGGTGCACGCGTGGAGGAACTGATGAACACCATCGAGGACACGCTGCACGACTTGAAGGCGCTCTTCAACAACGCACCCGACCTTGCCGGAACCATCCGTAAGTATATTGACGAAAACGCCGGACTGAAGAAGCAGGTAGAGGACTTCATGAAAGAGAAAGAAGCACAGCTGAAAGAAAGACTGCTGAAGAACGTGCAGGAAGTCAATGGCGTTAAAGTCATCAAGTTCTGTGCTCCCCTGTCGGCAGAAACAGTGAAGAACATCGCCTTCCAGTTGCGTGGCCAGATTACGGAAAACCTGTTCTTCGTAGCGGGAACAGAAGCCGAAGGCAAGCCGATGCTGACCGTCATGCTGAGCGACAACCTCGTGGCAGGCGGACTGAAAGCCGGTAACCTGGTGAAAGAAGCTGCCAAACTTATCCAAGGCGGTGGCGGTGGCCAGCCCCACTTTGCAACTGCCGGCGGTAAGAATGCTGACGGACTGAACGCTGCCATTGACAAAGTTTTGGAATTGGCAGGATTATAATTGAAAATAATTGGCGAAACACTTGACATCGCCTCTGTGATGTTGTATATTTGTAATGTCATTTTTTAGATATTTCAAAATTAAACTACCGGGAAAGGAGGAGCATTGCTTCTCCTTTTCTTTTTATCCTCCACGGTATTCCATTTGAAATGCCACATGCCGGCTCCCCAAACTCCACACCTTACCATCCTAAATGCCACACCTTAGCAAGTGAAATGGCTGGCATTTACCCTCCAAAGCCCTGGGGTTTCCGTGAAAAACCCTAAGGTTTGGGACAGTGAAGTGGAGGGAACGGATGATTAGTCCAGAACAAACAGACAATGCATTCGAAGCAAACGAATGATGCATACAGAACAGACAGATGATGCGCAACAGAAACAAAAACGGGAAGCCTAAGCCTCCCGTCTGTTAATCTTTCGTAAATCTGCTCTTGACAAGATTTCCACTAAAACCTTATTCCATCCGAAGTATAAACATTTCGCGATAAACCACCAGTGCACCTTCGGGCAGCAAACCGGAAGGACAGAAAGGAGTTACATTTTCCGCAAGTACACATTTATCATTTCCCGAGACCGTCCGCGTAAAGAGCCTCTTCTCTCCATTATAAGTAAACTGCCACAATGCATATGTATCTCCGTTCTCATCTTCCACTGGAACTGTCTCGTATATCCCCATTAGCGGCTCCTCCTCTTTTCCCGTCGGATAGATTTCCAATACACCTTTCCACATACTATTGGAGAAATCTTCGGGCACCAGCACATAATACCCGCCATCCTTCACCCAAGGACGCTCGGCAAGTGCCTTAGAAACATCACCCAGCAGTTCCGTCGGTGCACCACTACTGATACCATACTCGAAGCCCATTTTCGTCAACGTATATTGCCTACGACCTTTCACCGTGATGCGCAGTTGTGTTTCCTCACCGGAACCATCCATCACCTTCACAATCGTCTCCCCCTCTGCCAGCGGATGAATCTTGATACGCTGATACCCGTTGACATCATCGGTAAAAGTCACGGAAGCCACCGACTCGTGCTCGTTAATCACATTATAGGAACCGTCGCCGCCGTCAATGCCCAGCACTGTATCTTCGTTTGTTTCAGAAAGATAATAAGAAAGATTGGACACCAGATTGTCACATGTCCCAATCTGGTAGATAGGCTCCACACCTTCGAAAAGTACCATGCTTCGGTAATCGTCCTCGCAACCGGAAGCGGTAAACAGCAGTGCTATCAAGGCAAAGAGAGAGTATAGCTTCTTCATACTTGTTCAGTTATAGTTGTTCTATCTACAAAAATACAAAAAATGCCGGAATACTGCATCGGTGCCCCTCTCTTTTTCAAACTATTTGTTCTTCCGGATAGTTCACCAAGTAGAGCGTTCCCGTGGCACGGGTAAAGGCGGTGTAGAGCCAACGGAAATAATCGGGTGTCAGGTATTCATCCGTCATATACCCCTGGTCCAGAAAGACATTCTTCCATTGCCCGCCCTGCGCCTTGTGGCAAGTCACGGCATAGGCATACTTCACTTGCAAGGCGTTGTAGTACGGGTCTGCCTTCATCTTCTTCATCCGCTCGCGCTTCACGGTGATGTCGGCATAATCTTCGAGGACGGAGTAGAAAAGCCGGTCGTTTTCTGCCTTGGGCAGCGCAGGCGAGTCGGTATGCAGCGTATCAAGCAGCATGTTCACTTCCAGTTCAAAGTCGTTATAGTCGGGAAAGACCAGCGTCACGTCTGCAAAGCGGAAGCCATACAGCTCTCGCGTACGGCGCACGCGGCGCACCACGGCAGTCTCACCGTTGGCAATGAAATCCATCTCCTTCTCCTTTTCCGTCCAGAAGTAGTTATTTTTCGCCACCATCAACAAATCACCGGTGTTTAATTCATCCTCACGCCAGAGAATCTGCGCACGGATGCCTTTGTTGTAGATGTTCGCCCTCTTGTTGGAGCGGCACACCACGATAGTTTCATCCAGCCCATCATGGTCGTAGCAAGAGCTCAGCGTTTCTATCAGCTCATTTCCGGGCAGAACTTTAATGTCGGCAAACCCCGAAACCTTTATCTTCGGCAGGCTGTAGCAATCGTCTTCCGCTATCAACTGCCTCAGGCGGGTGGCATTCCACAAAATGCCCGACTGTTGCTCCTGACGCACCACCTGCGTCAAGTCCACCTCCACCACTTCCAGCCCGTAGCCTTTCAAGGCATCGGCAAAGAGGGCAGGGCTCTGCTCCTCCCCCACCGGCGGCAGCTGTGCCGTATCGCCCATCAGCAGCAGGCGGCATCCCTGGCCGGAATAGACAAACTGCACCAGGTCGTCCAGCAACCTGCCCGTGCCGAACATGGAACCGGACAGTCCCTCATTGGAAATCATTGAGGCCTCATCCACTATATATAAAGTGTGAGTTGTCAAATTATCGTTCACAGAAAAATTGCTCAGCTCATTGGAGAAAGATTGCTGTCTATAAATTTTTTTATGAATTGTAAACGCCGGATGCCCCGCATACGCCGAGAAAACTTTTGCCGCCCGTCCGGTCGGTGCCAGCAATACCGACTTCTGTTGCAACTTGTCCAGCGTCCGCACCAAGGCACCGACCAACGATGTTTTACCCGTCCCCGCATAACCACGAAGCATAAAAACCACCTCGCTACGGGGTGACAGAAGGAACTCCGATAAAGATTTTACAGCAATTTCTTGCTCAGGAGTTGGTTGGTAAGGAAAATTTTCCTTAATTTGCCTTTCTAAATAGTTATTTATCATTTTTGTAACAGAAAAAAGTAAAGGGAACTATCGTTTTTAAATTAATTTCTTTTATTTTTGCGGTGCGAATATAACAACTAAAAAACATATTTATCATGAAAACAGTATTTAATGTCATTTTAGGCTTATGTGCTTTGGTGCTAATTTATATTTGTTACACCAGCATTATGGGTCCTATCAACTTTGAAAAAGCAAAGAAGCACAGAGACGCAGCCGTCATTGCACGTCTGATTGACATCCGTAAAGCACAATTGGAATATCGTACTTTACATGACCAGCAATATACTGCAAGCTTCGACTCTCTGATTGACTTTGTTAAAAACCAGAAACTTCCGTTCATCTTCAAGCAAGGAGAACTGAACGATAAGCAGCTGGAAGACGGTCTGACTGAAAAGAAAGCCATCAACATCATCAATAAGGCAAAGAAGACAGGTAACTATGCTGACGTCAAGAAATGGGGATTGGAAAACTTCAAGCGTGACACTATGTGGGTAGCCGTATTGGATACTATCTTCCCGAAAGGCTTCAACCCCGATTCTATGAGATATGTTCCCTTCGGAAACGGTGCACAGTTCGAAATGGCCATCAAGAACGATACAGCTAAATCCGGTGCTCCTTTCTGTCTGCTCGAAGTGAAGACTCCGTACGAAGTTTATTTGAACGGTCTGGATGCACAAGAAATTGCCAACATCAAGGACGTACAAACCAAACTTGGCAAGTACTGCGGTCTGATGATTGGTAGCTTGGAAACAGCTAACAACAACGCCGGTAACTGGGAATAATCTCACCCCGACAAACGTATGATAGAAACGACTGATTTTAATAAATCGGAACAGTATACATTATCCATCCGTCTCAGTACGGATGGATTTTCTTTTTCTGTGTTCAACCCTCTGGGCGACGGTGAGTTCTCTTACTACGACCGTGCAGTGGACGAGTCCCTCTCCCTCACTGCCAATCTGAAACAGACCTTCCGCGAACTGGCATGGCTGGAACGCCCCTTCCGCCGTGTCAATGTGCTCATGGCAGACAAACGCTTCACGTTCATTCCCCTGGAGTTCTTCGAGGACGAACAAACGGAAATCATTTTCTATCACAACCATCCTAAACGGGAAAACGAAACCGTACAATACAACATACTGCATAAGAACAACACTGTCGTATTGTTCGGCATGGATAAGAGTGCCTGCTCCTTCCTTCGCGAACAGTATCCCGATGTCAAGTTCTATTCCCAAGCCAGCCCCTTCATTGAGTTCTTCTCCTCAAAGAGCCGCTTGGGCAACAACCGGAAGATGTATGCACACTTGCGAAAAGATGCCGTAGACGTATACGGCTACGAGCGCGGACGCCTCCTTCTTGCCAATTCCTTTGAATGCAGAAGCACACCCGACCGTGTCTACTACCTATTATATATATGGAAACAACTCGGCTTCGAGCAGGAGCGTGATGAGCTGCACCTGACCGGTGACCTAAACGACAAAGAACTGCTACTGCCCGAACTGCGAAAATTCATCCGGCAGGTATTCATCATGAATCCCGCCACTAATCTTGACCTGCAAGCCATAACCCTATGCGAGTAATCAGCGGAATATACAAAAGAAGACGTTTCGACGTGCCCCACTCCTTCAAGGCACGCCCCACCACAGACTTTGCCAAAGAGAATCTGTTCAATGTGCTCTCCAACTACATGGACTTTGAGGACGGCATCCGTGCCCTCGACCTATTTGCCGGTACGGGCAGCATCAGCATCGAGCTTGTGTCCAGAGGCTGCGACCAAGTAATCAGCGTGGAAAAAGACCGCGACCACTATGCCTTCATCTGCAAAATTATGCAGGAATTAAAGACGGACAAGTGTCTACCCATACGCGGTGACGTATTCAAATACCTCAAAAGCGGACGCGAGCAGTTCGGCTTTATCTTTGCCGACCCTCCCTACGAGCTTGCCGGGCTGGAAACCTTGCCCGATCTCATCTTCGAGAACAACTTGCTGAAAGAAGACGGACTCTTCGTCTTGGAACACGGGAAGAAAAACAGTTTCGAGGAACATCCGCACTTTGTGGAGAGAAGGGTATACGGGAGCGTGAACTTCACGATATTTAAATGATGAATGAAGAATGGTACGATATGAATACACTTCAAGAAATTCTTCATTCATCATTCTTCATTATAACAGCGGCGCCATCAGCCGCACCACACTCTCTGCAGCCTTACGATACCAGGGGCGCTTCACCCAGTTCTTCAGGAATACTTGTACGCAGTCGCGCTGGTCTTGAAGGAAGATTTCGCGCATCTGAAGCGCTGTTTCTGTGTCATAGATGAAGGCATTCACCTCAAAGTTATGTTCAAAACTGCGGAAATCCACATTCGTAGAGCCTACCGTGGACAACTCATCATCCGAAACCATCAGTTTGGAGTGCAAGAAGCCTTTCTTATAGAAATAGACCTTGACTCCCGAATAGAGCACATCTGCCAGATAAGAGCAGGAACCCAGATGCGTCAAGCGGTTATCAGCACGCATGGGCAACATCAGACGCACATCGACACCTGACAAGGCGGCTGTCTGCATAGCAACAAGTACGGCTTCGGTGGGCAGGAAGTAGGGAGTCTGGATATAGAAATATTTCTTTGCGCTGGAAATGGATATGACAAGTCCCTGCATAATGTCTTTCCATGGGCCTACGGGCTCACTCGTTACAATCTGCGCCAAGGAAGTACCGCAGTTTTCTATTTTCGGGAAATAGCGGGTAGACGTAATCAGTGTACGGTCCACAAAGTACCAATCGAGTAGGAAGGCGGTCTGCAATCCGTGAACAGCCTTGCCCTCCAGCAGCAGATGTGTGTCCCGCCAGATGCCCCATGAGAATCCGCGCATATAGCGTTCGGCAAGATTCATACCCCCCACAAAGCCGATGCGCCCGTCAATGACAACTATTTTCCGATGATTACGATAGTTCACCTTACTGGTGAAAAGCGGAAAACGTACCTTCAGAAAGCTGCGTACCTCGATACCGGCCTCGCGCATCTCTTCAAAAAAACGGTTGGGAACATGCCAGCAACCCACATCATCATAAATCACACGTACCTCTACCCCGGCACGCGCCTTTTCCATCAGGACATCACGCACCAAGCGCCCAATGGCATCGTCCTCAAAGATATAGAATTCCATGTGGATATGCTTCGTTGCTTTCCCCAGTTCGCGCAGCAGGGATTGCAGCATGGAGAGCCCCAGGGTATAGGCTTCCACCCGGTTTCCATCGAAGGGGAAAGCCTGGTTGGTATTACGGAACAAGGATATGAGACGACTGTAATTGATGGGAAGCGCACATGAGTCCTGCGCCAGATATTCCGCCATAGGTTTCTTCAACAAGCGGCTGTAACTCTTCTTCCCTATCATGCGCACACGGCGCTGACTACGCCCGAAGAAGAAGTAAAACACCAGCCCCACGATGGGAAGGAACATCAGTATCAGTATCCATGCCATGGTTTTCACCGGATTGCGGTTGTCGAGGATAATGACGACAATCGTTCCGATGATGGCACCGAAATAAACAATGTCGAAGGCTATCGTAGCAATCTGGCTGGCAATGAAGTTCCAATCAAGCATGTTCACAGACAATTAAGTGTGAAACAAATGTAGGAAAAACACAGAAACTTTCACCGAAGATTACAGAGATTAACATAAAAGTCCCTCTTCCCCCAACTTGTCTGAAAACTTATACTTGCTATCGCTTTGACGCGGATGACGCAGATGACGCAGATTTTTAATATTCTTATCTGCGTCATCCGCGTCTGAAAAATAATCAAAAAGAAACCTGCCACAGAATTGAGAGTGTATCAGAATGACAAGCTGATTAGGGGGGTGATCCCCTCCGCTTTAGAACGGCCTGCGTCCTCCGAAACCGCCAGGACCATGACCCGGACCGAAGCCCGGACCGCCGAAGCCGCGTCTGCCCTGCATCTTATCGCGGGCGGCCTTGCTGCCGAAAATATTCAGACGATAGATGAAGTGAAGCATGCAATAGCTGTTCACGCCGTTATATTCGTACACCGAGCGGCCGCTTGCAGTCAGCGAACGGCTGATGTTACTCTGCTTCTTCAGAATGTCGTACATCTCGAAGCTGACGGTGGCATTCCCTTTCAGGAAAGTCTGCGACAACTGTGCATTCCAGATAAGCTCGTTACGGTTCATACTGCTGTCCGTATATCCTCGACGGCTCTGGTTGGCAATGTTGGTAGAGAGCGTCATGTTCCACGGCATGGAAATCTGCGTATTGGCACCGTAGGAGAAGGTATAGGGCTCCTGATTATTGTCAGGCGTCAGTTTATCCTTCTCTATTGAATAGGAGATGCTTCCGTTCAAGCCGAATTCAAACCAGTCATTACGATAGGCGGCATTCAGACGTTCGCCCAGCGTCAGGTTGGTGGTTGTATTCTTCCGTTCCACGGCATCTGCTCCCTTACCGGACGTCAGATAAGCCACATTGTTCTGATAGTTGGCATTGGAGAAGGAGTTGATGGTATACTTCTTATTGGGCAGTGCCGTATTGAAGCCAAACATGCCGAACGCATTCCAATTACCGTTGATATTCTTCGGAGTTGTAGTCCATCCACCAGTCTCCGAATTGTACACACGGCTATTGCTGATGCTATTCTGCGTTGCCGAGAAGTTGACGTGCGACATAATACCGCGCTGCTTTTCGGCATTATACGTATTATAGAAGAATCGCATGTTGTGCGTGAAGGAAGGCTTCAAGCCCGGATTACCGATACGTACATTCTGCGGATTGGAGTTGTCCACAATCGGCAACAGATTCTCCATACTCGGTTGGCTGCTACGCCCGCGATATGTCATACGCAGCTGGCTCACCTTGGAGAAACGGATGCGCAAGTCCAGGTTCGGAGCGAAGTTGAACACATTGCGGGTGGTATCAATCATATAGTCGCCGCGCTTATAGGACAATACAGAATGCTGCGGCTGGAACGACATACCTGCGCTCAACTGATACTTCTCGCGGATAAAGCGCAAAGACACGGATGCATCGTGGTTGTAGTAGCGGTATTCCGCATACTTACCCAGACTATCCACCGCATGCTCTTCATATCCCGTGGGAAGCTGGGTTGACAATCCCCAATCCGGAAAGCCCTGCAAATCATACGTCGTCTTGTCGCTCTCGCTATACTTGTACTGGAACTGATAGCTGAATTGCAAGAAAGTGGCGCGGGCTATCGGTTCGCTGTAAGTCAGCTGTGCACTGTAATTGTAGTTCTTGGTAGGAGTAGTGATGTACTGGTTACGAACCAAGATGGAGTCTCCTCCCAAAGCATTCAGTAACTGGAAGTAATGTGTTTCCGACTCCGTATACTGGTTGTTGTCATTATTGGTATAACCGAATCTTCCACGGAACGTGACATTGCGTCCTTTGTCATTCAGCTTTCTGTTCAACTGCAAGGTTGCATCCGTAGACACACTCTTGTTGTCGCTCAGCGAACCGCTGTTGATAGCATTTATACGGATACTCCTCAACGGGTCATCGTCCGGATTAAAAATCTTCTCCAGATTCAGCCAGTTATTGGGGTCACTCACCAGACTGTAAGGGTCGGAACTGAACGTACCGCTCTCAGAATTGGAGAGATTGTCCGTTTTGCCGTACGAGAAGTTGGGACGGAAAATGATATTCGTCATCGAGTCCGGCTTCCACTCCATACGGAAATCGGCATTGAAATTCTTGGCTTTGTTACGTTGCCTGCTGTTCGAGTTGGAGTAAGAGTTGCCGTCCGGCAGAAAGTCCTCGGTAGAACCGATACTTGCAATATCCCCATCCTGATAGTTGTAGCGTGCACTACCGCCCAGTTCCAGCTTATCGGTTTGGGTAGCGAAATTCACACCCAGCATTTTCGTTGCAGTAAGTCCGTTGTTCCTGCGCCAGCGCGGAGGACCGCCACCACCCGAAAAGCCCTGGTCGTTCACGTTATTGGCAGAACCCACTACCGACACCTGGGTTTTGTCCACGAAGCGGTTCAGCATAAAGCGGCCCATATAGCGGTCTTCCGTCCCTCCGGCCACGTCGGCATTACCGAACCAACCCTGGTTCATGCCTTTCTTTACGGTCAGGTCGAGCACCGTCTCCTCCTCACCGTCGTCAATACCGGTGATACGTGCCAAATCGGACTTCTTATCGTAGGTTTTCAGCTTCTCTATCATATCTACCGGCAGGTTCTTCAAACCGGTCTTTACGTCTCCACCGAAGAACTCCTTGCCGTCGACCATAATCTTCGACAAGTCCTTACCGTTGATTTTCACATTACCCTCGTCGTCAATCTCCGCACCGGGCAGCTTCTTCACCAACTCCTCGAGCATGGCTCCCTCGGGGGTACGATAGGCAGATGAAGTATATACCAGTGTATCTTCCACCACCTGCACTTGCGGCGCTTCTGCCGTAACCACAGCCTCGGCCAGCATCACCGCATCCGTTTCCAATGTCAGTGTACCCACGTTCTTGGCAGTTGTCGTAGCATAAAGGTGTAAAGGGATGTACTGGCTCTTGAATCCGATGTAGGAAACCTTCAGCACGTATTTACCCGCACTGACTTTGGGAAGAGTGAAATAACCTTGTGCCGTAGTGGCCGTACCCGATGCCTGAACACTGTCTGGCAACAAAAGCAACTGCACGGTAGCTTGTATCGCAGGCTCCTTGGTGTCCTCCACGACACGGCCCGATACCGTAATGTTTTTGGTCTGTGAAAATGCAGACAGCGTTGTTACCAACAGCAACGCCATCCCCGTGATAATTTTCTTCATGTGTCTATTCTTTGTCTATTCTAAATGAGCAATGCCTTTTATTCACTGTTTCATTTGACAGACTTCCGGGCAAAAGGTTTAATGCCCCACATGACGATTTGCTTTATTTATCGACCATTCCGCTTAAATAATCTATCAACTGTCGCTTTCTTTATACCAAATTCCAAGCAAAGCACATTCAATATAAGAAATATGAGAAAAGAAGAAGAATCGACCGAAAGGAGGTCACCCTGCGCCACCCGGTAGAGCATACCGCCGAAGATAAAAAGAACGGTCAGAAAGATGGCATTGCGCGTGGCCTTGTTGCGCACCTGCTCTATCTCCTTATTCTCGTTCTTCGTCAAGGCAAAGATTATCATCAGTGCCCCCATCATCATCAGGAGTTTGGAGCATTCCTTGTAAAACAGCAAGTTGGCATCTGTCACTTTTCCCCACAATAGGAATATGAAAGGAAGGAACAACGCCAGAGCTATGATGAAATAACCCAACGGACGGCAATAAACGGGAAGTAATGCTCTCATTTCTATCAATCAATTACAAATTACTAATTACAAATAGCGGGAGGCAGATGACGGAAACACCTTGCCACCCATAGAATTTCGCGGGACAAAGATAACGTTTTATTGCCAAAAGAGCTATCTTTGTGCCACAATATAATGAAGAAGGCTCCCTTTCCTTCATAATCCGTAACATCAGTAATTGGTAATTCGTAATTTGTAATTAACAAGATGAGTAAACAAGAAGTAATCCTTTGCGAAGGACTGGCAAACAGCCTGACGCATGCCATAGAGAAGTGTCCCCATGACAAGCTTTTCATCCTTACCGACGAGCATACCCACCGCCTCTGCCGCCCGCATCTGGACGGTATTCCCGCCCTGGAAGAAGCGGAAGAGATTATTATCGGGGCAGAAGATGTGCACAAGAATCTGGAAACGCTGGCTGCCGTATGGCAAGCCCTGAGCGAGAAAGGGGCCAGCCGCCACTCCCTGCTCATCAATCTGGGCGGTGGCATGGTGACCGACCTTGGCGGTTTTGCCGCTTCCACCTTCAAGCGGGGCATCGCCTACATCAACGTTCCCACTACGCTGCTCGCCATGGTCGACGCTTCCGTGGGAGGCAAGACGGGCATCAACTTCAACGGTCTGAAGAATGAAATCGG
>OBKS01001937.1_pt1 | contig 13019 bp, 10 predicted proteins | sample 1517381 | NCBI WGS metagenome assembly OBKS01 (sample SAMN04571686, study PRJEB22368) | human gut metagenome | biome: human gut; material: stool | host: Homo sapiens | place: Luxembourg | collected 2012-08-03
CTGGGCTCCATCGTGGCCCTGGTGTTCACCTTCGTGTACTACTGGCTGCGGGGCCTGATCAAGTTTGAGAAGTCCATGGAGTCCATCCCCAACGGCTTCATCCAGATGATCTCCCCCATCCTGATCCTCTGCTTCGCCTGGACCCTGTGCGGCCTGTGCCGTGACGATGGTCTGCAGGTCGGCGAGTTCGTTCGCGGCGTCATGGCCAACACCGGCTCCCTGGCCAAGTTCCTGCCCGCCGTCATCTTCATCGTGGCCTGCTTCATCGGCTTCGCCACCGGTACCTCCTGGGGCACCATCGGCATCATGGTCCCCCTGGTCTGCGCCGTGTTCGACTGGTATGATCAGTCCACCCTGCTGTCCATCGGTCTGGCCGCTTCCTGCGCCGGCGGCGTGTGCGGCGACCACCTGTCCCCCATCTCCGACACCACCATCATGGCTTCCGCCGGTGCACACTGCTTCCATCTGAACCATGTGTCCACCCAGATCCCCTACGGCGTCACCGTGGCTGCCGTGTCCTTCGTCAGCTTCATCATCGCCGGTCTGGTGCAGAACGTTGTGGTCTGCATGATCATCGCCGTGGCTCTGATGATCGGCACCCTGCTGGTGATCCGCGCCATCGTGGCCAAGAAGCACACCGGTATCTTCCAGGAAATGGCCAACGCCGGCAAGGCTATGGCCAAGTAAGCAAGTCCCTGCTTATTCAAAAACAGGTCCGCTGCGGCGGACCTGTTTTTTTCTTTGCCGCAAGCCCTTGCGGCTGCGCCGTGCCGGGGATGCATTCGCAGGCGGTCATACCGGGTCGCATTAGAAAAAATCATGTGAATTTTGTCAAAAATTCCTTGCTTTTTTGGTGAAAAAGGTATAAAATATTCGGGAAGATTTTCTGGGAGGACTGGATCAATATATGAGCAACCCCTATAAGACCCGCGAGGGCGGGGCCACCGTCACGGTGTTCGTGCCCTACGACTGCAACAACCACTGCCCCTTCTGCATCAACAAAAAGGAATACGCCGACTGCACCGGCTTCAGCCTGGACGCCATTCTGGACAGCATCCGCACCATGGACGCCATCACCCCCCGGTGCGACTTTGTGTTCACCGGCGGCGAGCCTCTGGCCAATCTGGAGGCCCTGCAGAAAATGCTGGATGCCATCCCCACCACCCACAAGGTGTATATCAACACCACCTTCCCGGTGCAGACCGGCTTCTACACGGCGGAGGAGATGCTGGACTTTACCCGCCGCAACCGGGACAAGATCACCTGCATGAACATCTCCCGCCACCTGGTGAAATATGTGGAGGAGAGTCCCGACCAGGTGCTGGGGCAGATCGCCTGTCCCACCCGCATCAACTGCGTGCTGTATAAGAAGTACCCGGCGGAGAAGCTCCCCCAGTATGTGGAGCGGTTCCTGCCCTACGGCATCCCCATCCAGTTCCGGTACGACTATACCGAGACCACTCCGGAGAACCTGTATGACCAGGACCATGACCCCATTCTGCGGGACCTGAAGCGGCTGTTCACCTATCGGGGGCTGGACGGCTGCCGCATGCGCAACGGCTTCCACTTCGAGTATAAGGGCCTGCACATGACCTATCACAAGACCCTGCCCTATTCCACCATTGAGGAAACCGGGGACGACGGCGTGACCTATGACATTCTGTACGACATTCTCATCAAGCAGAACGGCGAGATCCACTCCGACTGGACCGGCGTGAAGATGGACGTGGAGAAATACCGCCGCGTCACCTTTGAGCCCTATGACCTGCGGGTGCTGGAGGGCACCGTGGACTTCTGAGAAAAAACGTCCGGCTCAGCCGGACGTTTTTTGAGACTGTCCAAAAAGGGCGGAGCCCTTTTTGAACAAAAGGCTTGCAGTCTGCCGCGCGCATAATTTGTTTGCCGGCAGCAAACAAATTCCACACTTGCAGACTGAGAAGTATTTTTTGCCAGGTACACGCCCCGGCAAAAAATGGATTGCACTTGATTTGCCGCCTGCGGGCGGCAAACTCTGCGAGACTTTCTTGACAAGCTGTAAAAAACGTCCGGCTGAGCCGGACGTTTTTTATGCTCAGGGCCGTTCTCTGAAAAACGCCTGAATTTCGTCCGCGGTGCAGGCGGCGCTGCCCTGGGCGAAGCCGTCCCGGCCGCCGCCCCGGCTATGGAGGGCCTGGTTCATGTCCCGGATCAGGGGACGCAGGTCCTGCCCCGGGTGGATCACGGCCCAGCGATAGCTGCCGTCGCTGCCGGCGAAAACGGCGCACCGGCCGCCGCAGGTGCCGCTGACGGCGTCGCACAGCCGCCGGACGCTGTCCGGCTCCAGGTCCGGCTGCACCAGCAGCACGTTCCCAGCGTTCTGATAGCGCTCCGCCAGCTGCCGGAACGACTGCTCCTCCAGGGCGGCGCAGCGCTCCCGGCTCTCCCGCAGCTGCCCCTCCAGCCGCTGCACCGCCGGGAAGGCTGCCAGCGGCTTCACCGACAGGGCCTGGCCGATCAGGCGGCTCTGGTCCCAGGCCCGGGACAGGTAGTCCATGGCCCGGCCGCCGCACAGCAGCTCCAGCCGCACGCCCTCCCGGAGCTTCTGGCAGGACAGGAACTTCACCAGTCCCACCTGGCCGCTGGCGGCTACATGGGTGCCGCAGCAGGCGCAGCAGTCGGCCCCGGGGAACTCCGTGATCCGCACCGGCCCCTCCAGGGCTTTTTTGCTGCGGTAGGGGATGGCGGCCAGCTCCTCCGGGGCAGGATAATAGGCCCGGAAGGGGTGATTTTCCCATATGTAGCGGTTGGCCCGGGCCTCCACCTCCAGCACCTGGTCCCAGGTCATGGGGGCGTTATAGTCGATGGTGACCACGTCCGCCCCCATGTGAAAGCCCACGTTGTCGCAGGAAAAGGCAGCGCACAGCATACCGCTGACGATGTGCTCGCCGGAGTGCTGCTGCATATGGTCAAAGCGGCGGGACCAGTCGATGGCACCGTGGACGGAGGCCCCCACGGTCAGGGGCCGGTCGCAGGTGTGGAGCACCAGGCCGTCCCGCTCCTGGACGTCCAGCACCGCCGCGCCGCCCAGATCGCCGCGGTCTGCCGGCTGGCCGCCGCCCTCCGGATAAAAGACCGTGCGGTCCAGGGTCACAAGATATGTGTCCCCCTTGCCGGGCCGGCAGTCGGTGACGACGGCGTCGAACTCCTTCAAAAATGCGTCCCGGTCATACAGCTTCTCGGTGTCCATGGGGCATCCTCCTCTGATGGTTTTCTCCTATCATGCCACATCCCGCCGGGATTTGCAAGGTTTCCCTTGCCGGTGGGTGGGAAATGTGGTATAATACCCCTGGTTATGCGCCCGTGGCGAAATTGGTATACGCGATGGATTTCGGTGATGTCACCTCAGTGAGGGGTTTTTGTTGTGTGTTGACGCGGGATTTGTGTACCGCCGTTGACAAGCACTTGGAGGGAGGCTCTTATGGCGCAAGCGGCATCAAAAGGAAACTGCTATCTTTGCGGGGGAACGATTTCCAAAACAGCGTTTAAGAAGCATCTGCTGGAAAAGCACAATGATGCTGCCGACGATGCGCAGACGTGCAAGCTGCTGAAGGTGGAGGGCACAGACGAAAAGGCGTATTGGCTGTATCTGGATATGCCGATGAGCGCCACGCTAAAAACGCTCGATCGGTTCCTGCGGGATATCTGGCTGGAATGCTGTGGGCACGAAAGCGCGTTTTTTGTGGGGAACTATGAGCAACTCTCGAAAAACACCATGGTCGGGATGCTGCGCGATGGGAGCAAGCTCCATTATGAGTATGATTTCGGCTCTACAACGGAGCTGACGATCACGGTAGTGGGAACACTGCTGCGCCCGAAGCAGCGCAAATCTGTTCGTCTGCTCGGGAGAAACGAGCCGATCCGCTTCCTGTGCGGAAAATGCGGAAAGGAAGCCGATTGGATCTGCTGTGAATGCGAATGGGAGAATCAGTATCCGTATTTCTGCGAAGACTGCATGGAAAGCCATCCGCACGATTCTGCGCTTCCAATCGTAAATTCTCCGCGTATGGGCGTGTGCGGCTATTGCGGAGAGGACGACGTCTATACCTTTGACCCGGCTCCGTTTTTGAAGTAAAAAATCAGGCGGCCGGCGGACGCTTGCGCCGCCGCTCGCCTGTATATGCGCCCGTGGCGAAATTGGTATACGCGATGGATTTAGGTGATGTCACCTCAGTGAAGGTTTTTCGCGTAGGATTTGACCAGCAGCTTCTTGTCGAAGGCTTTCCATACGGCAAGGCAATTTATGCGCAGATACAAATCCGCGATTTCGCACTTCTCAAATTCTTCTTTTTTATTTTGAATAAAAGCAGGCGTGGCCTGTTTTTATATATGCGGGTATGGCGGAATTGGCAGACGCGCAGGATTTAGGTTCCTGTGAAGTGATTCGTGTGGGTTCGACCCCCACTACCCGTACCATAATTGGACCAAACATTGATACAATGTGTTGATGTTTGGTCCGTTTCTTTTTGCCCGGAAAGCCCGTGCTGAGAATCAATCGGTCCCCATCTCGGTCTCCAATGCGGCACTCTCTGCATCGAGGGACTCCGTGTTCAGGTATTCATCCAGCAACATCTGGCAGGTTTCCATCAGGACTTCCCGTTGCATTGCCAGATCACGCGACGGTACTTGTCAGTGCTGTGCCATACCTTGGGACCATAGTATTCCCCGCAATCACCGCAGACGATCTTTGCCGAGAATGGACTCAGGCTGTTATGGTGCCGCCCTTTGGATTTACGGACTGCCCTGCTCCGTCAGGTGCTTTGCGATCAGGTTGATCTTCCCGGCCACGGGAAAGAGGAAAACTTAACCACTTTTCAAAAAAGGATTAGAAAACGTAAAAACTGCCTCCGCAAAAGCTGCGGAAGCAGTAGATTATCCAGCTGGATCGTGATATAATATTATGTCAAAATGTAAGTGTGATTTGTTTTTTGTTGTGCTGGGAGGCGACCAACATGACCCCTGAAGAAAGAGCCAGACAACTGATTGATGCCCGTCTTGCGCAATCCGGATGGGTCGTTCAGGACCTGAAAAAAGTGAATCCCATGGCTTCTCTCGGTGTTGCTGTTCGGGAATATCCCACCAGTACCGGGCCAGTTGACTATGCTCTTTTTGTTGATGGGAAGCCCGTTGGCGTGATTGAAGCGAAAAAGGACGAGCTGGGCGAGAACATCACTGTGGTCGAGGGGCAGTCCGGACGCTATGCCAACAGCACCTTCAAATATATAACCACCGAGTATAAAATCCGCTTTGCCTATGAGGCCACCGGGCAGCTTACCCGTTTCACGGATTATGCTGATGTCAAGTATCGCTCCCGGCGTGTATTTTCCTTCCATAGGCCGGAAACGCTGCTGGCCCTGCTTGCAAAGGACGATACGATCCGCAACAACATGAAGCGCTTCCCGGCTTTCGACACCACCGGATTCCGCAAATGCCAGATCACAGCGATCCGGAATCTGGATGCTTCCTTTGCGGATAATCGCCCCAAGGCGCTGGTGCAGATGGCAACCGGCGCAGGCAAGACTTTCACAGCAATCACGGCAGCATACCGTCTGCTGAAGTTTGGCAAGATGAAGCGCATCCTGTTTCTTGTGGACACCAAGTCACTGGGTGAGCAGGCGGAGCGGGAATTCCTTGCCTATACGCCGAATGACGACAACCGCTTCTTTGCCCAGCTTTACGGTGTTCGCCGCCTGAACAGCTCCTATATCCCCAATGACATCCAGATCTGCGTCAGCACCATTCAGCGGATGTACTCCATCCTGAAGGGTGAGGAAATGGATGAATCCGCAGAGGAAGAATCCTTCTTTGAGCAGGCCGGGGCCGACGCGCAGGCGACGAAAGAGGTCGTCTACAACGAGAAATATCCCCCGGAATTTTTCGACTGCATCATTGTCGATGAATGCCATCGGTCGATCTACAACGTGTGGAATCAGGTGCTGGAGTATTTCGACGCTTTCATCATCGGCCTGACCGCCACGCCGGACAAACGCACCTTTGCCTTTTTCAACCAGAACGTGGTCAGCGAGTATTCCCGTGAGCAGGCCATCATCGACGGCGTGAATGTGGGCGAGGACATTTTCCTCATTGAAACCGACGTGACGAAAAACGGCGCGATGATCCTGAAGCAGCAGATCGAGTACCGGGACCGCCTGACTCGCGCCAAGCGCTGGAAACAGATGGACGAGGATCTGATCTATACCACGGCAAAGCTGGATCGGGACGTTGTGAATCCCAGCCAGATCCGCACCGTGATCCGAGCGTTCCGGGACAACCTGTTCACGCAGCTTTTCCCGCATCGCCGCGAAGTACCCAAGACGCTGATTTTTGCCAAGACCGACAGCCATGCGGATGATATCATTCAGATCGCCCGGGAGGAGTTTGGCGAGGGCAATGAATTCTGCCAGAAGATCACCTGTCAGGCGGATCGTCCGGAGACTGTTCTCAGCGCCTTCCGCAACGATTATAATCCCCGTATTGCCGTTACCGTTGACATGATCGCCACCGGGACGGACGTGAAGCCCATCGAGTGTCTAATCTTCATGCGCGATGTTCGCAGCAAGAATTATTTTGAGCAGATGAAAGGTCGAGGCACCCGCACCCTCGGCAAGGACGACCTGCAGAAGGTCACACCGTCCGCCACGGAGAACAAGGATCATTTTGTGATCGTGGACGCCGTAGGCGTCACGAAATCCAAAAAGACCGAGACACGCACGCTGGAGCGCAAGCCCACCGTCAGCATGAAGGAACTGATGCTGACGGTGGCCATGGGCGCAAAGGATGAAGACACCCTCACATCCCTTGCAAACCGTGTGATCCGGCTCAACAGCCAGATGACCGACCGGGAGCGCACCGAATTCAGCAGCACCGTCGGCAGCAGCGCAGGGAACATCGCCCAGCGGCTGTTGGATGCTTTTGACCCAGATGTCGTATCCGCGAAAGCCGGTGTCGATTTATCCGACGATCATGAGCCGACTGAGGACGAGCAGCACCGCATGGATGAGACAAAGAAGGCGCTGATCCAACAGGCCGTGCAGCCCTTCTATAATCCGGATATTCGCGATTACATCGAGAATGTGCGCCGCAGCCATGAGCAGGTCATCGATTCCGTGAATATCGACACGGTGCTCTTTGCCGGGTATGATACCGACAAGCAGGCGAATGCAGACCGCATCCTCAAGACCTTCCATGCGTTTATCGAGGAGAACAAGGATGAGATCCTTGCCCTGCGGATTATTTACGATCAACGGTATAAGGACCGTCCCATGGCGATTACAAAGCTCAAAGCCCTGTATGAAAAGCTGAAGGCGCAGAACATCACCATCGAGCGCCTGTGGGAATGCTATGCCATCAGGAAGCCGGAAAAGGTCAAGCGGGGCACCGTGGCGCAGCTTACGGACCTGATCTCCATCATCCGTTTTGAGATGGGCTATGCTGATCACCTCGCGCCGTTCGCGGACAAGGTGAATTATAACTTCATGCAGTGGACGCTGCGCCGGAACGCAGGCCATATCCATTTTACGGATGAGCAGATGGAATGGCTGCGCCTCATCAAGGATCACATCGCTGTTTCCCTCAGTATTGAGCCGGAGGACCTTGATCTCAGTCCTTTTGACCGTAAGGGCGGCCTGGGCAGGTTTTACGATGTGTTCGGAGACAGCTATGAGGCGATTTTGCAGGAAATGAACGTGGAACTGGTGGCATAAGGAGGGCATCTCATTATGGAGTATAAAGAATATGAGCTTGGTGAATTGCTCTATTATGAACAGCCCACCCCATATATCGTTGAATCGACCGATTATAACGATGCTTATGAAACCCCTGTGTTGACTGCTGGGAAATCTTTTATTCTCGGATATACTGACGAAAAAGAAGGAATATACGATCAACTTCCTGTCATCATATTTGATGATTTTACTACGGCAAGCCAGTATGTTAATTTTAAATTCAAAGTCAAATCGTCTGCGATGAAGATATTGACCCCTGTAACCGAGCTGGTTTTGCCAAAGTATATCTATTATCGCATACAGATCATTCAGTTTGATCATAGCACCCATAAGCGGTATTGGATTCAGCAGTATTCAAAAATCCGTGTCAGTATCCCACCCATCCCGGAGCAGGAGTGCATTGTTGCCCGGATTGAGGAGCTGTTCTCCCAACTCGACGCCGGAGTGGAAACGCTGAAGAAAACAAAGGCACAGCTTGCGGTGTATCGGCAGGCTGTGTTGAAAGAGGCGTTTGAGGGAGATTATCCGAGAAAACAACTAAAAGAATTCTCAAAAGCTATTAGTGGGTTCGCTTTCAAAAGCAGCAGGTATTCACCGGACGGAAATTATGTCGTTGTTAAAATTGGAAATGTCAAAGAACGTCATTTCGATTTCTCTCGGGATCTGACAAAAACGTTAGAAGCGGATGATTCGATTCTTGAAAAATACTTATTGCGGCGTGGGGATTGTCTTATCACCTTAACGGGATCTCGAGGGAAACGTGACTACGGATTTGTAGCGATGGTTGGGAATCAAAACAACTATCTTCTCAATCAGCGTGTTGCGGCGTTGCGATTCGATCAGTCTGTTGCCTTGCCTGAGTTTTTCCAGTATTATCTCGCTTCTCCCTCGTACCGAGACATGTTCTTCGGCTATGAGACCGGAAATGTCGGTCAGGGAAATGTTGGAATTAAAGCTCTCTTGGATCCCTATGTTATATTGCCAGATATTGACACGCAGAAGAGAATTATCGAAGACGTTGAGGACAGACTATCTGTCTGCGACAGCATCGAACAGACCGTTGACACCGCTCTGCAACAAGCCGAGGCCATGCGGCAGAGCATTTTGAAAGACGCCTTTGAGGGGAGGCTGTGATAAGTGAAAGACAAAATAAAATACTATCTTTTACTGCTGGCTTTTCTTTTCATAATGGCCCTAATTCTTTGGTTCTTTCATGACTGGATAGAACAATACAGCAATTCCCTTATGGTGTTGATTACCTTCATTTATGTGGTCGCAACTATCGAAATTTGCCGGGCAAATATCAAATCTGCTGAAGCAACTAAAGAACAGCTCGAAGAATCGAAACATCAGTTTGCAGAAAATGAACGGCTCCAAATGATGCCGTATTTTGAAATCATAGTACATGATGATATACGGGATTTTGTTGAGTGCATAGAGCTTACTATTTCGAACAGCAACGCAGAGAACAGTACCGTTATCGATCGAAGGATTTCAATAAAAAATATTGGTCTTGGTGTTGCAAAAGACTTTACATACACATGGTGCAATTTGGACGGATGTTATCCGCGGAACGACCTTGGTTTTACAGCATTTGCTCCGGGAGAAGAAAAAAGCATCTACTTTGATTTTTATGCCGAATGTAACGCAGACTTTAGTGAATATGAGGCTCCTGTATCCATAATTTTTTCATATAGTGATCTGCTTGAAAACAGATATAGCGTTGAATTAAAATTAACTTTTTGGATATCTGACGGTAAAGAAGACAAAGTGCATTGGAATGTCGGCATACCTGACATTATAAAGGGGAATAACCATGCCTGAACAAACATCATCTATCATCTCCAAAGTCTGGGGTATGTGCAACCCGCTCCGTGATGATGGATTATCCTATGGAGATTATCTGGAGCAGCTTACCTATCTCATTTTCCTCAAGATGTCGGACGAGTATGCCAAGCCGCCGTATAAGAAAGAGTCCGGTATTCCTGCCGGCTATACATGGCAGGATATGAACACCCTCACGGGCTCTGAATTGGAAGAACAGTATAAAAAGACGCTGGAAAAGCTGGGGGAGCAGGGCGGAATCCTCGGTCAGATCTTCCAGGGCGCGATCAACAAAGTCAGCAATGCGGCAATCCTTTACCGGATTGTGCAGATGATCGACCGGGAGAAATGGGTCTCCATGTCTTCGGACGTGAAGGGCGAGATCTATGAAGGTTTGCTGCAGAAAAACGCAGAAGACGTAAAATCCGGCGCAGGCCAGTATTTCACACCGCGCGCGCTGATCCAGGCGATGGTCGCCTGCATCCGCCCAGAGCCGATGAAAACGATTGCGGACCCCTGCTGCGGCAGCGGGGGATTTTTCCTCGCGGCGCAGGCATTTCTTGCCGACCCGGAGAACTATACGCTCGATCGGGAGCAGAAGGAATTCCTGAAAAACGGGACTTTCTACGGAAATGAGCTGGTGGCGTCCACCTTCAAGCTGTGCCTGATGAATCTTTACCTGCACAACATCGGGGATATTTATGGCAGTGTTCCTGTCGCCCACGGCGATTCGCTGCTCACCGATCCCGGCTACCGTGTGGACTACGTTCTCACCAACCCGCCCTTCGGCAAAAAATCCTCCCTCACCTTCACCAATGAGGAAGGCGAACAGGAGGAAGAAGACCTCGTATATAACCGTCAGGATTTCTGGACCACCAGCAGCAACAAGCAGCTCAATTTCGTCCAGCACATCAATACCATCCTGAAAGCCACGGGCAAGGCTGCGGTGGTCGTGCCGGACAACGTGCTCTTTGAGGGCGGCGCTGGCGAGATCGTGCGCAAGAAGTTGCTTGCTACCTGTGATCTGCATACAATCCTGCGTCTGCCCACGGGCATCTTCTATAAGCCGGGTGTCAAAGCGAACGTCATTTTCTTCGATAAGCGTCCGGCCAGCGCCGAAACCCAGACGAAGGCCGTCTGGATCTATGATTTCCGCACCAACGTTCACTTTACGCTGAAACAGCATCCGATGCAGTATTCCGATCTGCTGGACTTCATCGCCTGTTATCATCCGGAGAAACGGTACGAACGCGCCGAAACATGGAGCGAAGATGACCCGGATGGCCGCTGGCGCAAATTCGATATTGCCGACATCCTTGCGCGGGACAAGACCAGCCTCGATATCTTCTGGATCAAGGACAAGTCCCTTGCCGATCTGGACAACCTGCCCTCGCCCGACGTGCTGGCCGATGATATCATCGAAAACCTCCAGAGCGCACTGGAGAGCTTTCAGGAACTGAAGGCGCAGTTGAAATAAGGAATGGACTTTATGAGCGAAATCCGTATAGCAATTCCTGACTTGGATTTGAACAATGCATTGCGATTAGATGGCAATCTGCGCAACTATGAGATTGGGCCATTTGATGATGTCGTTTTGGATTTTTCCAGAATGACAAATTTTGACCCACTTCCCATGTTGATGGCAGGGGCGATTATCAAACGTTTTCGGTATCAATACCATGATAACACTTTCTCTATTTCTGGCATCAACGGGAAAAGTTATGCCGGGACGATGGGCTTCTTCAAATATATATCCGAATCCATAAGCGTTGGAAAAAGCCCCGGTGAAGCCACTGGTAGTTCAAATTATATTCCGATTACACCTATTTCGATACGCTCTTTGCAGGAACGCGCATTTCGTGATGGTGGGTCAATAGAAATCGGTGATATGATAGAAAGAGCGTCTGCTCGACTTTCTCATGTCATTGATAGGGGAAATAAGGAATTACATAAGCTGCTTACATATTTAGTCCGCGAAATACTGAGAAATACCCCTGAACACGCTCAAGCAGACGAGATGTGGATATGTGGGCAGTACTGGCCCACTTACCAATTGGCTGAAATTGCAATCATTGACGAAGGAATCGGGGTATTCCAAAGTATAACACGTAACGCTGCACATGCAAAATATATTCATGATAACCGTTCTGCTTTAAAATGGGCTATTCGTGCAGGTATTTCAGAATCATTCCGACCCGCCTATGAGTTTAAGCCGCATGATTACGATGTATGGAAAAACAGCGGATTTGGGCTTTATATGGTTAGTCAGATATGTCAAAAGCTGAACGGCAGTTTTTGCATAATCAGTTATGGTGACGCGTTGCTCATTGATAACCACGGTGTTGCAGAAAAAAGCACCTCATTTCACGGAACTGCAATTCGCATAAGAGTACCGACGAACAACATCCCAGCTGCGCAAGCCATAATTGATGAAATAGCCGCACAGGGTGAGGTTGAAGCGCGAACGATTAAAAATGCCTTTAAAACCGCCTCTATGCCTTCAAAAGGCTTGATGACGCAGCTAAACATATAATTTGTAAATTATGAGGAATCTCAGTATGAATATTATTCGGTGGTGCAATGAGAATAATGGTTTTCTTACGGCTATCCTGTCTTTGATTGGACTTGTTCTGAGTGTTACAGCCATTGTGGTTTCTATTCGTACAGCAAGATTGCCTTATAAAAAGAAACTGATGTTAGGGTCATATATGTCTGTTGGTACAAGTATGATTCCGGGAGTTGGTGCGGAAACACAGATTCTGGGCATGTCTGCTTCGGCAACGAACGTCGGAAATCGGACAATAAATATTACATATTTGGGATATGCGATCAAAAAAGATGGTCGGTATAATATGATATATCCTGTCAATCGAGACTTTGATGGAAAGGCATCCCTTAACCCTTCAGAAATGGCAGAAACCCAGTTTTATAAGGATGAGTTATTGAAGTGCTTTTCGAAGGAAAACCGTAAAACAAAGCTCTTTGTTTACGCTAAGGATACCGAAGGTGCAGAGCACAAAAGGAAAGCTGGTTCAGTCGGCAAGTTGATTGACAACCTGTCGAAATAAAAATGTACCCAGTAAAACCGGGCGTATTCTATCAAAATGGTGGTACTTTTCCAACGTAAGTTGACGAGCTGCCAGAAACGGCGGCTCGTCGTTTTTGTTAATCATTCAACTAATAATAAGTTTGGAGGTGTTAAAATGTTAGATACGATAGGTGCTTTCGGGAGTGGTATTGGAACCAACCTTTTATCTGATTCTTTGAGCAAGAAACTTGAGGCTTTCAAAGACAAAAAAGCAATTGCCTCTTTCACCCAAAGTCTGCGAGATTGGGAAATTGAATTTGAAAAACAGAATGACGGCACTATCATCACAAACTGCATCTGTAAAATGAAAGTAGACACTCACAAAAGTGTGGGTGTCTACTTTTTTC
>OBKS01001953.1_pt1 | contig 12918 bp, 10 predicted proteins | sample 1517381 | NCBI WGS metagenome assembly OBKS01 (sample SAMN04571686, study PRJEB22368) | human gut metagenome | biome: human gut; material: stool | host: Homo sapiens | place: Luxembourg | collected 2012-08-03
TAAAATTCTGCATAAGAGGACTTGACCCGAAGTTTGTTGCAAGGTATGCCGTTGACATGACCATGAAGGGCAAAATGATTATCACACCCGGCTTTGAAATGAAAGCGGTGTCGTTTTTCAGACATTTTGCACCCGAAAAACTTCTCACAAGAATTTCTTATAATGTGCAGATGAAGAAAAACGGTATAAAATAATTATCATATAGAAATAGGGGAGGTGACACATTGAGGATAAAATTCGTTGACAAGGCGATAAAACTTTACAAAAGAATAACAGGCAGATTTGAACCGATAACAAGCAAATGCGTTCACGATAATATTTTTGCAATTGCCGGACAGTCGGCATTCTTCATTATATTATCAGCTGTGCCGCTCTCAATGTTCTTTGTGTCACTTTTGCAGAACCTGCACATTCCGATTGATTTTGTTTATCACGGACTCAGCAGTGTGTTTTCGTCAAAAATTGCCGATGATTTAACATACTTTCTGACCTCTGCCTATGAAAGTGCTGTGGGAATTTCTCTTGTAACGCTTGTAGTCACTCTGTGGTCGGCGGCACAGGGAATCCATGCAATCACAAACGGTCTTAACAGAATTTATGACGCTTACGAAAACAGAAACTGGTTCTTTTTAAGAATAAGAGCAATGTTCTACACAATTGCATTGTTTGTAATTTTGCTTGCGTCACTTGTACTTATTGTCCTCGGCTCAACAATTAACGATTTCCTTTCACCGCATCTAAAATCATTGCCGGACATAATCGGAATAATCTATCATCTCAGATATATACTTATCTTTATGTTTCTCACAGTATTGTTTGCGCTGATTTACAGGAACTTTCCGAACATCTCACGCAGCGAGCATAAGGAATACGGCTTTAAGTCACAGTTGCCCGGTGCGTTTCTCTGCACGGTTTCGTGGTATGTGCTTTCGTTCGGCATTTCGGTTTATGTGTCAGACTTCAACGGATTTTCCGTGTACGGAGGTCTTACCAGAATCGCAGTTATTATGATTTGGTTCTACTTTCTTATGGTTTGTCTTATGGTTTGTGCGGAAATCAATTATGTCTATCATGACAGGATAAAGGTATTTACAGTCGCAAAATTTAAAAGAAAGGTAAAAATCAAGGGTTCAGAGCTTAATCAAATAAGAAAAGACAGAAAAAATAATAAGTCAAATAAAAGTAAATAAATCAAAATAAAACACTTCCGTTCGGTGATACTACTAATGGAGGTGTTTTTTGTGAAAAGAAAATTTTCTAAAAAGGTGATTTCAATATTGCTCGTATTTGCAATGCTCATCGGCGGAGCGTGCTTTTCATGCACAAGTGCAGCGGCATTTGACCTCGGTTATATCAGCGAGGACGGAATGAAACTCGGTTACAGTATAATCAAGGGCTATTCAAAAATGTCGATGGAAAAAGGTCAGTACAAGGACGGGAAAATTGCCGTTTACTGCGGACTTGATGTGACAAATTTATATGTTATAAGTTCGCTCGGTTGGTTCTATATGACAAACGGTGTTGATCTCGACCGTGCAATGACGGATAACGATTACGCAATGGAGATGATTGCAAAGCTTGATTCGCATCTTCAAGGTGCAGGCATAACAAATGACAGGGCAAAAGAAAAGAAAGCCGAGATTTTAAAGGATGCAAAGTATGTTTATCAATGCTTTGACACATTGGGACTTTACATTGTTGATGTTGACAAAAACAGAGCCGATGAACTCATGAACGACAGCGGTATTGATTTTGTGCTTGACGGCGGTTGCGTTCCCAAAAATATGAAAGACCTCAACATTGACGGAAAAACAGATGAAAAGGACGCTGAGCTTATTCAGAAGTATCTTATCAAAGACCTGACCTTTGACGATTATGACGAAAATCAGTATGCTCTTTTTGTTTGCGATATCAACGGTGACAAAACTCCCGATATTCGTGATGCGACAGAAATCTTAAAAAAGTGACAATTGTCATAATTTGTGCAAAGTGAATATGATTTTAACTGCGACAGCTGTAATTTTAGCTGTCGCTTTTGATTTGTGACAGCAATGTGAAACTTTGAATAATTATTTGTAATTTCTCTTGACATTCAAAATGAAGGTGCTATAATTACTGATACAAATTGTTTTGTATCGAACTATTCTATATAGAACAATATCTCATAAGTGTGATTTCGGAGGTGAAATAATGTGTGATGACAAAAGCGTAAAAAGCTGTAAGTGCAACAAACGCTTTAATGATTCAATCGGTCACGAAATCAAGGTGCTTAATCAGGTTTTGCAGAGAAAGTCTATTCCGCCAAGGATAAGGGAGTGGATAAGCTGACTCTTATGCACGGCTGGATTATTGCATATCTTTATGATCATTGTGATGAAGATGTTTACCAAAAAGATATTGAAAACGCATTTTCAATTGCCCGTTCAACCGTTACAAGTATTCTTAAACTTATGGAAAAGAAAAATTACATAACGAGGGAGAGCGTTGAAAGTGACGCAAGGCTCAAAAAACTTGTCTTGACCGAAACAGGTATTGAACTTCATTACAAAATCGAAAATATGATAACCAAAAACGAAACTTTGCTTGACAGTCTGCTGACAAAAGAAGAAAAGAAACAATTTCTTTTTCTTATAAATAAAATTCTCAGCGGACTTGAAAATGCAAATTAAAACGGAAGGAGATAAGTATGATAAAAACTTTGGCAAAAAATATCAAAGGTTTCGTCAAAGAGTCTGTTCTTACACCGTTCTTTATGATACTCGAAGTAATTGTTGAAACAATTATTCCGTTTCTTATGTCATCAATGATTGACGACGGTATCAACAAGGGCGATATGCAGCACATACTCATAACGGGCGGTTATATGGGCGCACTTGCACTCACGGGCTTGTTTGCAGGTATGATGGGCGGTATCTACGGTGCAAAAGCTTCGGCAGGCTTTGCAAGAAACCTTAGACGCTCAATGTTTGCAAATATCCAGTCATTCTCGTTTGCCAACATTGACCGTTACTCAACCGCAGGACTTGTTACCCGTATGACAACGGATGTAACAAATCTTCAAAATGCATATCAGATGCTTTTAAGAATGTGTTTCAGAGCGCCTGTATCGCTCATCTGTGCAATGGCAATGACATTCATCATCAATGCAAGGCTTGCCTGTATTTATCTCATTGCAACAATTTTACTTTCTGTTGTTCTTGCCTTTATTATGAAGGCAACATACAAGTATTTCAGTCAGGTTTTTGAAAAGTACGATGAACTCAACGCAAGCGTTCAGGAAAATGTAACTTCAATCAGAGTTGTAAAGGCTTTCGTTCGTGAAAAACACGAAGTTGGCAAGTTCCGCAAGGCAGCCGACAATGTTTACAGACTCTTTGTTAAGGCTGAAAATGCCATGGTAACAGTATCACCGATTATGATGGTTACTTCATACGCATCAATCATCCTTGTAAGCTGGTTTGGCGCAAATATGATCGTAAGCAGTGAGCTTACAACAGGTGAACTTACAAGTATGCTCACATATTGTATGAACATTCTTATGAATCTTCTTATGGTGGCAATGGTGTTTGTAATGCTCACAATGAGCATTGCAAGCGGTAAGCGTGTTGCAGGTGTGCTTAATGAAAAATCAACGCTTGCAAATCCCGAAAACCCTGTTTACGAGGTTAAGGACGGAAGCATTGAGTTTGACAATGTTTCATTCTCATACAACACAAAAGCCGAAAAACCGATTCTCAACGATATCAATCTAAAAATCAAATCAGGCGAAACAATCGGTATTATCGGCGGTACGGGTTCTTCAAAAACAAGCCTTGTAAACCTTATTGCAAGACTTTATGATGTAACCGAAGGTTCTGTTAAGGTCGGTGGAAAAGATGTTCGTGACTATGATATCGAAACTCTGCGTGACAAGGTTTCGGTTGTACTCCAGTCGAATGTTCTTTTCAGCGGTACAATCCTTGACAACCTCAGATGGGGCAACGAAAATGCTACAGAGGAAGAATGCGTCAATGCCTGCAAGCTGGCGTGTGCAGATGCGTTTATCGAAAGCTTCCCCGATAAGTACAACACAAAAATCGAACAGGGCGGTACTAATGTTTCGGGTGGTCAGAAACAGCGCCTTTGCATTGCAAGAGCTTTGCTGAAAAACCCGAAAATTCTTATTCTTGATGATTCGACAAGTGCAGTTGATACCGCAACAGACGCAAGCATCCGCAAGGCATTCAGCGAGAATATCCCCGATACTACAAAGCTGATTATTTCACAGCGTGTATCAAGCGTTTCACACGCAGACAAGATTATTGTAATGGATGACGGTGAGATAAGCGCAGTGGGTACTCACGAAGAGCTTATCAAAAACAGTCCGATTTACAATGAAATTTATGTTGCCCAGACAAGCGGCAACGGTGATTTTGATGCGAAAGGAGAGCTGTAATTATGCCGGGACCAATGGGAAGAAGAAACCGAGGACCTGCACAAAAGGTTGAAAATTCAGGTCAGGTTCTTAAAAGACTATTTGGTATTATCTTCAAAAAATATAAATTTCAGATGATTATTGTTTTCGTCTGCATCCTCATCAGCGTACTTGCAAATGTTCAGGGTTCATTGTTTATTCAGAATCTTATTGACGATTACATCACTCCGATGATTCAGAGCGGAAGCCGTGACTTCGGACCGATGCTCGGAGCAATTTTAAGAGTTGCAATTTTTTATGCAATCGGTGCGGCGTCGGCGTTTATCTACGCCAAAATTATGGTTTATGTAACACAGGGTACAATGCGTGATTTGCGTTGTCAGATATTTGAACATATGGAAAGCCTTCCGATAAAATACTTTGACACACACCCTCACGGCGATATCATGAGCGTTTACACAAACGATATTGACACCCTCCGTCAGATGATCAGCCAGAGTATTCCTCAGCTTTTTAACAGCGGAATTACAATCATTGCCGTTCTTGTCAGTATGTTTACACTCAGTATTCCTCTTACAATTCTTACACTTGTAATGGTTGGTGTAATGCTTTTTGTAACAAAACAGCTTGCGTCACGAAGCGGAAGGTTTTTTGCAAAACAGCAGGCAGACCTCGGTGCAACTAACGGTTATATTGAGGAGATGATGAACGGTCAGAAGGTTGTAAAAGTATTTAACCATGAGAAAAAGAGCATTGAAGAATTCAATGAGCTTAATGACAGACTTTTCAACAGTTCATACAACGCAAACAAGTTTGCAAATATCCTTATGCCGATTAACGCACAAATCGGTAACATCAGCTATGTACTTTGTGCAATCGTAGGTTGTATCTTTGCTCTCAACAACTTTCTCGGATTTACAATCGGTAAACTCGTAAGCTTCCTCACATTCAACAAGAGCTTTACCCAGCCTATCAATCAGGTCAGCCAGCAGTTTAACTCAATTGTTATGGCGCTTGCAGGTGCAGACCGTATATTCAAACTTCTTGACGAAGAGCCTGAGATTGATGACGGATATGTAACACTTGTCAATGTCCGCAAAGAGGGCGAAAAGCTTGTTGAAACAGAGAAAAAAACAGGTATGTGGGCATGGAAGCATACCCACAGTGAAACAGGCAAAACAGAGTATCGTGAACTCAAGGGCGCGCTTGTTATGGACGATGTTGACTTCGGTTATACAGATGATAAAATCGTTCTTCACAATATTGATTTGTACGCAGAACCCGGTCAGAAGATTGCGTTCGTGGGAAGCACTGGCGCCGGCAAGACGACGATCACAAACCTTATTAACCGATTCTATGATATTCAGGACGGTAAAATCCGTTATGACGGAATCAATATCAATAAAATCAAAAAGGGTGACCTTCGCCGTTCACTCGGTATAGTTTTACAGGATACACACCTGTTCACGGATACCGTAATGGAAAATATCCGTTACGGCAGACTTGACGCAACAGACGAAGAGGTTATCGCAGCGGCAAAGCTTGCCAACGCAGACAGCTTTATCAGAAAACTTCCTGACGGCTACAACACCCTGCTCAAAGGTGACGGCGGCAACCTCAGTCAGGGACAGCGCCAGATGCTTGCAATTGCAAGAGCCGCTGTTGCAGATCCGCCCGCACTTATCCTTGACGAGGCTACAAGCTCAATTGATACCCGTACCGAAAAGATGGTTCAGGACAGTATGGACAGGCTTATGAGCGGCAGAACAACCTTTGTTATTGCCCACAGACTTTCTACAATCAAAAATTCAGACTGTATTATGGTTCTTGAAAACGGCAGAATCATCGAGCGTGGTTCACACGAACGGCTTCTTGAACAAAAGGGCAGATACTATCAGCTTTATACAGGCAAAACCGCATAATGATAATCGAAAGGGGAGAGTCGCAAAGGCTCTCCTTTTTCTGTCCTTGAAATATTGACTTGTTTATTGTACAATAAGACTCAGAATTGTGAGGTGTTAAAAATTAAAATTAATTCAAAATTAATATTAAAGCTTACTGCATTGTTTGCGGTAATCTGTCTTGCACTTTGTTCGTGTTCAATCAATATCAATGTGAACGGTTCCGATTCGGAAGACAAAACAACTGTTTCGGAAATCGGAACATTATCGGTTCATTACCTTGATGTCGGACAGGGTGACAGCATATTTATTGAACTGCCGAATCAAAAGTGTATGCTGATTGATGCAGGTGAAAATATGTACGGAAAAAGTATTACCGAATATATCAATAATCTCGGATACACAAATATTGATTATCTCGTAGCAACTCACCCTCACGCAGACCATATTGGTTCAATGGCTTATGTTGTAAAGCATAACGATATCGGTGAAATCTATATGCCTAAGGTTACAACCACAACCAAGACCTATGAGAATCTGCTCACGGCAATTGCAGACAAGGGACTTAAAGTCAAGTCAGCCAAAGCAGGTATGAGCATTATTGACGATAACGGTTTCAGCATAAATATTCTTGCTCCCGTAACAATTGACGAGGATAATCTGAACAATTGCTCGATAATTCTTAAAATGAATTATAAAAATGACAGTTTTCTGTTCCTCGGAGATGCCGAAAAGAAAGAACTTGAAACCGTTACGGCAGATATGAGTGCAGAAGTTCTTAAAGTAGGTCATCACGGAAGCAGAACTTCAACAACAAAAGCGTTGCTTGAAAAGGTAAATCCAAAATATGCGGTTATTTCACTCGGCAAGGATAACAGCTACGGACATCCGCACAAAAGCACATTAAAGTTGCTTGATGAATTCGGAGTTGAAACATACAGAACCGATGAAAACGGAACAGTTGTCATTTCAACCGAGGGTTCAGGTGTGACAATCAAAACGGGACAAACTTCAATGAAAAGGGATGAATAAGCTTGAAAAAATTTATTGTTGACAGAATAGAAGGCGACAAGGCTGTTCTCGAATGTGAAAACGGCGATATGGTGAATCTTGAACTTAAAGCCCTGCCGAAAAATATCAAAGAAGGCGATGTAATCAACTTTCAGGAAAACAGTTATTTTCTGAACAGCGATGAAACAAAAGCCAGAAAAGAAAAAATTAAAAATCTGATGAATTCGCTTTTTGAAGATTAAAAATCATGCAAAAACAAAAATGCTCTGTACCAAATCAAACGGTACAGAGCATTTTTATTTGTAATTGTGTAATCAATGTGTGTTGTCTGCTGTAAGTGACCTTCTGAAAATATGTCTGAAAATGAATCTGACAATCGGGCCTGCAAAAAACAACTGCCAGCAAAGTGCCATAGGGAAGTTGAGTGCGGTAGTTTCAAGCCATACCGAAATAACCTCAACACCCGCATTTTTGAAAATAAGAGTGGCAGCAAGGCTCATAAGAGGACACATAAAGACAACTGAAATTGCAGAAATTGCGAGTACAAGGAAGAAAGGATTATCCTTTGCAGGGTTTACAATCTTAAAAGCAAGCTTTTTGGCAATGTGACCGATAATGAAAAAATCAAGAATAAATGCAATCGGTCCCATAAAAGAAAGTTCTTTGAAGGCGGAAAGAAAAACTTCGTTTTTCATTTCGCCGATATTAAGAGCTGTGTTGTAGCAAATCATGGCATAAACCATAAAGAACACCATGATAATCGTAAAAATAACTTCCTGAAATTTAGTTTTTGGCATAAAAAATCTCCTTTATAAAAATGATAACTTAGTAAACATATAAGTGTTGTTCGTTATCATTTCCTTAAGGAGAAATGTGCGTTTCCAATTAAACCATTATACAGAGATTATACTATAATTTTTTTATTTTGTCAACTTCAAAAAAATTTTCATTGCAATTACTCTGTTTAATACATTTTGTGACACTTTTATTACAATTCAGATTCATTTCTCGGTGGATTTTTACTTTGAAATTTGTTATAATACAGATGATTGTGATGAAAATTATACTTAAAACTTGCGGTTCTGTTCAGAAAGGGTATTTTTACTATGGGTGCATCAATTTATATTGCGGATGATGAAAAGAACATTCGTGACCTTATTACAAAGTTTCTTGAGAGTGACGGTTACAGCGTTACCGCATTTGAAACCGGTGACGAGCTTATGGAGGAATTCCTTAAAAAACCGTGTGAACTTGTAATTCTTGATATAATGATGCCCGGAACAGACGGCTTGACAATATGCCGTCAGCTGAGAACGGTAACTGATGTTCCTATAATTATGCTCACGGCAAAGGATTCCGAATATGACTATGTAAGAGGCATAACCCTCGGCAGTGACGATTATCTTACAAAGCCGTTCAGACTTACAACCCTTTTAATGAGAGTAAAATCCCTTTTAAGACGAATGGATATGAACACCAAAAAGGTGACAGGTCAGGAGCTTTCGGATATTGAGGCAGGCAACCTTAGATTTTCAGCAGAGGAAAACTGCCTTTATTGCAAGGGCAAGCCTGTTGCTTTGAGCAAGACAGAGCTTAAAATGCTCACATATATGTTAAAAGACCCGAAAAAGGCATTTCCAAGAGAAGAAATTCTTGATGGTGTGTGGGGATTCGATACCGAAGTTGAAACCCGTGTAACAGATGAAACCTTGCGAAGAATACGCAGAAAATTAAGCCTTGCCGGCAGTAATGTCAGCATAGGCACAATATGGGGCTTCGGTTACAGAATAAGCATTGCGGAGGATAAAAAGTGAAACACATAAAATTCCGTATATTGATTATTGTATGGTCGTCAATGATTTTACTTTTTTTCGCATTTGCAGGAATTTTAAATATAGTTTTGCCGTCCCACTTCGTAAGTGAGGCAGAAGACGCTCTGGAATACGAAATTGATTATCAGTATTATAATTACATTCGTAACAGCAACAATGAGAGTGAGGATTATTCATCGGATTATTATGAAGAAGATTCTAACGAAGAGTCAACTCTTCAAAAAAAGTTTGAGAGCGGTTATCAGGATTCGTATTTCACCTCGGATATTTACTATATTGATGTAACAGACGCTCTTAATGACAAAAATACCTCCGAGGGCAACAGCCTTGTCGGCTCAAATTCAACTTCATTAAAAAGTACATACGAACTCACTGAATGGGTTAAGAATCACAATATATCCGAAGAACAAATATATACACTTCAAACAGACAACGGCTATTATATATTTACCGTTTATGAAGAACCGCAGAATTATGATTATTGGGACGACGCAGAATCCGATGAAAACGATTCGCCCGTGTATTTAATGTACATAAATATCGACCATATCGTAAAATATACCCGTTCGCTCAACTGGCTTATTTCAGCAATTTTTCTTTGCGCAATTGTTGTAATGAGCATAATCGGTTACAGACTCGGCGTTAAAATCGAGGAATCACAGAAAACTCAGCGCAGATTCTTTCAAAACTCTTCTCACGAACTCAAAACTCCTCTTATGGCAATTCAAGGCTATGCCGAGGGTATTGAAATGGATGTTGTAGATCCGCAGAATGCCGCAGGCATAATTATGCAGGAAACCGAGAGAATGACAGGTCTTGTTGAGGAAATTCTTTCAATTTCAAAAATTGATTCACGACATTTTAAGCTCGACCTTGTAAAGATTGACATAAAAGAGGTTCTCTATGATTGCTTCCGCTCACTCGATGCGGTTCAGCAGATGAACGGTGTAAGCATTGTTCCTGAATTTCCCGATGAGGTAATCACGGTAAAATGTGATGAATATTTGATGGCAAGAGCATTTCGTAATATCATTGTGAACGGTCTGAAATATTCCAAAAAGAAAATTACAGTGATTATTGAAACTAATCCAAAGTATGTTTATATCAGGTTCAAGGATGACGGCAAAGGTATTGACCGTGACGATATTGAACATATTTTTGACAGGTTTTATAAAGGCAGTGACGGCGGAACGGGTATTGGACTTTCACTTGCAAAGGAGATTATTCATCTGCACAAGGGCAACGTAACAGCGTATAACTACCTTGACGGTGCTGTATTTGAAGTGAAACTGCCGATTGTTGACTGATTATTTGTGCAAATTGCTGAAAATATAAATAATTACTTACTTGTGACATTTTTGTGATACTTTTTGACGAATTTTGTGGTATTATATTAGTGCGTTTGCAATATGCAATATATAATATTTGGTTAACGAATTTATAATTTGATAATTAATATACAAATATATAATGAGGTGCAGCTATGAACAGCAGTGTGCTGGCTTATCTTGAAAACTCTGCCGACTGTTTTCCCGACAAATGTGCGGTAACTGACGAAAAGGTTTCCTATACATATTCTGAGCTTGTAAAACTCAGCTCTTCTGTCGGAACCGCCCTTTCTGAACTTATCACATCGGGAGATGCAGTAGGCGTATATATGGAAAAATGTGCTGATGCGGTAGCGGCATTTTTTGCAGCCGAGTACGCAGGCGGATTTTATTCTGTTCTTAATACGGAGCTTCCGCAGAACAGACTTCAGACCACAGTTTCCGTACTCAATCCAAGGGTGATTGTAACTTCTGAAAGCTTGCTTGAAACAGCGAAAGAATATTTTTCTGAAAGAAAAATTGTAACCTTTGAAGCTTTGGCAAAATCGGAACCTGATTATGCAAAGCTTGGCGAAATCCGCAGCCATAAAATTGACACAGATCCGCTCTACATCAACTTTACTTCGGGTTCAACAGGCACTCCAAAGGGAATTGTTGTGTGTCACAGAAGTGTAATTGACTTTATTGACCATTTTACCGAAATATTCGGCATTGATAATAACGATGTAATAGCAAATCAAGCACCGTTTGATTTTGATGTGTCCGTCAAGGATATCTATTCGGCTGTTAAAACAGGCGCAACTCTTGTTGTTGTGCCGAGGAGAATGTTCTCCGCTCCTGCCGAGCTCATTGACTTCATATGTGACCGCAGGGTTACTGTTATGATATGGGCTGTTTCGGCTCTCTGCCTTATCAGCACATTCCATGCGCTTGACTACAGAACTCCCGAAACCGTTAATAAGATTCTTTTCAGCGGTGAGGTTATGCCGCTCAAGGCGCTTAAAAATTTCCGTTCACATCTTCCAAATGCGAAGTATGTCAACCTTTACGGACCGACGGAAATCACCTGCAACTGCACATACCATATTCTCGACAACGATTGCGACTATGAAGACGGTATTCCGATAGGCAAACCGTTCCCCAATGAAGATGTTATTCTTCTTGATGAGAATAATAACAGAATTTCAGAGGTTGGCAAAGTCGGTGAAATCTGCGTGAGAGGTACTGCTCTTGCACTCGGTTACTACTCAAATCCCGAACAGAATGCAAAGGCTTTTGTTCAGAATCCCCTTAATCCGCATTATCCCGAACTGATTTACAGAACAGGCGACCTTGCAAGATACAACGAAAACGGCGAACTTGTTTTCAGCGGAAGAAAGGATTTTCAGATTAAATATATGGGACATCGAATAGAGCTTGAGGAAATCGAGCGTGAAATGTCGGCTGTTGACGGTGTTGAGCAATGCTGTTGTATTTTTGATGAGAAAAAATCAAGGCTCAAGGGCTTTTTCGTAGGCTCAATTGAAAAGGACGAGCTTGCCACATCAATGTCAAGGGATTTGCCTGCGTTTATGATTCCGGGCGTTATCCGCAGGGTTGATGAAATGCCGCTAACAAAGAACGGCAAAATTGACCGTAAAAAGCTTGCTGAAATTGCAGGGGGCAGAAGAAAATGAACGAAATTCTAAAGCAGAACAAAACTGCATTCTATGTTTTTGATGTAAAAACTCTCAAAGACAGAGTATCATATCTCAGAAAAATGCTTCCCGAAGATGTTGCAGTCTGCTATGCAATCAAGGCGAACACATTCATTACGGCAGAACTTGAAAATGATGTTGACCGCTTTGAAATCTGCTCACCCGGTGAGGCTGAAATCTGCGATTTACTTGATATTCCCGACAAAATGATGGTGATTTCGGGCGTGTACAAAACTCCCGAAGTTATGGAAAATATGGTTGCAAACGGAAAATGCGACAGAATATTCACCGTAGAGTCACTTACACAGTTTAATCTTTTCAGAGAATTGTCCGAAAAATATAAAAAGAAAATTTCTTTGCTTTTAAGACTTACAAACGGAAGTCAGTTCGGAATCAATTCCGATGAAATCGAAGAAATTATCTCAAAAAGAAATGAATTTGAATATCTTGACATACTCGGTATTCAGTTCTTTTCAGGAACACAGAAAACCTCTCTTAAAAAACTCAAGAGAGAGATTGACAAACTTGACAATCTTCTTATTCTTCTCAAAGAGAAATATGATTATACCGCAGAAGAGCTTGAATACGGCACAGGATTCCCTGCAGCCTATTTCAAGGAAGATAATATAAATGAGGACGAGCTTATCGGCGGATTTGCACAGCTTTTGAATGAGATGACTTCAAAGCCTAAAATCACGCTTGAACTCGGACGAAGCATTGCCGCAGCCTGCGGTA
>OBKS01001957.1_pt1 | contig 12869 bp, 10 predicted proteins | sample 1517381 | NCBI WGS metagenome assembly OBKS01 (sample SAMN04571686, study PRJEB22368) | human gut metagenome | biome: human gut; material: stool | host: Homo sapiens | place: Luxembourg | collected 2012-08-03
ATCATACAGCGTCACTTTGGCATGATACTCGCCGTACAGCGGTTTGGAGTTGTCCGGCCAGATCGTGACAGAGAGGGTAGCTTTCGTGTAATCCGGGTGTGTGAACAGTGTCTCTGCCTTGTAGTCCAGGATGTGCTGCACCGGTTTCGATACGAGGCGGACATCGCGGTAGATACCGGACAGATGCCAGTAATCCTGATCTTCCAGGTAAGTACCGTCACAGTAGCGCATCACCTGTACGGCGAGGGTGTTCGTTCCTTCCTGCACATATTCGGTGATGTCAAATTCCGCGTTCACTTTGCTGTCCTGGGAATACCCCACCTGTTTTCCGTTGACCCAGAGATAGAAGCAGGACTCCACACCGCCGAAATCGATGAGAAGCTGTCGGCCGATATAGTCTGTTGGAACCTCAAAGGTTCTGAAATAGCAGCCAGTCAGATTTTTCTCCGGTACGTACGGTGCATTCAGCTCGTAGGTGCCTTCGGTAATCTCGATCTCAAATGCTTCGCCGTTTGCCTCCCGTTTGAACGGATACAGCATATTGGTGTAAACCGGCTTTCCATATCCCTGCAATTCCCAGTTGGACGGCACCGGAATCGTATCCCATGCTGCGTGATCGAAATTCTCTTCATAAAATGCTTCCACCGCTTCCGGTGACGGATACATTTTGAATTTCCAGTCTCCGTTCAGATCCATTACAAAGCAGGACGCGTTCCGATTTCCGGCGAGCGCCTGCTCTACCGTCTCATACGCACCGTACGGCGTATGCATCGGATAACGATTTTTCTGCGTTATATACTGATTTTCCCAGTCTCTTGTCTGTCTCATGTTCTTGAAACCCTCCTTGCCTTTGCTTTCGCATTTTCCGACTGCCTCTCTTCTTTTTATCCAGATTGGTGTTCCTTTTTTGCTTTCCTGTGATATAATACATCTGTGGATTTTTAGAAGATTCATGCAGTTATCTTATGATTCAGTATAAAGCACTGCACGTGGATGAGAAATAGTTGATCTGGTGTTTCTTTTATCCAAAATGGGAAAGCAAAGGAGAAGTCGTATGATACCGGAATATCTGCTTGCAAAAATAGAAAAGAGCGATGTTATCTATCGCTGTATTGGAAATGAAATGAAGAACGGGATTCTGGCGTGCGGTTTTATGCGGAAAGAGACGGCGGACCGCTCGCAGTATCATTTTTCGAACGAGTATTACAGCTGTTTCGTGCTGCTGCGCGGGAGCGGGGAATATATTGCCGAGGACGGCACCTCCTATCCGCTGCAGGCGGGAAGTCTGGTCCAGCGTCTGCCGGGTGTGCCGCATTCCACACGCGTAGACCCCGATGGGAAATGGCTGGAATTTTTTATCTCGATTGGGAAACCGTTTTTTGATTCTTTCTGCTCACTTTCGGTTCTGAACCGGGAGCCGGTGTTAAAGGCAGAGCTGCTTCCCGGCGATCTCGAGCGGTATCAGAAGATTCTGCAGTCGTTAAAGGCCACACCGGACAGTCTGCTGCCTTTGCGGATTCCGGAGATGGAAAAAGAGATTCTGCGAATGTACGGCTACCATGCGCACCGGGTGAATCTGCAGCGGGATCCGATCGAGGCCGCCTGCGATATGCTCTCGCAGAATCTTGATGAAGAAATTTCTCTCGAAGAGCTTGCCCGGTCACTCCAGATCGGTTATGAGACGTTTCGAAAAGTATTTAAAAAACAGACCGGCGTCTCTCCTGCACGGTACCGCACCAGGAAGAAAATGGAGCAGGCCCGTATTCTTCTCGAGGGCGGCGTACCGATGAAGGAAATTGCTGGTCTTGTCGGATATGGCGATGTCTATGCGTTCAGCAAGCAGTTTTCCCGGTTCTTTGGATTCCCGCCTGGAAAGTACCGCGCACGTCTTCACACGGATGCGCCGGATTTAGAACAGTTTTAAGATATCGTCCACGGTTTTACGTTTCGGCTTGTCCGGGTTGATGGCACGGTAGCCGACAGCAATGACAGCACCAAGGAGCTCATTCTCCGGAATGGAGAGGGCTTCACGGATAGCTTTCTCATCACGGATTCCCATAATCAGAGTATCAAGGCCAAGTTCTCTTGCGCGCAGGATCAGGTTTTCGTCGTGCAGGCCGAGATCGTAATAGCCCCAGCCGTTTCCAACTTCGTTGTCTGGTGTGCCGTCCTGCGTAAATCCGGAGCGGTCTTTTACGAATGCTGTTACGACAAGTGCGGCTCCCTTTGAACTCTTCTGATTGAATTCTGGAAGGCATTTTGCGGAAAATTCTTCGACTTTCTCCGGTGTTACAAGGGCATAGTACCGTGTTGTCTGTGAGTTTTTCCAGGATGGTGCCTGAATCGCTGCCTGTACGATCTCCTGGATCTGCTCTGCGGTTACGTGTTTCTCCGGATCAAACGCGCGGATGCTTCTTCTTTCTTCCAGCAGTTTTATAAATTCCATGGTGTATATCCTCCTTTTATTTATAAAGCCTCGTAATCTTCCCGTGAAAAACGGTGATACGTCAGGCCGAATTCATTTTCTTCGACACAGTAACAGTATTCATCTACAGACGGGTCTGAAAAAGAAAATACATGGCCCATCTCATGCTCCTCGGATGCGTTTTCTTCCACGGTAGTATGCATTTTCTCTGCATAGGAAGAAAAGCAGTTTCGAACCTGTTCCATTGTGTTTCCAGGCGTTGTGATCACCTGCAGAAGGTTCTGCAGGAACTCCGGAACAGGAATTTTCCGCTCGATATAAGAACATCCCTCCTCCGGGATTTCCATGCAGTAGCGGTCCTTGACCGCTGAAATCGCAAGTGTTCCAAGACGCGGCTGTACTTCCTTACAGAACGCGGCAAGTGCCGCATCCAGGTCTTCTGTTTCGTCTAAAGAGAGGGAACGGCGCAGGGACTCCGCCGGGTAGTAGAGCTTCATCGTACCGCCCTCATAGCCGATCTTCACCTGCCATTCCCGAATTGTATCGGTAATATGTTTTTCCAACAGTTTTGCTGTCATGTTTTCTAAGTCACCTCCATTGTGCTGCATGTGCAAAAAAGCACAGTATTATCATCGCACGAATTGTCTTCTGTTTCAAGAAAAAATTTTCTGTTTTTATGTAAAGAAACCCACAGCCCACTCCGCCAGAAAATCTGGATCGGAAGGGGCTGTGGGTTCTTATGATCAGAAGAATTTTTCAGTCATCTTGTTCTGAATTACTCTTCGTCTTCGTTTTTCTTTCTGCCGCGGAGTTTGAATCCAAGTCCGCCGGCACCAAGAGATGCAACTGCCATGCTTACCCATCCCCAGATGTTGGTAGCATCACCGGTCTTTGCATTATCGCTCTTCTTGGAAGTAGAAGTATTGGATACTTTATTACTTGCAAGCGGAGTAGATGTTGCTTTCGGGGTGCTTGTCGGGGTCTTCGTCGGCTGCGTCGTAGGTATTGTGGTAGGAGCAGTCGTCGGGGTTGTGGTTGGTGCTATTGTAGGTGTAACCGTCGGAGTCTCAGTTGGGGTTACGGTCGGGGTTTCCGTCGGGGTAACAGTCGGAGTCTCGGTCGGGGTTACGGTTGGGGTCTCTGTAGGAGTAGGAGTCGGCTCTTCTGCTGATTTCTTCCAGGTGAAGCTAAGATCCTGATATCCCAGTGAAGAAACTGTAATTTCAAAGGAATCGCCCTCTGCGAACGGTGCTGCATCTGTCTTTAAGGAACCATCCTCATTGAACAGTACAACAGCTCCTCTTCCGCTTGCTGCATATGCTTTTCCATTTACAGTAACAGAGGTAATGTTCTTCAGATAATCTGCAAACTCTTCATCTGTTGCATCCCCGTTCTTAAGCAGACCCGGTGTTGTCGTATCTTCGTTAAATGCTGCCGGCATCTCTTCCGTGTAAAGGATAAAGTCTGCGGAAAGATCTGCATATTTACCATTCTTATCGCTGACAGTCAATGTATAAGAACCTTTCTCTGCATTCTTGAAGTACAGAGTATCACCGGACACGGTTCCCGCCAGACCTTCTACTGTATAGACAGCATCGTAATCATCCGGTAGGCCTTCCAGTTTAACAGAAGTATTTCCAGCTGTTACGGAAGCATTCTCTACAGAGAATTCGTTTGTAAACTTAACCGGTACATATACATCTGCATCAACTTCATAAATTCCCTTGCTGGTGTAGTATGTAATCTTGTTGATTGTCTGTCCCATCATACTCTTGTAATGTTCAGAAGAAGTCGGGCAGTTATGAACGCTTGTCGTAAATCCAGTGCTCCATGCCAGCTCAGACACTCTCCAGATATTCTCCAGATGACGCATTCCGTAATCGTTGCCCTCTTTTGTGCTGACAACAACACCATATACGGTATCTTCGCCTGCTTTGATGGTATCAGTAAGACCATCAAGATCAAGCTGATAATCACCATATTTGCTGTTAGTGGAGAGCTCTGCTGTTACATTTTCCAGCTTTGTTGCCTCAGCTCCCTGAACAGCACCAAAGGTTACATTTCCGTCTGCATCTACAGATGCCTCTTTGTAATAAGATGGAACTTCATTTAAGGTGTAATATGCATAGCTTGCATTTTCATACAGTGCATCTTTTCCGGTATACGTTGTGGTGGATGTCTGTCCACGGTTGGTAACGGTGATTTCTACAGAATCCTCATCGGTCACTTTCGTGTATTTGCTCAGATCCATATCCTCTGTTACTTTTACCGGGAAGGTGATACCTGTAATATCGCTTCCGTCTGCATTCACATGGTAAGATCCGCCGGAAAGGGAAGCTGTTCTTGTTTTGTTCTTGGTTGCGGAAGTAAATGCATCTACTGGAACATCATTATGAACCTCTGCCTGATAGAACGCTGCATACGGAATATTCATTAATACATACTGGGACTGCAGAGCTTCGATGGCTGCATTCAGATGCTCGGTTGCTTCATCTACGGTTCCCTGGCTCTGTTTTTTCTCCAATGCTTCTTTTGCTTCTGCCAGTTCTGTCTGCATATTATTCCAGGAAGTTTCCGTGTAAAGATCTTTATTCAGTGCATCTGCCTTTGCAATTGCCTCTTCCAGTGCTGCTGTGCTCTCTACCGGATCAGCTCCTACAATATTCGCTTTGGTTGTTTCAAAAGTGTAGGAAGCATCTGCATAGCCAAGTGCATGAATCGTAATCTTCCAATAACCGGTTCCATCCGTTCCCTCCGGTAAAGTGCAGCGCAGGGAATCGGTAAGGCCAAGCTGGATTCCCATTACTTTATGCATCCAGTTATCTGCTGCGAATTTTGTTCCATACGTTGCTTTTGCATTCGTATAAGTGGAATCATCACCGTAATAAGTCCAGGTTACGGTCTGCAGATTAGCAGCCAGATCGCCGTAATCTCCCGTTAAATCTACGCGAAGGAATTCTCCATAAGAACCATTGGCTTCTTTCACGGTCAGTCCTACGGTCTCAGCATCCGGAGCTGTCTTCAGCGCCTGATCTTTGATTCCAGATTCACTTCCTGTTGTTCTTGCAGAGAAGGAGAAGCTTCCATCTGCATTTTTCACTGCTATCTTCAGACCGTTTGTGTTTTCTGTTACATCTGCAACCAGGCCTGTATAGCTCTGTAGTTTATTTTCAGAAAATCCACCGGAAAGTGTTCCGCCGTTTTCTACCACAACATACTTTTTGCAAAAATCTTCGTAATCATCTTCCGAAACTTTTACAGGCACATATTTCAGACCTTTTACTTCATAATGATCAATCTGGCTCTTATCGTAAGTTACGGTCTCGCCGTTGGTCAGAACTGCCGTGGTTGCTGCGGTATAATATGCCACATCATAGGTTGTGCCATCTTTCATGTAGATAGTCGCTGCGCACTGGAAGCTTCCTCTGTGCAGTCCATGGTTTGTAGTCGCACGGGTTACAACATCAAAAGCGCCTTTATCACTTTCTTCGCGACTGTCAGTTTCATCCGAACCAGCGTCGCTTCCTGCCGCCTGAACTCCTTCTGCTGCCCAATACTCAGCCCAGGTAAGACCTGCATATACATATTTATATGTTGTTTCTTTCTTCTCATAAGTAAAGGAAAGCGTCTTGTAACCTGTTGCAGTTACTTCGATTTCAAATTTATTTCCTTCTGCAAAAGCGGCAGCTGTCAGATCAAGCGTACCGTCTTCTTTGATCAGAATTGTTTTCCGTTTTCCAGTTGCTGCATATTCTTTTCCATTTACTTTTACCGAAGTGATGTTCTTGATATAATCAGCAAAGTCATCTTCTGATGCATTCTCTGCTTTTACAAGCGCCGGAGCACTTCCTTTTTCGTTGTAAGCAGCCGGCATTGCATCTGTATACAGAGTAAAGCTCTGTGTCAGATCTGCATAAACACCTTTTTTATCATGAATCGTCAGAGTATACATTCCTTTTTTCGCATTTGCGGAATAAGAAATGGTATTTCCGTCTACTGCAAATCCATCCAGACCATCTACGGAATATTCTGCATCATAATCAGCCGGAAGTCCGGTTACGGTCATCGTTGTCTTTCCAGCGGAAAGAGAAGCGTCTTCTACGGATACACTTGCCTCAAATTTTGTTGGAACAAAAATATCATTCACCGGAATCGTGTAGATTCCTTTGCTGGTATAATACGTAACCTTATTGATATGCTGTCCCATCATGCTCTTGTAATGTGCAGAAGAAGTCGGGCAGCCATGTACCTGCGTTGTAAATCCAGTTGACCATGCCAGCTCTGTTCCGCGCCAGATATTTTCCACATGACGCATACCATAGTCATTGCCTTCTTTCGTGCTGACAATAACACCATAGATCTGATCGGTTCCAACATCAATCGTGTTCTCCAGTCCGTCGAGATCCAGCTGATAATCTCCATAGCTTGATTCAGTCATAAATTCCGGAGATACATTGGTCAGTTCAATTGCAGTTCCAACTGTTTTTCCAAAAGAAAGAGAGCCATCTGCATTTACCGTTGCTTCTTTGTAGTAAGAAGGTGCTTCGCTTAATACATAATATGCATAGTCTGAGTTTTCAAATAAGGCGTCTTTTCCGGTGTATGTCTGTGTAGATGTCTGACCACGGTTTGTTACTGTAATACTTACAGAATCAGAATCTGTTACTTTCTTAAATTTGGAAAGATCCACTCCTGTTACTTTAACCGGGAAGGTAATTCCATTGATTGCACTTCCATCTGCATTGGTATGATAAGAACCACCGGCAAGAGTGGCTGTTCTTGTTTTGCTCTTCGTTGCGGAAGAAAATACATCCACTGGAACAGAGTTGTTTACATCTGCAGCATAAAATTCATCATACGGAATGTTCATCAGAACGTAAGCCACCTGCTCAGTTGGAGTCTCGGTCGGGGTCGCCGTTGGGGTTGCGGTTGGCGTTGCTGTCGGGGTCGCCGTCGGAGTCGGTGCTTTAACAAGGCCTTTTACTGCAGTATTCAGCGCATCTTTCGCGGTATCAACAGCGCTCTGGGATTCTTTTGCAGAAAGAGCAGATTTTGCTGCGGTAAGAGCAGTCTGGACAGCTTTCCAGGAGTCTGCGGTGTAGTCAGCTTCCTTTAATGCTTCGGCATCTGCGATTGTTTTTTCAAGTGCTGTGGTGTCTACTGCTTCTGGAGTCGGGGTTGCTTTTTGGGTTGCTGCAAGAGCCGCGGTTTTTACTGCATTCGAAGTTCTGGTTGCACCCGATACAATATCCCATCCTTCAATGTTTTCAATCGTTGCATCTTTTCCAAGAAGTTTCGTTTTGAATCCTTTGCTGTTTGTAGCTGCTTTTTTGAAATAGGTGGCATTCTCTGTATTGTATCCAGAGCCAGGCGTTACTGCAATGTCAGAAAATTTGCCGTCTGCAACTGTGATTTTGACATTAACGTCATATTCATCCCATGCATTCTCATCCTCATCGTCTTCTGCTGTTCTGGTAACATGAGCGGTAGACTCATAAGTACCATCTGCCAACACGCCGCTTGCGGAATCCGCCAGTACGGTTCCCGGGAGCAGGCTCATGGTCATGGAAGCTGCCATTACGGCTGCTAATGATTTTTTCTGAAGTTCTTTTCTTTTGATCATAACTTCCTCCTTTTTCCTTTTCCACAGTTTTGCAGGAAAAACAGGGGCAAAACTGTTATTTATTATTGCATTAGTTTATACTAATTAATAATTGCTTTAACTAACTATAAAACATTTTACTAATTTTAGATCGTTTTGTCTAACTCTTAACTGAGTATTTTTTCTCAAAAGCGCACAGATACTGTTTATTGAGATTTTTTATTATTAATTTGTATGTTTTTTTGAAATTTGCGGAACGATTTTTGTCTCCGCACAGATAAATGGTACTAGATGTGCAGTACCTACCGCGAAGAACTCTTCCGTCCTTCGCGTTTTACTGCCGAAAGAATGCGGTCAGAAAGGATCCCGATCAGCATTCCGGTAATGACACCGGCTACGAGAAGTGCCGGTAAATAATAGAACAGTTTGCGGTTCTGTACAACGAGAGCCGCCACGCAGATCTGCGCGACATTGTGCGTCACGCCGCCGGCAATACTTACGCCGGTGATACTGAATCCTTTGATATGTTTCAGTAAGAACATCACAAGAAAACTCAGGAGTCCGCCGGCAAGACTGTAAAGAATGGACATTCCATTTCCGAACAGATAGCCCATTAGAAGAATGCGGGCAACGGAAATCATCAGGACTTCCCCGGCCGGAAGGAAAAAGAGACCGACAACGACAACCAGATTGGCGATGCCAAGCTTGATGCCGGGAACGCCGAGGTTGATCGGGATCAGTACCTCCACGTAACTGAAAATCATGGCAAGTGCCATCAACATGGCGCATAAGGCAATTTTTCTGCTTGCAGTGCGGCTGTCTCTCATAAATTCCAATTCCTTTCTTCTAAGCTGGTATTATTTTACAATCACATCCGGCGCATCGTCGGCGTCGTTCGTTGTGGATCCGTCACTTTCTACCTCCGCAACCAGCTTATGCGGCAGGCACACGATCGTCTCATTTACCCGGGAAATCGTACCCTGTCTTTTGCAGTAGCCGTCCGGGCAGTCAGCTTCTTCCATATGGGCACTTCCGTTTTCAATCACCAGGACATTCGTTCCGTGACCCGTCTGAATTTTCACGGTCTGATTTTCTGCGAGTGAATACGTTCCGTAGACCTCGCCGTTCACCGTGACTTTTATGGTATTTCCATTTTCTGTTTTCGGCAGCCGAAGCGCCAGGGCAAGGATTCCAGCCAGGAGCAGAACGGCGCCTGCCAGAATCAGATCTTTTTTCTTCATATAGTTTTCCTTATTCTGAATCAGATGCCAGCCCATAACAGCAGTGTCAGCAGAAATACAGCACGGAACAGCGTAAAGAGGATTTCATTTCCGTGAAGTTCCTTTACCCCGCAGCGGATATTGCCTTTTGGACACGTATCAATACATTTCTGGCACTGGAAACAGTCGCCGGAGATTTCCACGGATCCATCGGATGGCAGTTCCACTGCTGACGGGCACTGTCTCGTGCAGGCGCTGCAGCCGCGGATGCAGTTTTCGCGTTTCCGGTGCAGAGTAAAGAACGGCAGGATCGGAAGCAGAGAAAAGACAGCTCCCATTGGGCACAGGAAACGGCAGAAAAAGCGCTCCTCAAAGAACATGCCGACCAGGATCAGCACCAGAAGAACAATGCCTGGAATATAAGAGGAAAGTCGGAAATTTCCCGCATGCAGCATGGAAAAGACATCCCACGGGCTTGTTCCTCTTGCTTTCTGATAAACTCCTGCAAAGCAGCAAAGGGCAATCAGAAGCAGAATGCCGTATTTGATCAGTACCAGTTTTTTTGCCAGCTCCGGTTTGATGCATCTGGGCTTCTTTTTACGTTTCTTACAGATTATACCATAAATTGCGTGCATTGCATCCCCCAGACTTCCAAAAGCGCATGCAAAACCGCAGAAAAATCTGCCGAAAACAATCGTAAATGCACAGACAAGGAGCAGAGCCGACACAAACGCGGTCATCTCAATTTTTTCACCCTGTCCAAGCTGCGTAAAAATGTATTTCACTCCGTTAAATGCAGCGGTAAATACTGACGGAAGAAACAGGAAATATAAAAGCTGGATTCCGGCACGCAGGCAGGAAACGATCTGTTTTCTCTTCTTTGCCGGTAATGTGGATAGATCTAAATTTTTCATGTTATTTCTCCGCCTTTTCTATTGCTTCCTGCGCCGCATTTCTGATACCGGTGGAGCTGAATGTTGCTCCGCTGATCGTATCAACATCGGCGGACTGTGCCTCAATAATCTTTGGAATGATTGCCTCCGCGTTTGACAGATACGCACTGTCCTCGCCGTCGGCGGATGTGATGGCAAGATCGGTAATCTGGCCGCCCTCTACGGTTACTTCAACTGCAATGGTGCCGCCGAAGCCGTCAGCTTCACCGTCATACGTACCGTCCACGTACTGCCCTTCTGCTTCTACTGCTTCACTTGCAGCCGTATCCGCCGTGTTGGATGCAGCTGCTGCGGCCTGCAGATTTTCCTTCTGAAGCTGGGTCGTCTCAAGCTCTGCCGAGAGCCGCGCAATCTGATCCTCTTTGTCTCTTTTATCGAGTACGGTATTGTAGCCGATCAGAACAGCAGCAATGACAGCGACATTCAAAAAACGAACAATCAATTGTCTCATCTGTTTTCCCCTTTATTGCGTTACTTTCGCAGCATCCAGCGCATTCCGGCATGCCTCAAGAATGGCTTTTGAGGAGCAGGTTGCACGGGAAACGGTGTCGATGTTCTCAAGCGTTCCGGTTTCCAGAATCTGAGCGGAAACGCCTTTGATTTTGGAGGTTCCTTCGGATGCGCGGCGGATGTAGGAGGCATTCTGACTGTCTCCGTCACCGGTGATGTTGCTTAACGCTACGATTTTATCGTTTTCAATTGTTACCGTCACGGAAAGCTGATAAGCGGTAAAATCTTCATCTTCATCCGGCTCGCAGACGGCAATCGCTGTGTATTCGCCGTCCTGATAGATCTTTTGTTCCGGAGTTTCCGTCGGTGTTGGTGTTGGCGTCTCAGTTGGCTCCGGGGTTTCGGTCGGGGTTGGTGTTTCCGTCGGTGTCGGAGTTACCGTTGGCGTCGGGTTTGGATTTTTCTTTTCCTCAGTTACGCGTTCTGCCTCTTTTAAAGCTTCCTCGATTGCCGCAAGAATTCCCCTGGAGCTGTAGGTTGCGCCGGAAACGGTGTCGACTTCCAGTGTCTGGTTTTTCACAACGTCCTTTGCTGTCTGTTTTGCGCGTTTTAAGAATGCTTCGTCATCTTCACTCTCGGTCACGAGAATTGCCTTGATCGTCTCATCCTGAATGACAACTGCCGTTGTAATGTCTCCCAGATAGCCCTCGCCGGTTCCGTAGTAAATGCCTTCCTCGTATGGGAATTTTCCTTCCGGAATCGTTGTGGTTCCGTCGCTGCTCGTTCCGTTATCCGGAACGGTCTCGCCGTTTGTTGCCTTCTTCGCATTTTCCAGCGCCTGTTTTACTGCGTTCTGGATGCCGCGGGAGCTGTACGTTGCGCCGGATACGAGATCCACATCGGTTTTCTGTCCGTCTACGATGCGGTCCGCTACGACTTTGGCACGGTTGAAGAATGTCTCGTCATCTTCGTTTTCCAGAATCAGTACCGCTTTGATCGTCTGATCCTGCAGGGCTACCGCCACTTTGATGTCTCCCTGGAAACCGGCGGCCGTTCCGTAATAAATTCCGTCCTGATAAGGGAAGCTTCCCTTGGATGCAGACGAGTTGTTATTGTTCTGGCCGTTATTCTGACTGTTGTTTCCGTTGTTTGTATTGCCCTGGCTTCCTCCGTTTGTACTGGAAGACCCGTTCACTGCCGCCTGACTTAAGGCACTCCGCACAGCTTCAATAATACCGCGGGAGCTGTATGTCGCGCCAGAGACCGTATCCACATTCGTACTCTGTGTTGAGATAATCGTCGAAATCAGAGAGGAAGCATTGGAAAGGTAGCTTGGCGTATCGCTGTTTTCCACAATATCAATCGAAGCAATTTTTCCGCCGCTGACAACAACGCAGACTTTCATTGTGCCGCCAAATCCTGTTCCGGTTCCGTAATACGTTCCATCCCGGTAGGCAGCCGGTTCTTCGATTTTAGATACTGTAACGGTTCCGCCGGCAGAGGCTCCGCCGCCTGCCGCTCCTGATGCGGATGCCGGTTCTGAAGTGTCCTCCTGACCGGTCAGTGCATTTTTCACGGCTGCAAGGATACCTTTTGAACTGAAAGTTGCACCGGAAACCGTGTCCACATCCACACTCTGGGATGCGATGATGCGGTCGATAACTCCCTTCGCACGGTTCAGGAAAGCTGCGTCCTCGCCGGGAGCGCTTACAATCGAGATCGACTGAATCGTTTTGTCTTTCAATACGACAGAGACTGTAATCGTACCGCCAAAACCTGTTCCACTTCCTTCGTACGTTCCGTCCGCCAGCTCAAAGCTGCCGGAACCGACGGCTGCGACAAGTTCTGCTTCGGTATCGGTTGTCTTTTTGGTATCGTCCTTCTTTTTTGTATCATCTTTCTTTTCCGCTGCATCGGTATCCTGTTCCGGCTCCGGTGTCACCAGTGCCTCCGGCTGCTCTACGGCGTAAACCGGTGCAGTGTAGCCATTCAGCGAAATACCGGCGCAGGCTGCTACGATAACTGCCGCTAGAGCCGGTGCAAATGCTGTCAGTTTTTTCCATTTTCCCATGGTTATGTATCACCGTCTTTCCTGATAATGTTTGTCTCGTGATCGGATGTGAAATCGTCAGCAATTCCTTCGGTTATATACAGAACGCCGTCCGCATCCTCCAGAATGGTGTCAAATTCATCGCTGTGAGCACGCCAGTATTCGGCCG
>OBKS01001995.1_pt1 | contig 12601 bp, 14 predicted proteins | sample 1517381 | NCBI WGS metagenome assembly OBKS01 (sample SAMN04571686, study PRJEB22368) | human gut metagenome | biome: human gut; material: stool | host: Homo sapiens | place: Luxembourg | collected 2012-08-03
TCCTTATAAATATTTTAGCATATAAAAAATCTACACGCTTTTTATTTCGTGTAGAAATTTATCAAACCAGTTTTTAGGCACTTTTTTATTAATATTTATTTTTTTATTTCATATATTTTTTTAGAAGGTAAAAATATGAATGAATTAAATAATATAGTAAAAGTAATGGTATATACAATAACTATGAGGCAGTTCTTATGTCTGATATTTCTACAGTAAGTATGATAAATAGTCTTATTCTTACTAAAGAAGCAAATAAAAAAAATTGGAGTAGTGGAAATTTAACTTATAAATTAATTATTGATAATCAAACAAACATAACTTATACTAATCTTGTCATAACTGATATTTTAGATACTTCAGTAATAGAATTTATAGATGGCAGTGTTAAAATTAATGATACTTATTTTAACAAAGATAAATATTTGTTTAGTAATAATACCTTAAAAATAAACTTAGATAAAATATCTAAAAAGACTAAAATTACTATTTCATTTAGTGTTAGAAAAAATATAATGAATTTTTTATTATAAAAAATAAATTTAAAGTATATTACAATGATAAGATAGAAGAAAGTAATTATGTTATTGTAAATAGTTTGATAAATAGAGACTCTAGCACTAATAATTATTGTGGTGTACCTTTCTGGCGTAAACGTTTATAATTTTATAATCATTTTTATTGAAAATGTATCACTTGTGTGTTACTATTATATATAGTAGGAGTGATTGTAATGGAAGAAAAAAACAATAAAAAAGTTATGGCACTTGGGATTACTTTAGTAATTGTATTTGTTATATATACTGTGGAATTAGTTTCTTTAGGAATAATTAAAAAAAATGAAGGCAAAAGATTAGATGAAAATGGTAATGTAGTAGATAAAAATAATAGAGATGAAGTAGATAATGATGAAAAAAACAATGATAATAATCATTCAAAAATGATTTATTTCTATAGTAATAATAATGATTTACTATGGCTAGATTATAATTCTGATAAAAAAAGTGAATATGATATTAAATATGAATTATTAAATAAATATACTTGTAATGATGATATGTGCAGTGTTTTAGTTAGTGATGGTACTTGTGGTGCTGAAAATATTAATTATACTGATGAAGATGGTGTATTTATAATTGATGATAACAAAATAAATTATTATGATTATAAAGAAAATAAAGTAGTGTATTCTTATGATGCATTAAAAACATCAAATTCAGAAAATTTTTCAACATATGATGAAGGATATATTATATATCATGGTGATGCTAGTAATAAATCTGCTTTATTAGGTTTAAATGGTAAAATATTATCTAACTATTATGATTCTATTATTGGTACGACTAAAAGTTATAGCAATAATCATAGAGTAGCAAGCTACCAAATTAATGATAAATACGGAATTTTATCATTAGAAACAGGAAAAGAACTTACTGATGCAGTTTATGAAAACTTACAAATTTATGAAGACTATATAGTTATATTAAAAGACAATTTAAATTATATAATTGATGTTAATGGTAACATTAAAAGTAACGGATATAGTAACATTCTATACGCAACTGATAATGTTATTATAATAGAAGAAAACAACTTAATAGATATCATAGATTATAGTGGAAATAGTTTGATTCCTGAAAAAATAAACTCTAATGGTTATAAGAAACGTTTTATTAATAATATGTGCGGCGGAATGCCAGCTGGTCCTTTATTTACAATAGAGAAAAACGATAACAATATAGTTATTAGTGTTCCTGATGCTTTAGAAGGTGCCAGTACAATAACAACTTATGTTTATAACGAATTAGAAAAAACATTAACAAAATAATATTTAAAAAGTTATTTCAATTATGAGATAACTTTTTATTTTAATTAAAAACATATAATATGGTATAATGTTATAGGAGTTGATTACTATGCGTATTGGTATGTTTGATTCAGGTGTAGGTGGATTAACAGTTTTAAAATCATTTATTAAATATCATCCCAATAATGAATATTTTTATTATGGTGATACACTGAATGTCCCATATGGAGATAAAACCAAAGAAGAATTATTAGAATTATCGAAAAAAATAATAAAATATTTAGAAAATAAAAAAGTAGATATTATAATCATAGCATGTGGAACAATAAGTTCTAATGTATACGATGATTTAACTAAAATAACTAATATACCAATTTATAGTATAATAAAAGAAACAATTAATTATGCTTTAGATAGAAAATATAACAAAATACTTTTAATCGCAACATCAGCTACAGTAAACAGTCATATTTTTAAAAAAAATATACCAAATTTAATAGAAATGTCATGTCCTAAATTAGTTCCACTAATTGAAAGTAGAAAAAAAGAAGAGTTAAATATGGTTTTGAAAGAGTATTTTAAAGATATAAAAGAAATAGACGCTATTATATTAGGATGTACCCATTATCCTATAATAAAAGAAGAAATTAAAAATATACTAAATACATCTATAATAGATATGGGAGAAATATTGGCTCAAAAAATTAAAACAAAAGATACACTTCAAAGCATAGATTTGTATTTTAGTAAAACAGATGAAAAAGTAAAAGAAAATATAAAAATGATATTAGGTGATATATGTTAAAAAGTCAAATAAAAAATTATACATTATTAGTAATTGGAATTATTTCAATAATATTAAGTGTTTTAGTTTTAAGTAAAGGGAGAAAGCTATTAGAACTTGTTATATATCTAATAGGTGGTTTATTAATAATAACTAATTTACTAAATTTATTATTGGTTCCATTTAAAAAGTATAAATTTATAGATACTTTAATAAAAACGACAATTAATGTAATATTTGGAATATCTATTATGTTTTTTAGTAAATATATAATTACTAGTTTTACACTGATATTTGCGCTTTATACACTACTTATTTCAATAGTAAATATAATAAGTTATGTAATATATGTAGAAAATAATATAAAAGGTAAGCTAAATGTTTTTATAAATGCAATAACAAGTTTAATATTTACAGTAATATTATTAATTAATCCAACGTTAAATATCAAATATGTCTTAATTATATTATCAATTTATTTAATGCTATATGGATTAAAAAATATAATTAATTTTATTTTTCAAATATTACCTAAAAAAATAACCAATAAAATAAAAGCAAGAATAGATTTTCCAATACCATTATTAATTGCGATGTTTATCCCTAAAGCACTTTTAAAAGAAATAAATGAAATTTTAAAAGTAGATAAGGAAAAGAAATTTGATTATAAAAAAAATGATTTGAAACCTAAATTATTTGTTATAATTCATTTAGCTAAAAGTGGTAGTGCTTCATTTGGCCATATAGAAGTATCTTATAATGGTAAAATATACTCATATGGAAATTACAATAAGCATTCAAGACACTTATTTGACGCAATAGGTGATGGAATAATATTAGTTGCGGATAAAGAAAAATATATAGATTATTGTATTCATAATAAGAAAAGATATTTAATTGAATTTGGAATAGTTTTAACTGAAAAAGAAGAAAAGCAAATAGAAAAAAGAATAAATAAATTAATTACAGAAAATACAGAACCTTTTTATTCTGATTTAGAATTATATGAAAAAGGAAAAATAATGTATGATGATTTTAATGATATGTCAAGTGAAATATATAAATACGCTAATGGTAAATATTATAGAATAACAAAAGGTAAAAACAAAATATTTTTTGTTTTAAAGAATAATTGTGCTCAAGTAGCAGAACAAATTTTAAAAGGAAATGGTAAAAGAATTATAAAACTTAATGGTATTATTTCACCAGGAACTTATTATGATTATTTAAATCAAGCCTTTTTAATGAAAAATAGCAATGTTGTAACAAAAAAAGTATATATGGAGGAGTAAGTATGCCAGAATTACCAGAAGTAGAAACGGTAAAAGAATCACTAAAAAAACAAGTATTGAATAAAACAATAACAGATGTTTTCGTTTATTATGATAAAATAATTGAATATCCTAGTGTAGAAAAATTTAAACAAGAGATTAAAAATCAAAAAATAATAGATGTAAAAAGAAGAGGTAAATGGTTATTATTTGAATTAGATAATTATTATTTATTAAGTCATTTAAGGATGGAAGGAAAGTATTTTTTTAGAAATGTTGGTGATTTAGTATCTCGTCATGAACACATATCTTTTGTTTTAGATGGTAAAATAGAATTAAGATACCACGATACTAGAAAATTTGGAAGGATGTACTTGTTAGATAAAGAAACTGCATTTAATCAAAAACCTTTAAATGAGCTAGGGAAAGAACCTTGGGATGAGACTTTAACAGTGTCTTATTTAAAAGAGAAAATTAAGAATAAAGAAATTCCTATAAAAACTATTTTACTTGATCAAGGTATTATTACTGGTATTGGGAATATATATGATGATGAAATACTTTTTAAGAGTAAAATTAATCCTTTAAAAAAAGGCAAAGATATTACTGAAAACGAATTAGAAGAGATAATAAAAAATACTAAAATTATTTTAGAGAAAGCTATTAAATTAGGTGGGACAACTATTAAGAGTTATACATCAAGTGAAGGAGTACATGGTAGATTTCAAAGTGAATTACTTATTCATACTAAGGATGTTTGTCCAATATGTAATAGTAAAGTTACTAAAATTAGAATAAATGGAAGGGGTACTTATTATTGTGAAAAATGTCAAAAGTAAAATTTTGTTTCTATTTTGTTTTCTTTTAATTGGATGTACTAAAACTAATAAAATGATTGATTTATCTAATAAAAGTATAGATGAAATAAAAGAATATGCGATTAAAAACGAATTAAATTTAGAAATTGATTATGAATTTAGTGATATAGAAAAAGACAAAATAATTAGTCAAAGTATAGAAGTAGATTCTAATATAAATAAAAATGATAATTTAAAAATAATTATTTCTAAAGGGATAGATTATGATACTTTGTATAAAGAGAATAAAGTAAATGAACTTGGTAATATACCTATCATGATGTATCATGGTATTGTAAATAAACTTGATGAGGATACTCCTTATACAGGGGGAAATGTTGATAAAGATGGCTATCATAGAACTACAGAATCATTTATTAAAGATTTGGAATTTTATTATAGTGAAGGATACAGAATGATTAGATTAGAAGATTACGTTAAGGGCGTTATAGATGTTCCTTTAGGAAAAAGTCCAATAGTTTTAACATTTGATGATGGACTTGAAAACAGCATCAAAGTGACTGGTGTTGATGACAATGGAATTATCATTGATCCCAATTGTGCAGTAGGAATCTTAGAAAGTTTTAAAAAGAAATATCCTGATTATAATGTAACAGCAACTTTCTTTGTTAATGGTACTTTGTTTAGACAACCAAAGTATAATGAACAAATACTTAATTGGTTAGTTGATAATGGCTATGATATTGGTAATCACTCTTATAATCATGCTGATTTTACTAAAATAAGTGAGTCTAAATCAGAAGAAGAAATAGGCAAATTATATAATTTATTAGATAAATATATTAAAGATAAATACATAAATATAGTAGCGCTTCCTTTTGGATCACCATATAAAAAAAGTCATAATAATTTTAAGCATATAATTAATTCAAGTTATGAAAATGTAGTTTATAATACTATATCTACTTTACAAGTTGGTTGGGAAGCTAATTATTCACCATTTAGTTCTAACTTTGATGAATCGTTTATTAAGAGAATTAGAGCTTATGATAATGATGGTACCAATTTTGATATTACTCACAATTTTAATAGATTAAAAAATAATAAATACATATCAGATGGTGATAAGAATAAAATAGTAGTTCCAGCTGGTAGTGAAGTAAATAATAAATTCAATTTAGAAGTTATTTATTATTAAAAGGCAGGTGTTTTATGGTTGTATTAATAACAGGTGCATCTTCTGATATAGGTAGATGTATTGCATTAGAATTTGCTAAAGAAAAATATGATATTATTCTTAACTATAATAGTAATTATGATAAGGTAATAAATTTAAAAAAACAATTAGATAAAATGAATATCAATTCATATATTTGTAAAGCAGATATATCTAGTGAAGAAGAAGTTAAGAATATGTTTGCTTTTATTGAATCTAAATATGCAAAAATAGATGTTTTAATTAATTGTGCATCTATATCATTAGATAATAATATAGAAGAAAAAACTAAAAAGGAATTTATGAGAGTTTTAGAAGTAAATGTGTTTGGTACATTTTTAGTAACTAGACATGCTTTAAAACTTTTAGATAATGGTACTATAATTAATATATCTTCAACTGATGCGATTGATACTTATAATGAATATAATATAGATTATAGTGCTTCTAAAGCAGCAATTAATTCTCTTACTAAGACGTTTTCATATGTTTATCCAAATGTTAAAATAATAAGCTTGATGCCTCTTTGGGTAAATACAAGTAGTATAAGAGAAATGAATCAAGATTTTCTAAAAAAAGAACTTATTAGGACTAAACAAACTAGACTATTAGAACCAAGCGAAGTAGCCTTAAAAGTTATTAGTTTAATTAAAGATGATACCTTGAGTGGTAGTATTATTAGGATGGAGGAATAACGTGTTACAACTAGATGATAATATAGTTAATATGGTAAAAGAGGCTGAAAATAATTTAGTAGATGAATTTAAAAAAATAGATGAAATTTGTGAATACAATTCTTTAAAAGTGTTATCAGCTTTTAAGAAATATAATGTTTCAGAAGTGCACTTTGCTGAAACGACTGGATATGGTTATAATGACGTAGGAAGAGATGTAATAGAAAAAGTATTTGCTGATATTTTTAATACTGAAGATGCTTTAGTAAGAAGTCAATTTATATCTGGTTCTCATGCCTTAACAGTAGCACTATTCGCTTATTTAAGACCAAATGATATAATGCTTAGTATTACAGGAAAACCATATGATACATTAGATGAAGTTATTGGTATTATTGATAACGCTAGTTCTCTAAAAAGTTTTGGCGTAAAATATGCTCAAATAGATTTAATAAATAATGATTTTGATTACGAAAAAATAGAAAAATATTTAAGAGAAAATAAAGTAAAATTAATTGAAATTCAAAGAAGTAAGGGATATTCTACTAGAAAAAGTATTGGTATTTCTAAAGTAAATAAAGTAATAGATTTTATTAGAACAATTGATAAAGATGTAATTATTATGATTGATAATTGTTACTGTGAATTTGTAGCTAAAGAAGAACCTTATAAAGCTGATGTAATAGTTGGCTCTTTGATTAAAAATTTAGGTGGTGGGATTGCTCCTAATGGTGCTTATATTGTTGGTAAAAAACATTTAATTGATTTAGCCGGTGAAAGATTAACACTACCTGGTGAAGGAAGAGAAGTAGGACCTACTTTAGGAATTAATAAGCAAATATTACAAGGATTATTTTTAGCGCCTAGTGTTGTTAGAAGTGCTTTAAAAACAGCTGTTTTAGCAAGCTATATATTAGAAAAATTATCATTTGAAGTAGAACCAAAGTATAATGAAGAAAGAGCTGATATAGTACAAAACATTATATTTAAAGATAAAAACAAATTGATTAAATATTGTGAAGGTATTCAAAGCGTTTCACCAATAGATTCTAATGTTGTACCAATTCCTGCTCCTATGCCAGGATATGATAGTGAAGTAATAATGGCTGCAGGAACATTTACGCAAGGATCATCAATAGAACTATCATGTGACGGACCAATAAGAGAACCATATATAGCATACATGCAAGGTTCACTTACTTATGAATATGGTAAAATAGGAGTAATTAAAGCTATTTCAAATATTATGGGGGAATAAAATGTTAAATGAATTAAAAGAGTTTATGACTCTTTATAAAAATAATATCATTTTAAATGAAGAAATTAGTTGTTTGAAAGAAGAAAAAACTAAATTAGCTAAGAGACTAAAAGAAGATATTGAATTAATAAATAGAACTAATATAGTGTTAGATTATAAAATAAAAAGATATGAAATTCACGAAGATAAATTTAAAAATCAAAATAAAAAATTAAAAAAGCGTGGTTTTTATATAGTAGCTCTTAATATTTTACTAGTAGTAGCGTTCGTTTTAAATATACCATTTATTAGTTTATTTACTTTAGTATCTGTAAATTTATTATTAAGCGGTTTAAACTATTATGTTTATTTAAAAAATACGAAAGATGAAAGAAATTATCTTAACATGAATGACAAAGAATTATTAAAAGAAGAAAAATTTAAAAACGAGCAAGAATTAGAAAAAAACTTTTTAGTAAAAAAGAGTATACAAAGAAAAATTAAAAGTTATAATAAACAAATAAATTTTAAAGAAAAAAAGTTAAGAAAATTAAATTCGGAATTAAATAATATAACTTGTTCTTTAGTAAATGATTCATTAAAGATAGGTATTCATGAAATAATGAATGAAGAATCTAAAAAACTAGTTATTAGATTATAAACTTTACATTTATTATAAAGAATATTAAAGATTACTTTAATATTCTTATTTTTTATTGTATAATTAATTTGGTGATAAAAAATGGAATATAAAATAACAACTAGAAATGAATTAGAAACAATCGAATTAGCACAAAATTTTGAATCAGAAAAATTTCCTAATATGATTATTTGTTTAGATGGTGAATTAGGTAGTGGTAAAACTGTATTTACTAAAGGTATTGCTAATGCTTTGGGCATAAATGAAAGTATAACATCTCCTACGTATACTATTATAAAAGAATATGATGGAGAACTTCCTTTATATCACATGGATGTTTATAGATTAGATGGTAATACTGAAGGTGTTGGAATAGAAGAATATTTTACTAAAGGTGGAGTAGTTGTAATAGAGTGGGCTGATACTATTAAAGATATTCTTCCTAAAGAAAGACTTGAAATAGAGTTTAGAGTAGTAGATGAAAATAAAAGGGTTTTAATTCTTACTCCTTATGGTAAAAAATATGAAGAATTATGTGAGGCTGTATTATGATAAGCTTTTTTATAGATACGTGTACATCTTTTGTAACTATAGCTTTATTAAAAGATAATAAGTTAATAAATCAAAAAAATATTGTTTCAAATAGAGATTTATCAAATAATTTATTTGAATATATTGAACAATTATTTAAAGAAGTTGCCATTTTACCAAAAGATGTAAAGAGAATATATGTTTCTATTGGACCTGGTTCTTTTACAGGAGTTAGAATTGGCCTTACAATAGCTAAAACTTATGCTTATTCACTTGATATAAAACTAGTACCTATTTCTTCTTTAGAAATAATGTCTTCTACTTTAGAAGGTGATAGTATTTCTATAATAGATGCTAGAAGAGGATATGTGTTTGCTGGTGGATATAATAATTTAAATAATTTTTTTAAAGATTCTTATATAGAATTAGAAACTTTAAGAAGAATGTATCCTGATATAAGGTATATTAGTGTTGATACTTTTGATTTTGATGTTGTTAAGCCTAATATAGATATCGAAAAAATAGTTAATAATCATGCTGAAGAGGGAATTAATCCTAGTTTAGTAAATCCTAACTATTTAAAAATTACTGAAGCAGAGGCTAATTTAAATAATGGAAATATATGAAATAAAAGATATAAATGAGATAAAATTTAAAATAAATAGTTATGATAATCCTTTTTATAAAATATTGGGAATAAAAGTTGATAATAAGTTAATAGGATATTTAAGTTATTTCTTAATTTATGATAGAATTGAGATAGAATATATTTATATAGATAATGATTACCGAAATAAAGGATATGCTAGTAATTTGTTTAATGAATTATTTATCATAGCTAAAAATAAAAATTGTATTAATATTACTTTAGAAGTTGCTGTTAATAATAAAAGTGCTTTAAATTTATATAAAAAATTGGGTTTTAAAATAGTCACTATACGAAAGAATTATTATGAAAATAGTGATGGTTATTTAATGATTAAGGAGACTAACTATGAATGATGTATATTGTTTAGCTATTGAAAGTAGTTGTGATGAAACAAGTGTTGCCATTATAAAAAATGGTGTTTTTGAGGTTGCTGATATTATATTGTCGCAGATAGATATTCATTCATTATATGGTGGTGTTGTTCCTGAAATAGCTAGTAGAAAACATATTGAAAATATTACAATTGTAATTGATGAAGCTTTAAAAAAAGCTAATATGACTATGGATGATATTGATTATATTGCGGTTACTTATGGACCAGGTTTGATAGGATCTTTATTGATTGGGGTACTTGCTGCTAAAACATTAGCGTTTGTTTATAATAAACCAATTGTTCCTGTTCATCATATAATAGGTCATATTTATGCTAATAATTTGGTAAAAAGATTAGAGTTTCCTTTAATTGCTTTAGTGGTTAGCGGTGGTCATACTGAATTAATTTATATGGATAAAGATTATAGTTTTAAAAAGATTGGTGGCACTTTAGATGATGCAGTTGGAGAAGCTTATGATAAAGTTGGTAGGGTTTTAAATTTACCATATCCAGCTGGTCCAGAAGTTGATAGACTTGCTCATATAGGAAATGATACATATAATTTGCCTATACCTTTAGATGATAAAACTTATAATTTTAGTTTTAGTGGTTTAAAAAGCGCAGTTATTAATTTAAAACACAATGAAGAACAAAGAGGTAATACTATTAATATAAATGATTTAGCAACTTCTTTTCAAAATAGAGTAGTAGATATTTTAGTAAAAAAAACAATTAGAGCTTTAAAAGAATATAAGGTTAATAATTTAATTATAGCTGGAGGAGTGGCAGCTAATAATGGTTTAAGAGAAAGATTAACTGAAGAATCAAAAAAATTAGGATTTTCTTTAGTTTTACCTTTGAAAAAGAATTGTACTGATAATGCTGCTATGATTGGCTCTGCATCATATTATGCTTATAAATTAGGTAAAACATCTAATCTTAACTTTAGTGCTAAAGCAAACGATGAACTTTGTTAGGGGTGAAAATGTGAAAAAGAATACAAAGGAATTAGAATTAGCTATTTTGATAATTATTTTGGTTATTTTACTTGATACTCTATATTTGCTTAAAGTAATTAATATAGTATACTTTGCTTATTTTATGGCTTCTTTGATGATTGTTTCATTATTAGGTACGATTTTTACTTATATAGATGAAAGAAAAAGAAAAGAAAAAAAACAAATAGAAGATTTAATGTATTATGATAAAGTTACTAATTTACCAAATAAAACTAAATTTTTAGAAGATTTAAATTTTATTAAAAATCAAGGTAAGTATTGTGTAGTATCATTAGAAGTAAAAAATTTTAAACAATTTTTAGATGTTTTTGGTATAACAGAAACTAATAAGTTTTTAAAATTTATGGCTAATTCTTTAAAATTAAATGTTGAAAATGATGAACTTATTGCTTATATTAATGAAGATGAATTTGCTTTGGCTTTAAAGTATGATAGTAATGATGTTTTAGAGAAGAGATTAACTAAGATTAATAATAAAATAGTTGAATCAAGCAAATCAATTAAGGTAGTCCTATCATTTGGAATTTATGTTATAACTGATAGAAGATTTTCATCGTCTATTATGTTAAATAAAGCAAATGTAGCTAGAAAGAAAATAAGTGATAATTATAATGTATTGTGCTCTTTTTATGATGATAATATGAAAAGTGAAAATATAGAATTATCTGATATAGAAAATTATATGGAAGAGTCTTTAAAGCATAAGGATTTTATTGTTTACTATCAACCGAAATACAATGTTAGTAAGAATAAAATAATTGGTTTAGAAGCTCTTATTAGATGGATTCATCCTAAAAGAGGTATTTTATCTCCGGATAGTTTTATAGGTGTTTTTGAAAAAAATAATTTTATTTTAAAACTAGATATGTATGTTTTAGAAGAAGTATGTAAAACAATTAGTAAGTGGAAGAAAAATGGTATAAAAATAGTACCTATTTCTGTTAATTTATCTAGATGTGATTTAGAAAAAAATAATTTAATATCTGATATTCAAAAGATAGTAAAAAAGTATAGTATTGAACCTAAATATATAGAATTTGAATTTACAGAAAGTATTATTTATGATAATATGAATAAATTTTTAAATGTTATTAATGTTTTACATCAAATTGGTTATGTAGTATCTATTGATGATTTTGGAGCTGGGCATTCATCTTTAAATATTCTTAAGAATTTACCGGTTGATACTTTAAAAATAGATAAAGAATTTTTAAGTGAGGATAGTTCTAAAGGTAAAATTATTATAGCTAATACTATTACTTTAGCAAAAGATTTAAATATGAAAGTTTTAGTAGAAGGTGTAGAGAGTAAAAAGCAGGTGTCTTTTTTGAAAAAAATGAATTGTGATTATGCCCAAGGATATTACTATAATAAACCTTTATCAATAAAAGAAATAGAAAATGTTTTGAAGAAATAGGAGTTTATTATGAGAGAAAAAGAGGATTTACTTTAATAGAGTTGTTAGCGGTAATAGTAATATTAGCTATTATTGTTGTTATTGCAACCACAATAATAACAGGAATAATAGAGGACTCTAAAAAGGAATCTTTCAAAAGAAGTGCTGAAGGAGTAGTAGAAGCAA
>OBKS01001996.1_pt1 | contig 12599 bp, 10 predicted proteins | sample 1517381 | NCBI WGS metagenome assembly OBKS01 (sample SAMN04571686, study PRJEB22368) | human gut metagenome | biome: human gut; material: stool | host: Homo sapiens | place: Luxembourg | collected 2012-08-03
AGATAAATGAAAATTTACTGCCTTTTCTGCATCCGCAGCAGGCTGTATGGCATCAAGGGCGTGGCACAGGGAATGGTATACTGCATCATCGGGTGCGGGGTGACATCCACCGCTTCCCCTTCCGCGTTTTTGATCCATTCAGGGGTTATGGGCACGACCGAACCATCTGGCTGCAAAATTTCCAGCGAATCTCCCAGGCAGAACTTGCTGCGCTGGGTGCAATGGGCAACGCCGTCTTCCCACGAATCCACAGTGCCGATGAAATCCCAATCTCGCACATAAGTATGGCTGGGCGTCTGCAGGGCTTTCTCTTTGCCAAAATAGAAACCGGGTGAATAATGGCGGTGGCTGGTACGGTTCAGCTCATCCAGCACGGAATCCGGTAAATCAAACGTATCACTGGCGGGGTTTGCCAGGTACTGGTCCAGCGCTTTGCGGTAAGCGGCGGTAACGGACGCAACGTAATAGAACGTTTTGGCGCGCCCCTCAATTTTCAGAGAATCCACACCAGCCTTGCAGATCAGGTCCAAAAACGGTGCGGTGCATAGGTCGTTGGCGTTCAGGATGTAGCTGCCTTCCTCATTTTCGCCAATGGGCATATACTGGCCGGGGCGGTTTTCTTCTACAAGATAGTATTTCCAGCGGCAGGGCTGGGCACATTCGCCGCGGTTGCCGCTGCGCCCGGTCATATAGCTGGAAAGCAGACACCGACCAGAAACGCTCATGCACATGGCGCCGTGCACAAAGGCTTCCAGTTCCAGCTCCGGCGGGGTGTTATCGCGGATCTGGGCAATATCGGTCAGGGTCAGCTCGCGCGCCAGCACCACACGCTTGGCGCCCAGGTTGTAGGCCATGGTTGCAGCAGCATAATTGGTGATGCCTGCCTGGGTGGAAAAATGCACATCCACATCCGGAGCATACTGTTTGGCAAGGCTCAGTACGCCAAGGTCCGCAATGATAAAGGCATCCACCCCGGCTTCGGCCGCGTCCTTGATATACTGCGGCAGCTCGGAAAGCTCATCGTTGGTGGGCAGGTTGTTCAGGGTCAGGTATACTTTTTTGCCGCGAGCATGGGCAAAAATGCAGCCATCATGAAGCTCGCCAATGGTCAGGTTGACCGGTGCGGCGCGCATGCCAAAGCGCGGCAGTGCGCAGTATACGGCATCGGCACCATACATGACGGCATATTTCAGGGCTTCAAGGCTGCCGGCAGGCGACAGCAGTTCCGGACAGGACAACATAAGATAACGGCTCCTTTGTTCAGTGAAGTTCAGCTTTTATCAGCCCCAACCGGCGATGATGCAGTTCTGATGGTGTTCGTCTGCCGTTTTGGCATAGAAATATTCGCCAGGGTGGTCGCCGTTCGGGTTGCCGGTAACAAAGAAATAATAGCCTTCGTCCAGATATTCCTGGTCGGGATTCAGCGCGGCGGCAATGGCATCAATACCGGGATTGGTGATGGCACCGGCGGGCAGGCCGCTGATGCGGTAGGTGTCGTAATGAGCAAGCACATCATCCGGAACAGCACCCTGTTCCGGCCAGCCGTAATAAGCGGCGGTGGGCGAATTCCACAGGTAGTTATTGTCGCTATCGTTCATGATATAGCTGCTGGCATTGGATTCCAGCTTATGCTCTGCCCACTGCGGGTCATCGGATTCCAAACGATTGTGGAAGCAGGCGGAAACCTTGGCGTCTTCTGCGGGCATACCGGCTTCTTCCTGAATAAAGCTGGCCAGAATGACAACATCATTCATTGTGGTGCCCTTTTCGTTGATGGTATCCCACAGGTCGGAAGTTTTGGCGTCGAATTCCTTATAGAAGGTGTTGACGTAATTATAGACCGAGTCATCGGTGAAGAACTCGTAAGTGTCCGGGAACAGGTAGCCCTCGCACTTCATCAGGCGGCCTTCGGTATCCGGGATGGCATTCCAGAAATCATACTGGCTGAAATCGGAACCATCCTCGCCGTTGGCGCAGGCAAGGAAATCATCCACCGAGCACAAGCCATTTTCTTCCATCTTCTGGGCAATAGCAACGGCTGTGTAGCCTTCGGGGAATGTGATGGTAATGGTCTTGCGCTTGACCTGCTGCACGCTGAGGGTTTTCAGGATCGTGTTATAATCCATGCCGGAGCGCAGGGTAAAATCGCCATACTGCAAACCGGAAGCGCGGCCGCTGTATTTGGCATACAGCTTGAACAGCCAGTCATACTGGATGACGCCATCCTCTTTCAAAACGTTTGTGATGTCTGCAACAGTGGAACCCTGTTCAATGGTAACGGTCTGCTCCGGGCCGAGTTCGCCGTTGCCGGCAACTTCGCCGTAGAACTGGAACACTTTCCAGCCGCCGATGCCGACGATAGCCAAAATGACAACAAGAACCACAAGCCCAATGGGAAAACGGCGGCGGACGGGTTCATCATCGTCATCCTCTGCGTACTCGTCTGGACCTTCGGCGTCTTCGTACAGGTCCTGCGGGTCAGGATCAGGCTGTACCGGGCGCTTTGGTGCGGGGGCTGGCGCAGCATGATAAGCCTGGCGCGACTGCGAGCCCTTATCCTGGGAATCACCACGATTGATTTTCATTCCAAATCTCCTTTACCAGGCAGCAGAACTGCCCTGTTTCACGTATGCACGGTCTTACAGCAACAGGCGGAAATAAACGTCCGTAACGGGGAACGGCTGCCCAAGGTAACAAATCATGCCGTAACCACAGCGCTTACCCTCGCCCAGGTACAAAAACTGATTTTCCGCCAGCAGCAGCCGTGCTTTGGTCAGACCGGTATGTTCCCGCGCGGCCTGCAGCAGAATATCAGCCGAATGGTCGTTATCGGCCTGCAGCTCCATAAAAAGCAGCTCGTCCTTTTCCTGGCAATAGAGACCGTAACCGCGCTGGTTGGAAACAATGGTCATACCGCGGCGGTAGAGCCGGGTGATCATGGTGTTCATGCTGCTTTCCGGCAGGGCGATGCAGGCGGGCTGGTAGCGCATGCGGGTGTCGATCAATTTGCGGACTGTCAGGTTATCAAACTCTGCTCGTGCCCACAAATTGTGTTCAATGGGCTTGCGGATGATGCGCAGCGGGAAGCGCCCCTGAAAATTCAGCTGGGAAAAAGCCTTTGCGGCCCGCGTGCTTTGCGGTGCCGCCACAGCGAAATCACACCCTTTGGCGGAAAAGGCGCGCAGGCAGGTTGCCAGCAGTTTGGGCATCAGCCCGCGCCCCTGCAGGGACGGGTCCGTTGCCATGCAGCAGAGCCATACGCCGTGGTGGTGCCCGCATTCCACTGGAACCGCACCAATCATGGCGGCCGGGATGGGCTTTGCACCGGGGGCCGGGTCCCGGGCAAGGATCAGGATATTATCCAACCCCACAATTCCACAAAGCCAGTCCAAAGCATCCTGGCGGGTTCCGCCATACGTTTTGCGGCGGAACGCAACCATCTGCTCCAAATCAGCTTCCGTTGCTTTGCAAAGCATGTTCTATCCCCTCCTTGCCGTATTCAACGTGTGGCTTTTGCTGCCAACGGTTTTAGCTCAAAATCCGCTCCAGGTATGCCATCACTTCGGACTGAATATCCTCCGGCGTGCGGATGGTTTTCTGGCCGTCTACCGTTGTGGTACACTCAATGCGGTGCCAGCCCAGCTTGCGTGCGCAGTATTCAGCGGCGGCGCGGGAACGAGCCAGGTATTCGGTATCGCGTTCCTGAATATCTTTTTTGCTTTCATCGCCGTGGTAGCGCTGCGCAATCAGGCGCTGGCTGACATCGGGATCAACCGCAAGGTATACAACCGCATCCGGCGCAGGCAGGCCGAGCTTTTTGTACTCGAACTCAAACAGCCACTCCAGAAAACCATCCCAGTGCATCGGCGGCAGTTTGGAACATTGGTGAACAGCGTTGGAGGTGGTGTAACGGTCAGAGATGATTAGCCCATTCTGGCGGTAGACATTGCCCCACCTGGTTTTGTAGCTGGCAAAGCGGTCAACAGCATAAAACGTTGAAGCTGCATAAGCGTTCACGTCATCCGGGCGCTGGCCGAACTCGCCGGAAAGATACATCTTGACCAGAGCGGAGGACGGACTGTCATAATCTGGGAAGCTGATTTTCAGCGGGTCATACCCTTTGCTATGCAAATTCTGGCAGGCAAGTTCTGTCTGTGTGCCCTTGCCGGAACCATCCAGGCCTTCAAAAATAATCAGTTTACCCATGGTTTTCAGCCTCCTGTTTCAGTGTTGCATATTTATCACGCACGGCGTTCTGCTTGCCGCAGCACATACCGCCCTCCGGGCAGGGACCCCCCAGGCAGCGGGGACCAGCTGCGGCAAAAACATGCGGCGCAAGCGGGTATACAAGGCGCAGCATTTCATCGGCAACGGCGCGGATCTCCCACTGGGCACGGTTGCAGCAGCGCAGGTTGAAAAAGTTGTTCAGGCTGCGGCAGTTCATGGTCATTACCATTTTTGTCTCGCAGGCGTTGGGCAATACAAAGCGGGCGTCCTCGTTTGCCATTTTGCTGGCTTTGGCGCGGGCGGTCTTTTCCGGCATGCCCTGCTCCATCAAGGTGTGGGTATGCTTTTCTTCCAGTGCTTTGACCAGCTCCAGGTAGTGTTTGGCATCGGCGTTCATTGCATCAATAAAAGCCGCTTTGGCCGCAGGGTCAGCCTCAATTTCCGGGGGAATCACATAACGGAAATCTTCCAGCCGCACATAGCGCTGGCTCTGCACACTGAAACTTGCAATGCGGTGGCGGGTGACCTGTGCCAGAAAGGTGCGGGAAACGCCCTCAATGCCAAAGGTAAAGCTGGCATGTTCAATGGGGCTGGCGTGGCCGAAGTCATTCAGCTTTTGCAAAAAGGCTGCGGTCTTTTCCGGTGTTAGGCCATCCAGCAGGGTTTCGATATGTGCATCAGAATAGCACAGCTTGGCGGCTGCGGCAATGGTCTTTTCGGGGTCATTGGTGTGGGCGATCAATGTTACAAGCATGGACCCGTTCCCTCTTTTCCTTTTTTATCAGTGGTTTATTCTTCGCTGGTCAGCTTGGTCAGCGGGGCGTAATTGGCCATTGTTTTTTTGATGCCAACGCGGTCAAACTGGATTTCTACAATACAGTCCCCCGCAACCGGCGTTACTTTCAGCACCTTGCCGCGGCCAAACACCTTGTGGTCCACAAGGTCCCCGGCTGCAAAGTTGGCGGCCTTTTTGCGTGCGGGTGCGGCGGGCGCAGTGGTAACGCCACCGCCCGCCGGAGCAACCGGAGCACCGGAATGATGGTTGACGCGGCTACTGCCATACCCGGCGCCAAAGCTACTGCTTTGGACCGTGTGGCGGCCGCCGGGGTAGTTCGGGCTTTCGTGCCCGCCGGAAGCAAACCCACTTTGGAAGCCGCCGGCATACTTGCTGCCAAAGCCGCCGCGGTTGTATTCACTGTTCAGATACCCGCGGGAAGTCCCGGAGTATCCGCTGCGCCCGCCGGGAACATTGGTGCTGTAGCTGCCGTACCCGGCGCCAAAACCGCCGCTGTAAGCAAGCTCTGGGCTTTCGGTTTCGTCCATCACATTGGGGTCAATCTCATCCAAAAAGCAGGAAGGCGGGTTGCGGCGCGTCTGGCCGAAAATCATACGGCTGCGGGAGGAAGAAAGATACAGCTCTTTCTTGGCGCGGGTAATACCGACATAGCACAGGCGGCGCTCCTCTTCCATTTCTTCCTCGCTGTAGCGAGCAAGGTCACCGGGGAAAACACCATCCTCCATACCAATGATAAACACATACGGGAATTCAAGGCCCTTGGCGCTGTGCATCGTCATCAGGGTAACGGAATCAGCATCTTCATCATAGGAATCAAGGTCTGCAATCAGGGCAACTTCTTCCAAGAAACCGGAAAGGGTTGCGTCTTCCCCGTTCTGCTCCGCATAAGTCTTTACGGAAGAAATCAACTGGCCCAAGTTTTCCAGCCGGGTCTCGCCCTCTTCTTTCTGCGCTTTCAGCATGGCTTCGTATCCGGTCTTGCGGATCACTTCACCGGCAAATTCATCCAGCGGAAGGGTGACGGAAAGATCACACAGTTCACGGTACATGGAGTAAAACGCGTTCAGCGCGCTGGCGGCACGGCCCAGTGCGGGATAAGAAGAAGCCTCCCGGATGATCTCCATCATCGGCACGCCGTTGGCGGCGGCCAGTTCCCCGATCTTATCAATGGTAGTGGCACCAATCTTTCGTGCAGGTTCATTGATGATGCGGCGCAGGCGCACGTCATCCCGCGGGTTGACCACAACGGCCATGTAAGAGTTGATATCCTTGACTTCCTTGCGGTCAAAGAAGCGTTGGCCACCCACAATGCGGTACGGGATACCGGCACGGGCAAAATAAGTTTCGATGGGGTTGGACTGCGCATTCATGCGGTACAAAACGGCATGGTCTTTTAAGGAAGCACCATTTTTCAGGTTCTGGCCAATAACCTCGGCCACATGGCTGGCCTCATCCTGTTCCGAAGCAGCCGTATAATGGTGAACTTTGTCACCATCGCCGTTCTGGGTCCACAGGGTCTTGCCCTTGCGGCCGTTGTTGTTCTTGATGACGCTATTGGCCGCATTCAGAATGTTGGAGGTGGAACGGTAGTTCTGCTCCAGGCGGATGGTTTTGGCCCCGGCAAAAACTTTTTCAAAGTTCAGGATATTTTCAATGGTAGCACCGCGGAACTTATAAATGCTCTGATCGTCATCGCCAACAACGCATACATTGTTGGAACCACCGGCCAGCAGGCGCACCAGGTGGAACTGGGCTACGCTGGTATCCTGGTATTCGTCCACCACGACATAACGGAACTTCTGCTGGTAGTATTCCCGCGCTTCGGCATCGGTTTTCAGCATCTGCACGGTATGGAAAATCAGATCGTCAAAGTCCATGGCACCAGCCGTGCGCAGCCGGTTGGAATAGGCGGTATAGATTTTGGAAATCAAAGCAGCCTTGGTATCGCGCGGCGCTTCGGCGGCAACATCTTTGGCGGAAAGAAGTTTATCTTTGTAACCGCTGATTTGGGAGATGGCTGATTTGACCGGCAGGAACTTGTCATCAATCATCAGTTCTTTGTAGATCTGCTTGATGACACGCTGCTGGTCGTCGGAATCGTAAATCGTAAAGCTTTTGGGGAAGCCAATGCGTTCGGCATCGCGGCGCAGGATCCGTACACAGGCAGAGTGGAAAGTGGAGGCAAATACATCCCCGCCCATGGTATCGCCCAGCATGGCTTTCAGGCGTTCTTTCAGCTCTCCGGCGGCTTTATTGGTAAAGGTAATGGCCAGCACATTCCACGGGCGGGCCGGGGCAACGCTCATCAGCGGCATCAGGGACTGCGGAACCGGCTGGCCGCACATGATGGCGGTGCGCAGCTGCTCCAGATCACTCTGCGCAACCGGGCGGCTGACCTCTTTGGAGCCATAGGCGCGGCCAAAACGAATGATATTGGCAATGCGGTTGACCAGAACGGTGGTTTTGCCGGAGCCTGCACCTGCCAGGATCAGCAGCGGGCCTTCGGTGGTAAACACAGCCTGCTGCTGCACCGGGTTCAGCTTAGTAAAGCAGGAAGCGATATAGCGGTCCCGCAGGGCCAGAAATTCAGTGGTAATGGTATCGGGCATAATGAACCTGTCCTTATATTATATGGCAGAACCAGCCCGGAACCATGCAGGGCTGGGAATTTTGGCAAACGCTGTATAGTATAGCACACTTTTGCCGGATAGAAAAGTAGGCTGGCGGAGGTATCCGCAGAAAATCATACTTTTTACAACCTGCACAAAAGCTGCGCTTTAATTGGAAAAACCTTCTGGGGATTGCAGTCGGTTATGCCACGCTCTGGGGGTGGCATCGCGGAAACCGGCTGTCAGGTATTGGCCCAGCGTTAAGCTGGCTGCGGTTCCGCGTGCCACACAGTTGATGGGGTCTGGTGCGATGGCAACATCCACATGCAGCTCCCCGGCAATATAACCAGCCAGGCCACGCAGCATGGAGCCGCCGCCAGTCAGCAGAATGCCGTTCTTGGCAACATCAGCGGCCAGTTCCGGCGGGGTGCTTTCCAATACATTGCGGGCAGTGGCGGCAATGCGGGCGGCCAGTTCCTGCACGGGCAGGTATAGGTCCCGCGTATAGACAAGGCGGCGGGCGGGCAGGTTGGTCTCCCAGGAATGACCACGGATCTCCATTACGCCCTCAAACTCGCTTTTGGTGCAGCAGGCAACCTGCTTTTTCAGCGCTTCGGCGGTTAGAGGGCCGATGGCAATGTTGAATTTTTCCTGAACATACTGGGCAATGCACTGGTCAAAAGCGTTGCCGGCGACCGGCAAGCTGGCGGCGCGCACCCGCCCACCCATGCTGATCACGGCGATATCCGTGGAGCCGCCGCCGATATCAATCACCATGCAGCCCATGGGTTTGCGGATATCCAGCCCTGCGCCAAGGGCGGCGGCGACAGGCTCATCCACAAGGAAAACCTGCCGTGCCCCGGCTGCCATGACGGCTTCTACCACGGCGTCAGCTTCAATGCCGGTAATGGCTGCCGGAACGCAGACCGATACGCGCGGCTTGATGATGCGCGAACGGCATACCTCATTGATAAACCGCACGATTAGTTCGTTTGTCATGCGGTGGTCCTGAATAATACCGTCCCGCAAAGGGCGGATGATATCAATATAAGAAGGCACACGCCCCACCATGCGCAGGGCTTTGTCCCCCACTGCCAGAATGGTGCTGCTGCGGGTATCAACAGCACCAATGCTGGGCTGATGGAACACAACTCCCTGTTCCTGTGTGGCAATGATAATGGAAGTTGTGCCAAGATCAAGGCCGATATCATATTGCTTCATGTTTATCTGGTACTCCTTGCTGCCAGAAGCAGCACTTTGTTATCTATTGTGAATTGCCATCAACCGTCCGGCAGATAAAAGTTATTTGCTTTCTTTTGGTGTTCCGGCGGCACCGTGGCTTTTGGGCATCAGTTCCGTCGCTGCAACACACACGCCGTCCACACTCACAGCGCCACCCTCCAATAGCGCTTTGGCGCAGGCAGAGATGGTGGCACCAGTGGTGATCACATCATCCAGCAACAGCAGCCGCATTCCGGAAAGGTCAACCCCAGTACGGCAGGCGTAAGCATCCTTGACATTGGTAAAGCGCTTTTGCTGGTCCAGCGATTTTTGCGGTAAAACCTGCCGGGTCAGGCACAGCGGCTGGATGACCGGAATGTGCAGGATGCGCCCAAGGCGCTGCGCCAGCAAAAGGGGCATATTTTCCGCGCGGTTCTTCTTTACGCGCGGCGGCACCGGAACAATGGCGCTGTACAGCAAAATGCCGGATAGATTCTCGTATACCGGGCGGTACCCTGGGGCACGGGCGGGCTGTGCGCCAAAAATCAGCACAGCCATCAAATCCGCCAGTTCTCGCGCATACCAGGGGTTGCCGTTCTCCTTGCAAAGCAGGATAGCATGGCGCACACTGTCTGCATAGTAAAAGGCAGCTGCGCAGGTGTTGACAGCGTAAAAGGCGTGCTCCGTTACAGGCAGACGCGGTGGAAGATGCCGCAGACGCTCGGCTTCCGGTATACAGGAACGGCACACGGCGGCTTTCCAGGCGCTTTGCTCAAGTACCGTGCCGCACAGCGGGCAGTGCCGCGGATAGGCAAGGGCCAGCAGCGGTTCCAGAGCCGTTCGTCCACGGTCCAGCCAATCCAGAGATATGCGTTTTCTCTGTTTCATCTGCGTTTTTCAGCCGGAGTGACTGCCTCACGCAGCAGGTAGCGCAGCCCGCTGTAACGCATGTTCTGGCGCACATTATCCACCATGGCCTGTTCGGTGCGCCGGGTTCCCGCCAGAATGCACAGGCGGCGTGCGCGGGTAACCCCGGTGTACAACAAGTTGCGGTAACAAAGGCGCGCGGGTACATCTGCCACAGGCATAATGACGGCCGGAAATTCAGAACCCTGGCTTTTGTGCACTGTTACAGCGTAAGCGGGTTCCAGCTCGGCAAGCTGGTCAGCACCGTAAATATACTTTCGGTCATCCATCTGTACCGTCACAGCACGGCTTTCGGGGTCAACGGCAGTAATAATACCCATATCCCCGTTATAGGCACCCACACCGGCTTCGGCACCGTCCCGCTCATAGGGAATGTCATAATCGTTTTTGATCTGCATTACCTTGTCGCCACAGCGCAGCACACGGCCGCTTTGCTCCCAAATGATCTGCGGCTTATCCGGTGCAGGCGGGTTCAAAATGGCCTGCAGGCGGCGGTTCAGTTCTACGCTCCCGGTGGGGCCAACCTTGGTGGGGCAAAGCACCTGGATGTCCCGCACGGGGTCATAGCCATAACTTTTGGGCAGCCGGGTACTGACCAGGTCGCAGATCAGCCTCTGGCAGGCAAGACCGGTGGATTCGATCATGAAAAAGTCATCATCCCGCCCGCCTTTTATGGGCATCTGCCCTTCCACAATGCGGTGGGCGTTCTGTACAATCATGCTTTTCTGCGCCTGGCGGAAGATCTCATTCAGCCGTACGGTGGGCAGAACGTCTGCCTGCAAGATCTCCCCCAGCACACTGCCGGGGCCAACGCTGGGCAGCTGGTCGGCATCACCTACCATAATAATGCGGCAGTGGTAACGCGCGGCGGCCAACAACGCCTGGAACAGCTTGGCATCTACCATACTCATCTCATCCAGAATGATAACGTCAAACGGGAGAAGATTCTTTTCATTATGAATAAAACGCACGCTGCCGGTAGAATAGTCCACTTCCAGCAATCGGTGGATGGTGGAAGCGCTGTGGCCGGTCAGCTCGGTCAGCCGCTTGGCGGCGCGGCCGGTGGGGGCACACAGGGCAACCCGGTCATAAATACCTTCATACAAATTTAGAATCGCTTTGACCGTTGTGGTTTTGCCGGTACCGGGACCGCCGGTCAAAACCATTACGCGGGAAGAGAGTGCTAAGCGGATTGCTTCCCGCTGCAAAGGGGCATATTCAAAACCTTGGGTCAATTCCAAAACGCGGATATCGCTTTCCAGCGTTTTGGGGCTTTCTGTCGGGAATGTGGCAAGCTCCCCCAGCCGCGCAGCAATATCCTGCTCTGCGCTGAGCAGATCTGGCAGGTAAATATATTTCGTTTCGTCAAAGGTGCAGGCGCGCATTTCGTCATGCTCCAACAGGCTTTGCAGCCCGGCCTTTACGGCATCCGGCTCCACCCGAATAAAGCGCGCAGTGCTTTCGATCAGCTTATCTGCGGGCAGGCAGGTGTGGCCGTTGTTGGCGTTGTGGCGCAAAGCGTACAAAAGCCCGGCGGCAATGCGCAGGTCGCTGCCCTGTCCTACCTGCAGCTGGGCGGCGATACCATCGACCTGGCTGAATTTCAGGTTCAGCGGCTCTCCGCACAGCATGTAGGGGTTCTTTTTCAGTGCTTCTACCGTGGCGGGGCCAAACGCGCGGTAGGCTGTAACAGCCATCTGGGCGGAAAGCCCAAACTTGGCCATCCAGGCAACCACTTCCCGCACACCGTACATACGTCGGAACTCGTTGGAGATGGCGGCGGCCTTTTGCGGGGTGATACCTTTTAGCTCACAGAGTTTATCCGGCGTTTCGGAGATGACGTTCAATGTATGCGCCCCAAATTTTGCCACAATCTTTTTTGCTGTGGAAGGCCCGATATAGGGCAATACCCCACTGGAAAGGTAGCTCAGCAAAGCCGCGGTATCCTGCGGCAGGCTGGCCTCACAGGTTTCGGCACGGAACTGTTCGCCATAGCTGGGGTGGTTGACCATATAGCCATACGCCGTAATGGACATACCGTTATCCACACTGCCCACGTTGCCTGCCACCACAATATCGGTGCCACCGGCATCCACTTCAAACACGGCATAACCGGTATCCGGGTTTTCGTATATCACATGCTCAACAACGCCCTCTAATTTGAGCATCTCAGCAGTTTGTGTTGTACTATTTGTCTGTAAAGTATCCGTGCTTGCCACCTCCTTCCGGGTGCAAATGGGGTAAAAACCGTTCAATACACAATTTTTTATTTTATATTATAGCCTATTTGTATCTCTTTGGCAATTTTTTTGACAACTTCCCCTTGTAGCTGATATAATAAATGTCCTTTTGCGGTTTTGAAGTGAGTGCAAAAAGAAGGCGCTGGGCAAGGAGGCGAAGCTGGAATAAAATTGCATGGATCGAATTTTCTGGCAGCGGCAAGTCCACAGTGGCGCGGACGCTGAGGTAGGAATACGCGGTGTAAATGCCTTGCAGCTTGACTGCGTACAGCATATACTGGGCAGGCAGGTACGCCCGCTGGAAGAAAAGCGGACAGCCGTACCCGCAGGCAAACTGAAAAAATCGCCAGGTTTTTGCGCAGTGCCCGAGGAAGTGCGTGTGATCAAAAAAGCAGGGAGAATTGGATGAATTTTACCGGGAAACGGGAATGCGGACAGAGCAGACTTTGCAGCAAAAGCGTTAAGGCAACACCGCACAATTCCCGCCTAGCGGCTTAAGCACCGCTTCGGCGGCTGCGGCACGGCATCTGCGTTGCCAAAATGCTCGATAAGACATCCAGTATTATCTGCGCTTTTGGC
>OBKS01002000.1_pt1 | contig 12586 bp, 15 predicted proteins | sample 1517381 | NCBI WGS metagenome assembly OBKS01 (sample SAMN04571686, study PRJEB22368) | human gut metagenome | biome: human gut; material: stool | host: Homo sapiens | place: Luxembourg | collected 2012-08-03
TTGCAATTACTATTAATTCCATTAATAATGAAATCACAAAATATATAAATATATCTGCTACTTGTTCCTTTAATCCATAATCCAAATATTTTTTATTTGGTTTTGAATTAATAAATAGTGTAATAATTGAATACATTGCATTTCCTATACATATTGCAAGAGGACTTATATTCATCATTATCAAAATAATTAATATATATATAGGTTTTTTTATAAATTCAAGCTTTAATGTTGTATCACTTTTTCCTATTGCTTTAATTGCTTGCATATTTACAGTATTTAAAATTCCAAAACATTGTTGAATGCAAACCACTCTTAGATATGGAACACATTCATTCCATTTATCTGTTAATAATATTGTAATAAGAGAATTAGCTACTGCTGAAATTCCAAATAATAATGGCATTATAACAAAGCTACTTATTTTCATTAATCTTCTCATTGCTTTTTTTACTTTATATTTATCATCTTGTACCTTTGAAATTGATGAAAATAAAACTGACTCCATTGTAGAATTTATATTTGTTGATAATAATAATGGAATTTGTTCCCCTTTATTATTATATGCTAAATCTGATGCAGAATATTTAGCCCCGATTATAAGACCTCTAAATTGATCAAATGCTGTTCCTATAAAACTTGATGCCATAATTTTCCATCCATATGAAAATAGTTTTTTAAATCTTTCAATTGAAAATACTAAATGAGGTCTCCATTTTACAGTTATAGCCAAAACTACTGTATCAATTATTGAATTTGTTAAATACTGTCCTACAAGAGACCACACACCAAAATTATTTAAAGCCATCCATATACCTACAAATGCTGATATAATTGTTCCTATTATTGTTGAAAAGAAAAATTTTTTAAAAATCATTTCTCTTTGTACATATGCTTGCTGAATTGAGTTTATTGCTGCTATTGGTATTTTTAATCCCATTACTCTTAATACTATTGTAAGTAATTCATTATTATATATTTTTGCAATCAGTGGTGATACAATGAAAATTACTGTATATATCATTAATGAAAAAATAATACTAGCCCAAAACATTGTTGAAAAATCTAATTCATCAGCTTCTTTTTTTTGTACTAATGATGTTCCCAATCCGCTTGTCACAAAAACATTTGCTAAGTTAATAAAAATAGTTACTATTGCTACAATTCCATATTGCTCTGGCATAAGTATCCTCGCTAAAACTATTGATACAACAAAACTAATTATTTGTGCAGTTATTCTTTCTCCAAATCTCCAAAATAAACCTGATATTGTCTTTAATTTCAGTGTCTGCATCTCATCTGATTCTTCCATAGCTTAATGTTTTCAACTCCTTCTAAAATCATTTGTTTTATTCTTTATCGTATTTTTATTATTTTTTAATATTTTTCGTAATTTAAAATAAATTTGTGGTGAAAAATAAAATATAATATATTTTGTTTTATCTTTTTGACTTAATGAATTATTATTAAACATACTTTTTGTGTTCATTTTATATTTTTCTAATATATCTTTTTGAAATTCAATATAATCATTTATATTTTTGTTTTCTTCTAATTTATAATACATATCTATTAAGAGATTATTGTATTGTTTTTGAGTTATTTCTTTTAATCCTTCATCATTTTTTTTCTCAAAGAATTGTATTCTTTCTTCAAATGCCTTCAAAATATTTAGACGTTTTATATTAAATTCTTTTCCCATTATACTTTCATCATTTTGCCTATATTTGTATAAATATTCATTAACTATTGGTATTTTTTTTTGTGAATATAATACTTTATACGTAGTAAATTCATCTTCATTTATTTTTCCAACTGGAAAACGTATATTTTTAAACACTTCTCTTAAATACATTTTATTCCATACAACAATATTTTCTATCCAATGCCCTTCATTTATATCATATAAAATTTCTTGCCCTGATTTTACTTGATTAGTTTTATATCCTATTTTTTCTAAGATTGTTCCATTATTATCTACTTTTAATATATTACATTGTGAAATTAATGCATCATTCTTTTTTATTGCATTATATAAAATTTCTATATATTTATCTTCTACATAATCATCTGAGTCTATAAAAGTAATATATTTTCCACGTGCAATATCTATTCCTTTGTTTCTTGCGTCTGAAAGTCCTCCATTTTTTTTATGTATTACTTTTATTCTTTTGTCTTTTTTTTGATATTCATCGCATATCTTTCCACATCCATCTGGTGATCCATCATCCACTAATATTATTTCTATATTTTTATATGTTTGTTTTAAAATACTATTTATGCATTGGCATATGTATTTTTCTACATTATAAATTGGTATAATTATTGATATTAATTCATCTTTCATTTTTTATTTTCACCCTTTTATTTTTTTTGTGCTATTAAAGATATTAGTGCTATATAAAACATTAATGATGTTCCTACATATGATAATGTGTTGTAAAAAAACATAAAAATAACAATAACACATAGTATAGCTAATATTATTGTGTTATTTTCATATTTTTGATTGTTTTCCTTCTGCTGACAATGATATAACACAAATACTATAATAAATGTAATTATAAAATACATTATGTACATTCCTTCAATTCCAGAGTTCAAATAAATTCCAGTCCATCCAGTAGTAGCATTAAAATATGTCCTAATTAATAAAGTTTCATTAGCATTATTATTAATATTTAATCTTTTAGATAAAAAATTTGGAATTATATTTTTAACAAAACCCAATGTATCATAATTTATTTGATTATTTAGAACATTATAATTCAAATTTGCTAGCGGTGTAGTTAAATAGGAGTATGTCCACATATATTGCTTTGGAATTATACTAGGATATGTTCTATACATTCCTAGTTTTTCAATATAACTATTATCATTCCATTTATATCCATCTCTTATGTTTCCAATTCCACCATATATATAGCACATAATTAATATTGAAAATAGCATTATAATATAATGTTTAATTTTAATCTTTTTTTCACTTTGTAAGTATGCTATAAATAATAATAATACCATAAATATATTGATTACAAGCATACTTCGATAATACATTAGCAAAAACATAAACATTAGAATGATATACATTTTTACTAATTTTTTTCTTTCGTTTTTATTACATATTGCGTAGTAAGCAATTTTTATAGCATAAAAAGAGGTTAATCCATTTAATATTACGTGAAATATTGGTATTCCTGGAAATTCTGTATATATATTTGTTTTAGTAATCGCAATTGATATTAGTGGAATATATCCTGCATAAACGAATTCTATAATATACCCTGCAACAATAGCCCACACTTTTTTATTAAGATTCTTAGGTATTCCTTCTTTATATATAAATTTAAAATTTTTTTTAAAAATTATCCCCAGAAATAATGATATCATAATCGTTAGCACTAAGAATATAAATAAAGCTGGATCTAATGTCATATTAAAACTGGAAATATTAAAGTGATATAATACTAGAATGAATGTCCAAATAGCTGCATACCAGTAAAAGCAATTTAACATTTTTCGTTCCCCTTTTCTATTTTTTTTAACTCCCTATTCTGCTTTTTTATAAAAATTATATTTAGCAACAAAATAAACTTTCTTTTAAAACAAAATAATTTAATCTTCCCTTTTAGAGTATTAACTTCTTTATATTTTATATATTTTAAGTGTTTATTTAACTCAAATATTTTAAATAATTCTATTATTTTTTTTCTTTTTTTAAAGTATTTTTCATTATAGTTAATATTAAAATATGATAATATAAGTATTTCATTTATTATACTATACTCTAAATATTTTCTCACTTCTATATTATTATATTTTGAGTTATTTAAAAATTTTTGTACATCCTTATAAAAATCTATATAGTATCTCTCTACATTTAAATTAATATTATGAGATACCGAATCTGTATTTAGTCTATACTTATAGCATTCAATAGGAATATATTCTATTTTTTCTGATTTGTCAATTGCTTCTAACATAAACATTCTGTCTTCTGCATTATGTAATTCAATTTTAAATTTTATATTATTTTTTATTAAGAATTCTTTTAAAAAGCATTTTCCCCAGACTGCTCCTATCATAAAATTGTTATAGTAATGTGGATTATATAACACATTTGAAACTAAGCCTTGCTTATCTTTCATAATTTTTTTTGTATTTTCCAATTTTTTTGTATCTTCTTTGCAATTATATAAGAAAGAATAATCAAATATAATTATTTGTTGATTTGTTAATTTAATTTTTAAAAATTTTTCAAAAAAATCTCTTTCAATTTCATCATCTGCATCTACAAAAAATATATATTCTCCATTGCTGTTTTGTATACCATTGTTTCTAGCACTAGAAACTCCTTGGTTACTTTGGTAGATATATTTAATACAATTATTTTTTTTGCACTTTTTTTTACAATATGTTTCAATTTCATCAACAGTGCTTCCATCATTAATCAATAAAATTTCATAATCTAAACTAACCTTTTGATTTTCTATTGAATTTATACACTTTTGTAAATATTTAATATTTACGTTATAAATTGGTATAATGAATGATATTAACTTTTTATTTTTCATTTTTTTCCTCATATTTTCCTAATTTGTTATTTTTCGAATCTTTTAATCCTTTTTTTATCATTTTAATTTTTGATTTTCTATTCTTTTCAAATAAAATCATCTTAAAAAAATCAATTATCATTTCATGATAATAAATTTTAAAATAGAACATTCTGTCTTTTTTGTATAAATATCTTGAATTTCTATATCTATAATAGTATCTTATTGGTGAATGATTCATGCAATTAAATTTTCTCCATAAAAACATTTTAGTAATTGGTTTTCCTATTTGATGTTGTATTTTTATATTAGGTATAACTCCAATTTTTATATTTTTTTTGTAGAATTGATGACACAAATCAAAATCAACATAATCTATAAATAACTCTTCTTTAAATCCATTTATCTTATTGTATTGATTTATATTTATAAAATTTCCTGATGTTATCCATGTTTTAACATTTATAATTTCACTTTCATTATTAAATTTTTCATCATAATTTAAGCTAATTATCCCATATTCATTATACTTTTTAAGATAATAATAAATGTTATTATTGCCTATGTTTTGAGAAATTCGGCTATCTTGATCCATTGTTAGACACCAATCGTAATTTTCCATTTTAGCTTTTTCTAATCCAGTTGCTAATGCTTTTGCAATTCCTTCATTTCCATTCATTTTTATATATTCTATATTATCTAATAAATTTAATTTAGCCTTTGTAATATTTTCTTCATCATCAGAAGAATTATCTATTACAATAAGTTTGTTTACTAAGTTTTTGTATGTTAAAATGTTACTATAAACTTCTTCGTCAGGATTATATAGTACTACACATCCACAAATTTTCATTTATAAAATTTCTTTTCCTTTCTTCCTATTATTATTTTAAAAATCAATCTTATCCTATTTTTTATCATATTAACCAAATTGTGTTTTTCTAATGAAGAAACGTTATCTAAATGTCTTCTATATATTATAAGTTTGTCCCTTATGAAAGTAGCTTTATTATAATATAAATCATTTATTATCCCTATCCATTGATCATGCATTTCTATATCATTTGGTATAGGTAAAATTTTTTCTTTTATTTTTGAATCAAATGCCATACAACATCCAATATATGTATTTTTATATATATTTTTTATAATTCCAGGTCCTGAATTTCTATATTTAAAAAATGATTCGTATAATGTTTTTTTATTTTCACTATCAAAAACTTGCGCGTCGTGTATGACCAATGTTGAATTATTATTTTTAAATGTATCTATTACTATTTTTACTTTGTCTTTCATCCATATATCATCTTGGTCAGCCAAAAAAACATATTTTCCTTTTGTATTCTGTATAGCGTTTGCAAAATTTTGTTTAACTCCTAGTTTAGGTCCTTTTATTAATTTTATTCTTTTATCATTAATTTGATATTGTTTTATTATATTTAACGTTTGATCCTTTGAACCATCATCAGAAATTATTAATTCATCATTTGAATTTAAATTTTCTAATATACTATTAATTTGTTCTCTAATATATTTTTCTCCATTATATGTTGCCATTGCTACAGATACATTTATTTCAAAATCGCTATCCATATTGTTCTCCTATATTAATTTTCCAACTTTCATTCCAATAAACCTAGCAGTCATATTGGGAACATATTTTACTAACACACTCCAATTTTTATCTTCCCATGCTCTTTTCAAAACATATTTAGCCATATTGCCACCTGCTTGATTTACTTTATAATTATTTAAATAACTGTTTTCTTTAAAAAATTTTCCTGTATCTTTATATCTATTATAATATTGTCTTAAAGTAAAGACATGTGAGTGAATAACTTCTGAATCTGCACAATATTTTATTTTATATCCATTTGTTATCAATTTATATGCAATATACATGTCTTCATTTATAATCAACTTTTTATGGTCATAACCATTTAATTTTATAAAAGTTTTTCTTTTTATAGCTGAGGAAGCATCTGAAAAGAAAAATGCTTTTAATCCTAGATTATTAATGTCTTTATTAGATATAATTTTTGAATTTTCTGGATAGTTGCATTCTCTTGTATATTTTTCTATTGTGTTATTAGTGCAGATTTGTCTACTATAACATGCATCCACTTCTCCATTAATTATATCTTTTGTTAAGTTATATAACCAATCTTCCCTCAGTATTTTTATGTCTTGTGTAATAAACACAATAATATCAGCTTTGCTTTCAAATGCTTCTATTTCCCTTGTAAATCCATGTGAAAATTCTTCTTTTTTTATTTTTTTATAATTGATATTTAATTTTTTTAATATCTCTTCTGTATTGTCCTTCCCCTCTGTCAATACATATTTTATTTCATTTATTTGTACATTTTTTTGTTTTAATAATGATTTATGCAGACTTTCTATATCTTTTTCTGCATTATATAGTGGGCAAATAATATCTATATCCATTATTCTAGATTGCTCCTTCTTTTTTTATTACTGATTTTATTGTTTTAACTATAATTTTTATATCTAATAATAATGAAAAATTCTCTGCATAGTAAGCTTCCATTTCTACTCTTTGTTCATAAGTTGTGTCGCTTCTTCCGTTAGCAGCCCAATAACCAGTAAGACCTGGTCTAACACTATGTACAGTTTTCATTTTATCTCCAAACAATTCTATTTCTCTATCAACAATCGGTCTAGGTCCAACTAAGCTCATATCACCTTTTAGAATATTTATAAATTGTGGAAATTCATCTAAACTCGTCTTCCTTAAAAAATTTCCTAATTTAGTTATTCTAGGATCATTTTTTAGTTTCTGATTTTGCTCAAATTCAATTCTTGCCTCTTCATTGTTAGATAAATATTCTTTTAATATTTCATCAGCTCCAACTATCATTGATCTATATTTATACAGTTTAAAATGTTTACCATCTTTTCCTATTCTTAATTGATCATAAAAAATTGGTCCGTCATCTTCTTTTAATATTTTTTTTGCTATATAAATACCTATTGTTATTGGTATTAGTAATAATGTTCCTATTAGTCCAACAAAAATATCAAATATTCTTTTAATGCCTTTTTCTATATATATACCTATTTTTTTATTATTAATAGTATCATTTTCTAAAACTATCTCATTAATATCTTGTTCATTTAAAAAGCTATAATCCTTTATAACTTTCATATTCACTTCAAATCCCCCTATTAAGCTTATTTTCAAATCATAAGTTTATTCTATTTTTAATTATATAATACTTTAAATAAAAAAGCAATTATTTAAAGCACTTTTTTACTTTTTTCTATTTTTTTCGCACGAGTAATAGACAGCAATATCCCATGCACTAACAGTATCAGTTAGTGTTATAGCAAATATCCCTGCCTTAATAATTTTATATATATGTACTTTTATAATCCTTTAAAATACCTGTGTGTGTGTGTGTGTGTGTAGTATTTCGACGTTTTCAACCATCTTAATTTTCATCCCTTTTATTTTTATTTCTTATACTATACATAGTATAAGAAATTTGTCTATTTTTGTCAATACCTTTATTTATTTTGTATACAACTTTTAGTATACGTCATTTTTATCAATTTTTTTATAAGTAAAAAAATTCCTATTCCAAACAGTACCCCTAATGTATCAATACATACATCTTTTGGTGATGCAGTTCTTCCACCCGAAAACATTTGGTGAAATTCATCTGATACTGCATATAAAAAACCAGAAAATAATGTTATTTCAATTTGACTTTTAAATTTTAAATTTTTATATGTATTAACAAACCCTAATATATTTATTCCTAATATTGTATATATTGAAAAATGTGCTAATTTTCTAACAACAAATTGGCAATTTTCTATTACCTCTTCTTTTTCTTCTTCATTCAAATCATTTGTAATTCCAGTAATTTCAACTATCTTTCTTACAAATCCTCTACTTGTTAATCCAGATTTTTCTCCATTTTGACTAGAAAATATAAATATTATTATACATGTTATTATTGTTAAAATTCCAAATAGAATTCTTTTTATTTTTAAGTCCATATTTTTCTCCTTCAAATGTAATGCTTAAAAAGCTCCATATATAAAATATGGAGTGTTTTTAATTTTATTTTGTATATCCTGTTTTCTTTACAATGTTTGCACTTATTGATTTTACAGTGTCTGATGGTGTATAGTCTTCTTCTCCAAATGCCTCTTTATGTAATTGTGTAACATTTGATTCTAGTGTAACAGGAATTCCATACCATCTGTCCATTGTTTTTCCTTTTGTGTCATATGGCCATCCTATACTTTCTGTAACTTTATATTTTGACATGCTTGGTACCATTGTTAATATATCTGTTGCTGATATATTTGTATATACATGTGGTAATATTTTATCTGCAAATGAGTTTATTTCAGTTATACTCTTTGTTTTTAATTTGCTAAACATTGCTTCAATTACTGTTCTCATTCTTTCTGTTCTTTTATAATCCCCACCATCTGTATATCTTATTCTAGAATATGAAACTGCTTGTACTCCATCTACTGTGTATGTTCCTGGTTGTGTTATGTGTGAAGATGTTTTTCCTGTTACTCTTGATGTTTCGTCTATATATCCATTTATATATTTTATTTCATCTGATGTTATTGTTAATTGTACTCCACCTAATTGATCAACCGCTTCTGCAACTGAATCAAAGTTTACTGTTACAAATTCATTTATATTTAAATCTAAATTTGTATTAAGTGTTTTTATTGCAAGTGGTGCTTCACCAAATGAATATGCATGTGTTATTTTATCTAGTCCATGTCCTTCTATGTTTACATATGTATCTCTATATACTGATATTAATTTTATTGCTCCTGTATCATTATTTATACTTGCTATTATGATACAATCACTTCTGTTTCCTACTCCATAATCATCTGATCTACTATCTACTCCGAAAATGGCAATGTTTCTGTATCCTGTTAAGTTTTGTGCTGTTGTTTCTGTTATTCCTAAATCTTCGTCTGATGGTAATTCTACTCTTTGTATTTTATCTAATTTTCCTTTTACATAGAAAAATGCTACTCCTACAATTAATACTAATATTATCAATAGCGCTATTACTATTCTTAAAAATATACTTAATTTTTTTGTTTTCTTTTCTTCTGCCATTTTCTTTTCCCCCTATTTTTTCATTTTCATAATTAATTTACTGTTTTTTAACTTGATGCCCATCTAAACATTTTTATATCATTATATTTTTTTAGTACTTGTTTATATTTTTCGTATTCTTCATCCCATAACTCTTCTGGTACTTTGTCAAATGCTGTAAATATTTTTTCTGCTTCTGCTAGGTATATTACTTGTTCTTGTGGTGACATTGATTGATATTGTTTTGCAAAACTATTTAGCTTGTCTAGCATTTGGTTTGCTTCTATAAAGTCCCAAAAGTCTTTTACTTTTATGCCTAATAGTTTTAGTTGCATTACTGCATATAATATTAATGCAAATACTAAAAATACTAATATATATATTACTGTTAATAGCCCCATTTTTTACCACCTTTGGTTTTTTACTATTTTTTGTTGTTTTCTAATTTTTTTTCGTTTTCAATTATAGTCATTATTATTTGAACAGTTTTTTCCAAATCATCATTTTTTATAACATAATCATACAAACCAATTTTAGATTCTTCATACTCTAATCTATTTAATCTTAGTTGCATATCTGCTTCTGATAAATTATCTCCCCTGTTTATAAGTCTATTTTTTAGTTCTTCTTTATCAACTTTTAAGAAAATAGTAACTAGTTTTGTATCATTTCCTAATTTTTTTATTAAGTTTTCTGTTCCATTTACTTCTATATCTTTTACAATTATTTTTCCACTTTCTATTTTTTCATTCATCAATTTTTTAGATGTTCCATAATAGTTTTCGTGGTGTAAATCATATTCGTAAAATTCACCATTTTTAATTTTTTCTTTAAATTCATCTTTACTTATAAAATGGTATTGTACACCTTCTTCTTCTCCTGGTCTAGGTTCTCTTGATGTAAAAGATGGAAGTGATATTATATCTTCCATTCTCTTTATTAATTCTTTTTTTATTGTGTCTTTTCCTGCTCCTGAAACTCCTGATAATATTACTAGCATATCTGTTTCCCCTTTATCTTTTTACTATGTTTTGATTATTTATTTTTGTTATTATTGTTTGTTTTCTGTTTCATTATTTTCAGTTTCTTCATCATTTTCTTCTCTTACAATAGATACTTTTCCTTCTGCTATTTCATTTGCTGCTAATGTTACTGGTGATTCTTCTTTAACTTTTGTTAAAGGTGCATCTCCCATTGCAATTTGTCTAGCTCTTCTTGAAGTAGCTATTACTAGCTCATATCTATTGTCAGCTTTCTTTAATAATTCTGTAACTGTTGGTTTTACTATCATTTTTGTTTACCTCCTAATTTTTTACTATCCAACTTTCTAATTTTTAATGTTGTTTTTTAGTCTTCTTCTTGTAATTGTGCTGATGTTGCTGTTATGTCTTTGTCAAGTCTTCCTGCTACTGTTTCTGGTTGTACTGCTGATAAAATTATGTGTCCAGAGTCTGTTATTATTACAGCTCTTGTTCTTCTTCCACATGTTGCATCTACTGCTGTTTTATTGTCTTTTGCTTCTTGTACCATTCTTTTTATTGGTGCTGATTCTGGGCTTACTATTGCCACTATTCTGTCTGCTGAAACAATATTTCCAAATCCTATATTTATTAATTGCATAATACTCCATCCCTTCTATTCTATATTTTGTATTTGCTCTCTAATATCCTCTAATTCTGTTTTTATATCTATAACTCCATTTGTTATTTCTAGATTATTGGCTTTTGAACCTATTGTGTTTGTTTCTCTGTTCATTTCTTGTATTATGAAATCTAGTTTCTTTCCTATTGTTTCGTTTTCGTTATTAGATATCAAGTTTTTATATGTGGCTTTTTAATCTTGTTATTTCTTCTTCTATTGAACATTTGTCAGCATATATTACAACTTCTTGTGCTAGTCTTGACTTGTCTATTTTTTCTGTTTTTAGTATTTCTTGTATTCTCTTTTCTAATTTTACTACATATTCTTGAATAAGTCCAGTAGATTTTTCAGATATTTCTATTATTTTGTTTTCTATGTTACTTATTCTTTGTAATAGGTCTTGTGCTATTTTTTCTCCTTCTATGTTTTTCATTTCTATAATTTTGTTTGTTGCTTCTTGTGTTGTTTGCATTATTTCTTGTTTGATTTTTTCATCTTCTTCGTCCACTTTTATTGTTAATATATCTGGAAATTTAGCTATTTCTATTACTTCTATATTACTTGATATTTTTTCTTCTTGTGCTAATTCTTTTAGTTGATTTATGTATAGTTTGGCTAATTCTTTGTTTATTTTGATGTTTTTTCCTTCTTGGCTGTTATTTTCAAATGTTATGAATACATCTATTTTTCCTCTTTTTATTTTTTCAGATATTTCTTTTTTTATTGTGTCTTCTAAATAACTTAGTGTTTTTGGCATTTTTATATTTATATCTAAATATCTATGGTTTACACTTTTTATTTCTATTTGATATTCTCTTCCATCTATGCTTAGGCTTTGCTTGCCATAGCCTGTCATACTTCTAATCATTTTTCCTCCTCTGAGATTTTTTCATCAATACTTTTTTGTTTTGGTTTTCTTGTTGTTTTCTTTTTTGTTTCAGTTGTTCCCTCTTTTTTCTCTGTTTCTTTTTTTGTTTCTGTTTTTTTCTTTGTTCCAGTTGTTTTTCTAGTTGTTGGCTTTTTTTCTAATTCATTAGCTTTGCTTTCTGATGTTGATTCATTTTTTGAAGTTGATTTACTTTTTGATGTTGTTTTTCTTGCAGTTGTTGTTTTCTTAGTTGGAGTTGCCGTAGTTGCTTTCTTCTTCGTTGCTGTTTTTGTAGTTGTTTTCTTTTTTGGTGTTTCTTTTATTTCTTGTGTTTTTTCTTCTTTTATTTCTTCTAACTCTTCCTCTTTTACATCTTCTTTTTTCTTTTTAGTTGCCTCTTTTTTTACAGGTTCA
>OBKS01002011.1_pt1 | contig 12544 bp, 5 predicted proteins | sample 1517381 | NCBI WGS metagenome assembly OBKS01 (sample SAMN04571686, study PRJEB22368) | human gut metagenome | biome: human gut; material: stool | host: Homo sapiens | place: Luxembourg | collected 2012-08-03
TGCGAGGCTTTTTTGCCCCCTTTTGTGGATACGCCGCGCCGAATCATTTGATCAAAACGGCCCTGTAAAGTGGAAATATTGGAAGAATGCTGAAAAATATACAGAATATTCACGGAAGATATTTCCAATAACTTCCGCTGCCGTCCACCCGGCACGAACAAACACAAATGTGCGTGTATTGTGGACGGAATCAGCGGGGCGTAAAAGGGGAGGCTGACATTTTGGCGGATTTGTCCAACACGGACGCAGAGCCAGGAAACTGTTCGTGAGATAAGTACAAAAAACAATGGGCCGTTTATTACGGTGATGTGATACCGAAGCATCGGAAAAAAGCACCAACCGGCCGTCCACCCGGCGGAAACACCGGAAACGTTTCCTGAAAAAATCCTTGTTTTTGGAAGAAATTCCTTGCTTTTGCAGGAGAAAGGAAGTATAATTATGCAATCGGAAAGCGCCTCAACACAGCAGGGGAGCGGAACGAAAAAAACAGGAAGGAAGTCGATCGATGAAAAAGACGAGAATGCCGCAGCGGCTGCTTGCTCTGGTATTGGTGCTGATGATGCTCATCAGCGTCCTGCCGGTCAGCGCCATGGCGGCGGAACTGACGCCGTCTGACCCCGAGACCGGGCTGACGGCCACCGATGTGACCAATGAGCTCACAGACAGCGACCGTCTGGCGATCTTCGAGGAGAACATGGACTCCGGCAAGGTGTCCAGGTCCGAGATCCCGGCAGACGACGAAATGGTCAAGGTCATTGTGCAGCTGGATGCAGACAGCCTGCTGGATGTCCGCAACCGCACCAATGCCAGTATGTCCATGCTGGACTTCCAGCAGACGGACGCAGCCAAGGCCCAGCTGAAGGACATCGCCAACCTGCAGCTCTCCGTGATGAACACCATGGAAAGCAAGGGCATTCCCAGCTCCTTCACCTTCAGCTACACCTCCGTGGTCAGCGGCTTTGCCGCCCAGGTGCCTTACGGCAAGATCCATGACATCAAGAATATTGACGGCGTAGAGGACGTGGTGCTGTGCCAGACCTACTACACCGATTCCATGGGCTCCGCCACTCTGGGCCAGGCCCTGACCGCCGCGGAAGTGGCGGCCTACTCCAACAACACCCAGTATCAGGGCGAGGGGATGCTCATCGGCATCCTGGACACCGGCCTGGATGTGAACCACGAGGCCTTTGCCAACGCTCCTGCCGTGCAGAAGCTGCAGAAGTCCAGCCTGTCCAAGCTGCTGTATACCCTCAGCCAGGGCGAGGACGGCAAGACCAACATCACCGCCTACAGCTATGCCGCCCTCTGGTATGCCCAGAAGCACAGCTCCAGCTCCCTGGTGCTGCTGACCGAGGACGACCTGTATAAGAGCGGCAAGGTGCCCTTCGCCTTCGACTATGCCGACGCCGACGCGGACGTGATCCCCTCCGCCGACGCCGTGGAGAAGTACGGCAATGACCACGGCACCCACGTGGCCGGTATCACCGCCGGCAAGACCGTGGACGCCGACGGCAGCGTCACCTTCGCCGGTCAGTCTCCCGAGGCCCAGCTGGCCATCTTCAAGGTATTCTCCGACTCCACCAACGGCGCCTCCACGGATACCATCCTGGCGGCCCTGAACGATGCCCTGCTGCTGGATGTGGACGTGATCAACATGTCCCTGGGCTCCAACGGCGGCTTCGGCCGGGAGGCCGAGGGCGACCTGACCACCAAGTATTACGACCTGGTCAAGTCCGCCGGTATCCTGCTGAACTGCTCCGCCGGTAACTCCTATTCCTCCTCCCAGGGCGGCGCAAAGGGTGACTTCACCTCCGTGTCCGACCCCGACACCGGCATCATCAGCTCCTCGTCCTCCTATGACGCGGCGCTGTCCGTTGCCTCCGTCAACGCCAACGAGACGGCGGCCTTTGTCACCGCCCAGGGCCGCGTCCCCTATCAGGACGTGTCCGGCCACGACTTCACCGCCCTGCTGCTGGGCAATGACAGCTCCAAAACCTATGAGTACGTCATGGTGCCCAACACCGGCGACACCGCCGATTACCAGGGCCTGGACGTCACCGGCAAGATCGCCGTGGTCATGCGCGGCGGCCTGTCCTTCGAGCAGAAGCAGCTCAATGCCGCCTCTGCCGGTGCTGCGGGCTGCATCATCTATAACAACCGCGACGGCTATCTGCTGAACATGTCCGTGGATAACTACAAGATCCCCACCGTGTGCATCAGCCTGGCCAACGGCCAGATGATGGAAGCCGCCCAGGAAAAGACCCTCACCGTCTCCAAGACCGAAAAGGGCTCCGTGGCCATGAGCGACTTCTCCTCCTGGGGCCCCCTGCCGTCTCTGTCCCTGAAGCCGGAGATCACCGCCCCCGGCGGCAGCATCTATTCCTCTCTGCCCTTCGCCCAGTACGGCTACATGAGCGGTACCTCCATGGCGTCTCCGTATCTGGCGGGTGTGGCCGCCGCTGCTTTGCAGTATGTCAACACCCTGATGCCCGGCGCCTCCGATACCGACAAGCAGCTGCTGGTGAACCGCCTGCTGATGAGCACCGCCGACATCCTGTATGATGAAAACGGCGTGGCTTACTCTCCCCGCAAGCAGGGCTCCGGTATGGTGAACCTGGCCGAGGCCGTCACCACCCCCGCCTACCTGTATGTCCGGGGCCAGGACAAGACCAAGATCGAGCTGGGCGACGACGCCGACCAGCTGGGCGTGTACAAGCTGAGCTTCGTGGTGAAGAACCTCACCGGCTCCGCCCTGTCCTATGACGTCAGCACCACCGTCCAGACCGAGAGCACCACCACCGACGGGCTGTACATCGCCCAGAAGGGCTATGTCCTCTCCGCCGACACCAGCGCCATCAAGGTCTCCGGCGGCGCCCTCAGCGGCTCCACCGTCACCGTGCCCGCTAACGGCGAGGCCACCGTCACCGTCACCGTCCGCCTGTCCGACGCGGATCGGGCGTATCTGGCCAAGTTCCCCAACGGCATCTATGTGGAAGGCTTCGTGGAGCTGACCAACAACGACGATCCCAGCCTGTCCGTGCCCTTCCTGGGCTTCTACGGCGACTGGACCAAGGCCCCCATCTTCGAGGACGCCGATATCTACAACGGCCTGGACGAGAAGATGTACGCCACCAACGTGGCCGGTGTTTACGCCATGATGTACGTGGTGAAGCTGGGCATGTATCCCTTCGTGGTTCCCGAGGGCTACGACACCCCCTCCACCTCCGCCGATAAGATCTGCGTGGACCTGGGCGGCGGCAACGGCGTCAGCAACCTGTATTACCTGCAGGCCGGTCTGCTGCGGGCGGCCAAGACCACCAACGTCACCATCACCGACAGCGACACCGGTGAGGTGTACCTCAACAGCGACGGCCTCAATGTCCGCAAGGCCATGTACAACTCCAGCTCCGCCGCTGTGCGGCCCGGCTATGTGGGCGAGATCTTCCCCCCGCTGACCGGCATCCACCTGATCCCCAACAACACCCGCATGACCTACACCGCCGCCGCCTATGTGGACGGCTTCGACGTGCAGGACAACCTGAAGAACACCTATTCCTTCAACTTCACCTCCGACGGTGAAATGCCCTATATCGTTGACCGCGAGAACCTGCAGTTCCGCACCGGCGACGACGGCCGGAAGTACCTGGACGTGACCCTGGCCGATAACTTCTGCCTGGCCGGCGCCACCCTGTACTCCACCCAGTGGAAGACCAACGTCAACAACGGCAAGAAGGAAATGAGCATCGGCTCCAACTACTATGACGGCATCATCCCTGCCCTGAAGGCCGACGGCACCTCTCCCCGGGCTTACGAGGAGTATACCTACACCTTCGACGTTACGGACTTCTATCAGAAGCTCCTGCAGGGCACCTTCTATGTGGTGGCCTACGACTACGCCATGAACCAGTGTGCCTATCGCGTGACCCTGCCTGAAAACGCCGTCACCAAGATCACTCTGGATCAGACCGCTGTGACCCTGCCCCAGAAGGGCTATGTCCAGCTGAACGCCACTGTGACTCCCGACGACGCCACCGACCAGAACCTGGTTTGGAGCTCCTCCGATTCCAGCGTGGCCGAGGTGAAGAACGGCATCGTGGCCGCCAAGGCTCCCGGCACCGCCACCATCACCGTCAAGTCCTCCGTCTGGCCCGATGTGAAAGCTCAGTGCCAGATCACCGTCACCGACGAGGTGGGCGCGGACGTGCCTATGAGCGAGTTCCGGCTGAACACCTCCTCCGTGACCATGCTGGCTGGCACCACCTATACCAATGTCCGGCTGTATGGCTACGCGCCCTTCTATGCCACCGACCTGAACCTGGAGTGGACCTCCTCCGACGAGTCCGTGGTCACCGTTGAGCCCAACGGCGAGGGCGATGAGCTGACCCAGTATGCCAAGCTCACCGCTCTGAAGCCCGGCACGGCCACCGTTACCGCCAAGGCCAAGAACGGCACTGCCTCCTATGACCTGGCCGTCACCGTCACCGAGGCCACCGGCTCCGGCAGCTTCAACATCGTGGGCGACACCCTGGTCAGCTACAGCGGCACCGAGAGCACCGTCACCATTCCCGACGGCGTCCGGGTCATCGGGGAGAACGCCTTCAAGAACAACGACTACGTTCTCAACGTCATCTGCCCCGACTCCCTGGAGGAGATCGGCTATCGGGCCTTCTACGACTGCGACAACCTGCAGAGCGTCAGCCTGCCTGAGACCATGAAGGTCATCAACGAGGGCGCGTTCTACTACTGCAAGAACCTAAAGACGCTGGGCCACACCGACGACGGCGTCCTGCCCAAGGGCCTGACCTCCATCGGCGTCAAGGCGTTCTACTTCTGCGAGGCCCTGGAGGGCGACCTGGTGATCCCCGAGGGCGTCACCAGCCTCAGCGCCGGTATTTTCTATAATGCCTACGCCCTGACCAGCATCACCATTCCCGACACCGTCACCTCTATGGACGCAAACGGCGACCAGTTCGCCAACTGCACGGCTGTAACCTCCGTGACTCTGTCCAAGAACCTGACCGAGCTGCCCAAGACGGCGTTCTTCACCTGCAAGAGCCTGAAGCACCTGCCCGACCTGTCCAACGTCACCTCCGTTGGCACCAGCTGCTTCGCCGGCTGCGCCGCCCTGGAGGAGATGGTGATCCCCGAGAGCCTGACCTTCATCGGCGCCAACGCCTTCGCCCGCAGCAGCCTCACCGAGATCACCGTGCTGGGCGATCCCACCGGCCTTGACTCCGCGTTCTACAACAGCCTGAACCTGACCACCTTCGTGGCCCCCAAGCTGACCACCATCGGCAAGCAGATGTTCCAGGGCTGCACCGCGCTGGTGAACTTCATCGTTCCCGACAACGTCACCCTCATCGGCGAGAGGGCCTTCCAGGGCTGCACCAACCTGAAGACCCTGACCTTCCCTGCCTCCTACAAGGCCGAGACCCTGTCCTTCGGCCTGACGCCGTTTGTCAGCTGCCCCGCCTTTGAGGGCTATGTCATCGAGGACGGCGCCAGCATCGTCCGGACCGAGGACGGCACCCTGCTGGCCGGCGGCGGCAAGGTTCTGGTGAGCCTGCCCCGGGACTTCAAGGGCACCTCCTACACCGTGCCTGACGGCGTGGAGACCATCAGCGACTACCTGTTCTATAAGAACACCACCATCACGTCCGTCACTCTGCCCGCCAGCCTCAAGAAGATCGGCACCGCCGCCTTCCAGGGCTGCACCAAGCTGACGTCCATCGCCCTGCCCGATGGCTTCACCACCCTGGGTGAGCACGCCTTCGACGGCTGCTCCGGCCTGAAAACCGTGACCTTCGGCCAGAGCCTGACCGCTGTTCCCGCCTACGCCTTCAGCAACTGCTCCGCCCTGACGGCTGTGGACCTGCCCGCCACCGTGGAGACCGTGGGCGATTACGCCTTCCGCGGCTGCGCCAAGGCCACCGCCCTGTCCCTAAAGGAGGGCCTGACCTCCATCGGCGCCAACGCCTTCTACGGCTGGAAGGCTCTGAAGGCCATCACCATTCCCCAGTCCGTCACCTCCCTGGGCGGCTCCGCGTTCTATGACTGCAACGCCGCCGCTTCCATCGACTGCGGCAGCCTCACCGTCATCCCCGAGCGCGCGTTCTACAACGCCAAGGCCGTCAAGACCGTGAAGCTCAGCGACAACGTCATCTCCATCGGTGAGCGCGCCTTCTACTCCTGCTCCCTGCTGGAGACCATCAACTGGCCCTCTCAGCTGAAGACCATCGGCAGGCAGGCCTTCTACTATGCCCGGAAGCTCCAGAATCTGGACTTCTCCGGCACCCAGCTGGAGTCCATCGGCAACAGCGCCTTCTATCAGCCCTATGAGGCCCGGACGCTGGCCTTCCCCGACACCCTGCAATCCATTGATAGCAAGGCGTTTGCTTATCTGAACTACAACAAGACCGCCTATGTCACCGAGGTCAATATCCCCGCCTCCGTCACCAGCCTGGCCAAGGACGCCTTCTATTTGGCCAGCGGCCTGAAGAACATCGTGGTGGACGCCAACAACCCCGTGTATGCGTCCTCCAACGGCGTTGTCATGCTGAAGGATACCGGCGATATCTACATCTGGCCCCAGGGCAACGAGACCACCGAGTTCACCCTGCCCGCCACCATGACGGAGATCCCCGATAAGATGTTCCAGAACAACACCAGCCTGAAGAAGGTCATCGTTCCCGCCAGCGTCACCAAGGTGGGCAGCTACGCCTTCTCCAGCTCCAAGATCGAGGAGATCTATTTCGAGGATTCCGCCAACGGCCTGACCGTCGGCACCTTCGCCTTCTACAATTGTCCCAATCTGACCAGCCTGCGTCTGCCCTACGGCCTGACCAGCATCGGCGCCAACGCCATTTCCAAGACCGGCCTGGAGACCATTGTCATTCCCGACACCGTCACCGAGATGGGCGGCAGCGCACTGGCTTACAACGACAATCTGAAGAATGTCACCCTGTCCAAGAGCATGACCGCCGTCCCCAGCCGGGGCTTCGTGGGCTGCGAAGCTCTGACGGAGCTGACTCTGCCCGCCTCCATCCAGGATTGCGGCGTCACTGACACCTCCGTGGCCTTCAACGACTGCACCAGCCTGCAGAACATTTATGTGGCCGACGGCTCCCTGTACTTCAAGAGCGTGGACGGCGTCCTGTTCGATAAGAACGGCGCGAACCTGCGCTACTATCCCGAGGGCCGCACCGCCGAGAGCTACCGCATCCCCGAGGGCACCATCCGCGTGGGCGGCAACGCCTTTGCCGGCAACCTGTTCCTCAAGAGCGTCAGCACCTGGGATATGGAGCACGACACCACCTGGAAGAAGCTGGTGAACTTCGAAACCACCAAGAGCGTGTCTGCCTCCACCTTCGACGCCCGCACCGGCGACGTCTATCTGCAGGATGGCAGCTTCAACATCAACAAGATGGACCTGGATACCGGTAAGACCCTGGCTACCTATCCCGGCTTCGAGGGCGAAATCCCCATGTGGGATATGGAGTACAGCCTGGTTTACTCCACCGAGGCCAAGCCCATGCTGGCCAGCGTGTACTACACCTACTTCCTGTCTCCCAAGCCGGTGGATAACCTGGATCTGTCCGCCTTCGACCTCGGACTGTATCTGTGGCTCTTTGCCGACGCTTCCTACTTCACCGCCGTTACCTCTCTGGGTGCCAACAAGATCGACACCGATAAAGACGGCGTGAAGGATACCGACACCGAGCTGTTCCTGGCGCTGGATGACGCCGGCAACATCTGGACCATGAATGTTTATCCCACGGTGGATGAGAAGACCGGCAAGGACACCTGGGGCGCCTCCTTCGGTATCCTGGAGTCCAACCTGGCTAACGTTGGCTACGCTGCCAACCCCACCGATGACGGCGACCTGTATGACTCCCTGTACGCCACCGTCGAGGGCCAGGAACTGGTTCTGTACCTGGCCAACTTCACCGGCGACGCCAGCCATGTCTACCGCATCCTCCTGAATGAGGACACTGGTAAGTGGGAAGCTGCCGACATCGGCAACTTCGGCGACGGCGTGTGGCCTGCCACCCTGGTGGGCACCATGTACCACGCCAATGAGGACGCCGCCAAGGCCGTGAACGCTGCCATGAGCAAGACCACCGTCCACACCGCTCAGGCTGTGGAGATGACCCCCGCTCAGATCCAGCGCTACAACGGCGCCGAGACCCAGGCTGCCAAGGGCTCCCTGAACACCGCTGCCCCCGTGGCTGCCGTGGTGAACCTGCCCATGGGCGACGCTGCTGAGAACGCCAGCACCTCCAAGGTCACCGTGTCCGCCGATGAGAAGAACGTCACCGTGGATGTCCTGGCCAAGGATGCTGCCACCAACGGCCTGTTCACCGTGGATTACGATGCCGCCAACCTGACCCTGACCAACGTGGCCTTCAACACCCAGTACAGCTCCTACAAGGATGCTTCCGGCAAGGTCACCCTGGGCTATGTGGACCTCAACGGCGTGGCCGCCGGCTCCACCGTGGCCACCCTGACCTTCACCGTCAATGATCCCACCGCTCTGGACAAGATCAACGTCACCGTTACCGAGACCGAGCGCAACGATCAGACCGTGAACAACGCCGAGACTCTGGCTGCTGACCTGCACACCGAGACCGAGACCGTGAACGCCAAGGCCGCCACCTGCACCGAGGATGGCTACACCGGCGACGTGGTCTGCAAGGCCTGCGGCAAGGTCATCACCAAGGGCGAGGTCATCCCCGCTCTGGGTCACAAGATCGAGCTGGTGGGTGCCAAGGCTGCCACCTGCACCGAGGATGGCTACACCGGCGACGAAGTCTGCACCGTCTGCGGCGAGATTGTGAAGAAGGGCGAGGTCATCCCCGCTCTGGGTCACAAGATCAAGCTGGTGGGTGCTAAGGAGCCCACCTGCACCGAGGACGGCTACACCGGCGACGAAGTCTGCACCATCTGCGGCGAGATTGTGAAGAAGGGCGAGGTCATCAAGGCCACCGGCCATCAGTACAAGGATGGCAAGTGCACCGTCTGCGGCGCCGCTGATCCTAACTACAAGCCCGGTGTCAAGACTGGCGACGAGAGCAACACCGCCCTGTGGGTCCTGGTGATGGCCTCCGCTGCTATGCTGGCTGCCGCTGTTGTGGTTCTGCCCCGCAAGAAGCACTCCCGCTAAACGGAAAAACAGCCTGGGATGATCTCCATCCCACGAGCTGAGATGCCCCACCCCCTATAGAGCCAGCCCCCGGCGGAATCCGCCGGGGGCTGGCTATTTTTCCCCAAAAGGGCTTTGCCCTTTTGGGGAAAAAGGCTTGCAGTCTGCCGCGCGCATAATTTGTTCGCTGAAAGCGAACAAATTCCACACTTGCAGACTGAGAAGTATTTTTGCCCAGGTACACGCCCTGGGCAAAAATGATCTCATTTGATTTGCCGCCTGCGGGCGGCAAACGCTGCGAGGCGCTTGCCGGGCTGGATACTGCACAAAAATAGCCCGTGGGCGGCAGCTTTGGCTGCCGTCCGCGGGCCTTCTCATGTCCCCGTCCGCATGTTCAGCGGGTCATCCCGCAGAGGAAGCCCGGTGTCCCGCTTCTGGGGCGGGATAGGCCGGGACATGCAGAAATACCGGCTCTCGTCGGCCACATGGTCCTCCTGCCGGGTGTCCACGTCCTCCGCGTCCGTTTGGTCGAACAGAAGTTCCGGGATCGTCCGGATAAACGCCCGGCACCCGGAGAACACATACAGCATGGGATACCCCTGCTCATCGAAGCTCATGCGGTAGTGCAGCTGCATCCACCCGGGGATCCGGCGGTTGTCCCCCCGGGTGAAGAACACCCGGTGGCGCAGGGCCGTCTCATAGATGCTCTCGCCCCGGCTGGTATCCCAGATGGCCGGGTCCGCCACCCCCTGAATCTCCCGGCCCTTCAGCCAGGGGTGGGTGTCCTCTATCCGGCGGATCTCCGCAAACTGCTTCTCAGGCGTCCACCGGACGCCCACATCCGGCTCCCCGGTGCAGCCGTACAGCTCTAAAATCCGATAGATCACCCCGTCATAGTCCACCGCCCACCAGCCGCAGGAGAAGGGCTTGGCATAGCCGAAGTCATAGCTGCGGTAGACGGGCCACTCCCGGGGGATGTCGAAGGGGGCGATGACATGGGTGAACCGCCGGTCCTGATAGTGGGCGGGGTCGTTGGTAAATTCCTGGAACACCTGCCCCTGGAACACGTCCCACTTGCCCTCCAGCCAGGCGTCCCGCAGCCGCCGGGGCAGGGCCTCCAGCTGGCGCAGATAGTCCGGCTGCTTTTTCAGCAGGGCCCGGTTGTCGGTGACCTTGGCGGGGATGAACACATAGTCATCGGGGTTTTCCCCCGCCTGGAACCGCCGGTCGATGAACAGGCGCTTGATATAGCTGTGCCCCGGCCCGCCGGGGTTGCAGGTGTAGTACAGCCGCTTGGGAAATTCGTTGACGCCCCGCAGGCAGGCGGCAAACTGCCGCAGCCACTCCTCCTTCAGCTGGGTGGCCTCGTCCAGGAAGATCACGTCGTATTCCGCCCCCTGATAGCGGTCCATATCGCCGTCGGCGGCGCAGTAGCCGAAGTCCAGGACGCTGCCGTTGGGGAAAACGAACTGCCGGGCGGTGGCCCGGTATTCCGCGAGACCGGCCAGCTCCTGCCGCAGAAAGCGGATGTGGTTGGCCTCCAGCTCCTGATAGGTCCGGCGCACCAGCAGCAGACGGATCCCCGGATAGCGCAGGGCCAGCAGCTTGGCCTTGGCGCGGACGGCCCAGCTTTTGCCGCCGCCACGGGCCCCGCCGAAGGCCACATACTTCTTCCGGCACCGCAGAAACTCCTGCTGCCGGGGGTTGGGCCGGTCCATGGTGAGAATTTTTTCCGTCACAGGCTCCAGTCCTCCGTTTCCTCCGCCAGCTCCACCCGGACCACGCCGCCGCCGGGCTGCTGCCCCTCCAGGGTCTGCTGAAGGTTCATCAGCTCCCGCAGAACGGCGGTAAGCTCCTTGATCTCCCGGGTGTCCAGGTCCTCTGTCAGCCGCTGCTCCGCCTGGCGGCGCAGCCGGGCCGCCAGATTCCGCAGACGGGCATTGGCCCGCTGGTCGTTGGTGCCGTGCCAGCCCTCCAGAACCGCCCGGCGGCCGATGGCCGAGGAGGAGACGCCGTATTTTTCCGCCAGGCGGCGATAGCTCCAGCCCTGGGCGTTGAGCCTCTGCAGCTCCTCCCAGGGGATGTCCTCCCGTCTCACCATGGGGCCGCCTCCTCTCCGCACAGGCAGTCGGCGAAGTAGCTCTCGGCGTAGTCCGCCAGACAGTCCCGGCAGACGGTGCGGCCGTTGATGCGGTAGTAGGCCTGGCCCTGATAAATCTCGCCGCCGCACAGGTCGCAGACGGCCGCGGTGCAGCAGCCGTCCTCCTCATAAATTCTGGGAAATCGCATGTTGATCTCCTCCTTTCACCTGTACCGGGACAAAAGGGGAGTGGTGCCCATCCGGTTGCCGGAATCGGGGCAACGGTGGCGGAAATGGGGCGATTCCCGGGCCCTACAGGCGGCGTTTCGGCGGCCCCGCCCAATGGCCCGGTGCTTTTGGGCCGGGTAGAACCCGGCCCCTACGGACGGTTGCCGGAAACCATCCCGTTCTTGCGGCCTGCCCATCACCAATCCACGTATTTGGTCATGCGGTCGGAGTTGGTGACCTGGGTCTGGGCCGGGGGCCTGCTCCAGCGCTCCCAGGACTCCGCACTGCGGCAGGCGGCCTTCCAGTCCCGCATGGGGGCCTTTCCCACCATCCAGCCCCGGGCCTGGTAAAAGTCGATGAAGGCCTGGGGCTCCACCGGCGAGCGTCTCTGCAAAACATAAGCCCGCACTTCATCCAGGGTGGGTGGGACAAAGCGCCCTCCGGCGCTGCCGTCTCCACCTCCCGTCCGGTCCGATTCCGTCTCGTCCGGTTCTGTTCCGTCCTGTCCGGTTCCGTCCGGTTCCGTTTCGTTCCGTTCAGTGGTTTCGGCTTCCGAAACCGGGGTTTCGGCGGGGCTTTTCCGGGGACGCCCGCCCTTTTTCCCGACGGCGGCGTCGTTCTGGTTCCGGATGAACTGGGCGCGCAGCACCTGATAGACCACCCCGGCGCCGCCGATGAGATCGGTTTCCGTGCCGCTGCGCATAAAGCGCATGGCGGCCAGCACTGCCTGGCCCACCTCCTGGTCCGTCAGCAGCTCCAGCATTTCCAGCTGGTCATCGAACAGGGGAATGTGTTTTTTCTTGGCCATAATGAACCACCTCCTGCATTCCCCCGGAAAAACCGCCGTCCGTTGCCCGCCTGCGGACAACCGCCCATGAAAAAATGCCGTATTACGCGCCCTACCCCGCTGCGTCTGCCGGGAACCACGGGGCGGGGGAGTGCATAGGATGATGGCGGAGAGGGAGTTTTCCGCTCTCCGCTTCGTATCATACCGGAACCTGTTAAAAAGTTTTTAACAGCGCCGAAGTATGATACCAAAACCTGTTAAAAAGCTTGAAAAGCTTTTTATAGCACCGAAGGTGCGTCAGGTTTTG
>OBKS01002024.1_pt1 | contig 12485 bp, 9 predicted proteins | sample 1517381 | NCBI WGS metagenome assembly OBKS01 (sample SAMN04571686, study PRJEB22368) | human gut metagenome | biome: human gut; material: stool | host: Homo sapiens | place: Luxembourg | collected 2012-08-03
ATGGACTATTTTTTATTCAATTTTTCAGGTGTGCAATTTCATTATACAATGAGCCACGAAATACACTTATGTTAATTTGTGCGGTATTTCTCGTTTTTATTATATTGATAATATGCTATAATAAGTAGTAGGAATTTACCTCAGTTGCAATAAGGTGGCGCTAATTATGCCGGAACAAAATATTAAAGGTTATAATTAAATTAGTTAACCGAAAATGCTTAGCAGATTTAGCCTTATGCAGCTAAATACAAATTAAGGGGCTGGTTTCCGTGAGTTGGAAGGTTTATGTAAAAGTCAATCGTTGGCTATGAGTTTTGCTGAAGAATGTACCTGCGTGGAGCGGGCTTCTTGAGGAGACACATATTGGCGGTTGGCTTTTTTTGATTTAACTTGATAAAAATAGCGCAAAATATGTATTCTGTAAAAGAGTTTAGTAAAAAATCAGGAGGTAAAATTTTATGAGTAATTTGGCATCATTAACAGCGCAAAGAGAAGGCTTGTTAAAAAAGATTCGTGCAATAGAAGCATCCTGTGAGGGTATAGAAAATGAGAATAATGCCAAGAGAGTACAGAAATTAAATTTGGAGCAAGCACAGTACTCTGCGCAAAGGCAGGAAATAGCTGCGAAATTAGCAGTATTAGATGGGAATTTAGCAAATATAAATGCAGAGATATTAGAATTATCAGGAACGGGTTTCGAAAAAATTCTTGAGGCCATCAAGAACCAGAGATGGTATTTTATCAAAAACAAACCTAACATTCTTTTTGATAAAAATTCAGGATTGATTTGGGCTAACTTATATACATTTACTTATGCCGAAGAAGCTAAAGGGAATTGGTATCATTCAAGTGAGGTTGATAATCTAATTGCTGATTATTCATTCGGTATGGATGGCTTTAGATTGCCTACTTGTTATGAGCTTTGGCAAGCAGTAGAGGATAGAACGATACCTTTTTATCGAGATAATAGTAATGGACGTAGGTTATTTGGTTTGAGATATTGGCTTTGCGAATATAATGGAGGTATAGCAGGAAAAAGTTTGGATGATTGTGGAGCTACAACTGGTTGGTCTGATACAAATAAAGGAGCATTATTCCCCTGCTCTGATTATTTGATTCAAAACTCGGATTATCAAGAAAAAGTTAAACCGGGAAATCCTGTTTATACAGAAAAAGAACGCCTTCAATTTACTTTAGACCTGTTCACCCAAAATGAATTATTACCTGTTTTTAATGATGAAGCAATTACGGAGCTTTATAAGCAAATATACTTTGAAAAGCCCGAGCTTTTAGCGCAATTACAAGAACTGCAAACGCAAATTAATGAGCTGCAGACAGTCACATTGCTTTCGTCAGAGTTTGATTACACAGCGTTGCTGGCCAAGTATGATCTCAAGGCGATTGATGCTTCTCTCATCAAGTATTATCAGGCTGTGCAGCAGTGGTGCAGGGAGCTCATGGAAAAAGTGGATTATTACGAGGAACAAAAGGCTTCGGTAATCAAGGATTTCAATTTAATCAGCCTTAAGCTTTCTAAGAAATATGAAGCTAATTCCAACCTTACAGAAGCAGAAAACATCTTACTGCGTGATAGACAACGCTTCTTCCAGAAAAACTTTTCTTTGGGAATGAACAGCGTTAAAACAAAGATTTTGGCTGTAAAGAAACAGGCAGATGCTTTGGAATACAGAATTGATGAAATTGATGAGGGTGAAAATTCTCTTCGTGAATTGGCAGAGCTGGAGCAGGAAAAGAGAGCAAGCTTTGCCTTCTTAGCGGAAAATACTGCCAAAATCATCAAAAATGCTTTGCGCAAGATTGAATATTTTGAGGCAAACCACACCTTCGTCATGAATGCTATTAAGATCTGGGAGAATTGGACTGAAGGCTATAGAGTGTTCAAAACAACCTATAAAGAGGATATGAAGCATGACTGCGAAGATGATGGAATTGAAGAAGAAATATGGTCTGCCTGGTATCAGGATTGGCAACAGTTAAGATATGCGATTGAATTAAAAATGCAGCCGGTTATTGAACGTGGCTTGTGCGGTTCCATGCCAACGAATAAAGAAGTCAAGACATCTGTTCCGGAACAGCTTATTCATATTTTAGATGATTATAAAAAGCAGATTGATAAATTTTATAAGGAAGAACGTAAAGGAATTTATCAGAAGTTTGCTTTTCAGGCCGGTGGCAATTTACAGGATAAGTTTGAAACAGAAAGCAGTCTTTACAAATTTGTGGCGATGTTCCAGTCAGAACTACAGGATATTATCTTCAACTGTAAGAATGCAGAAGACAGAGTCTGGATATTGAATTGGGCGAATAGCTTGCTTGATATTCAAATTGACGAAGTTTTAAAGTTTGTTGCCAATAATGATTTACAAAAAATATCGCACACCATCTTAGATGAATTTGCTGCTTTGAAACAAAAGAATTATGATATTTACCTTGCAGATGCTAAAGCATATAGTGAAGAAAAGGCAAGGCGTGAAAAGGCGTACAATTCTTTAATTTTCAAAATGCGTAAGGATTTGGCTAAGTAGCAAAGGAAGTAATGGTTTATGGAAAGCGTTGTTCCGCAGCTGCCGATAACTGATGCAGTATTTACTGAAGAAATTTGGGTGCAGAAGAATCCTGTAATGGGTGACCATATACGCGTAAAACGTATGCATGGTATTTATACGCATCATGGTATCTATGTTTCAGATAATGAAGTTATTCATTTTACCGGTACAGATGATGATAGCATTATGGATTCATCGAAAAACAGGGTTATCAGTTCAGATTTAAATTTTTTCCTCAAAGGCGGCGAGCTGGAGGTAAAAGAATATACTGATGAAGAGTTTCAGGACTTGTATGCGCCGGACCAGATAGTTGCTTATGCACGTAACTGCATTGGTGATGGCGATTATAATGTAATTTTTAATAATTGTGAGCACTTTGCCAATGTTTGTACCTTGGGCAGGTTTAGAAGCCATCAGGTAGAACGGTTATTGCAAAATAAGGGGGTTGATGATATGAGCATTTTTGGTAAAATAGGTGGCTGGTTTAAAGGATTGTTTGGTGGCAGTTCCAGTAGTGGTGGTAGTCGCTCGACAAGCTCAACAGTATATGAGCCGGATAAGGTAAGGATAGCTGAGATTGAGCAGAACACAAAGATTAGATTAGCTACCATGGAGCGCGAACGTCAGGAGCTTATGCATAAGGCGCAGCTGGAGTTTTTGCAGGCGCATTACGATTGTGAAGAAGCACTTGTGCAGGCCAAGGTGAAGGGATTTGCTGCGACAGCAGAGATGATCGTAAGAATGCAGTCCAAGCTGACCGAAATTGCAGAAACACGTATGGAAATTATCGAAAAAGGCTCATTGCCTATTGTCAAGGATATTGAAAAATTTTATGATGAGTTGGGTGATAAAGTAAAAGCAGATAACGATGAGTACAATATGGAAAAACTCCCAGCGTTATTAGCAATCTTGGGAAAATATGAGATTGATTCACCTGCGCATAAGCTGTATCAAAAGCGTATTGAAGAAGATATGAGATTGCAGAGTGAGTATTACATGAAGCAGTTGGACAATATTGCGATACGTCAGCAACAGGTTATTGATGGCTTTATCAAAAGTAAAAATAGCATTATAGAACAAACAGGTATGCTGACTAAGGAACTGCTGGCGAGCGTACAGAAGCAAACGTTAGAGCTTAGTCAAGGTGGAGAGACAAGCTTAAAGGAAATACAGCAAAAACAGCAAACGCTTTTGTCAGGTCAGAAACCGTTGGCTTTAAGCGAAGGCAAGCAGGTTGGAGTGAAGAACAAATAACTTCAATTCTTATACTTACTCCGCCAACTATGGCAATCGGCTCTCGGAGAAATCCGGGAGCTTTTTTGTTTTGTAAAATTGTTCCTTGCGAAATGTTACAGCGGTTTACCCCGCACAGGGTTTGCCACCCCAACCCGCTCCGCCAACTATGGCAATCGGCTCTCAGAGAAATCTGAGAGCTTTTTTGTTTTTGAAAAGCCTGCATCATCGTGAAAACTTTATTGATAAGCATCCTTAAAAGTGTTATAAATTTATATTTGTTAGATGTTTTATGTACATGAGAGGATGAATATTTATGAGAAAAAATACTGTAATTTCCATGACGGCTACGCTGTTGGCTGCGAATATATCTTTTGCGGTACCGGTATTTGCCGATGATTTACAGACATACAATCTTGATACCATGGTTGTTACTGCGCAGCGTGAAAGCAAGCGTGATGTTGATACACCTGCTTCCGTTACAACCGTTTCCCAGAAGCAGCTTGTGGAAACCGGTGCTTCTAATCTTTTTGATGCCTTGCGTTTGCAAAGCGGCGTAACTACCTATTCCTATGGCGGCAGCCAGTCCCTTGGCGGTATGAACGCAAAAATCCTGATGCGCGGTGCGAATAAAGGCACTGTGGTAATGATTGACGGTGTACCTGCCAACATCAATGAAACCTATTATCTGGATTCCATTCCTGTAGAATCTATTGCACGCGTAGAAATTGTTAAGGGCGCTGCTTCTACTCTTTACGGTTCCGAGGCTTCTACCGGTGTTATTAATATCATCACGAAAAAGAAAATGCCCAACACCTTGTCACTAACTAAGGGGGAATACGGCAGGGAGAAGGCAGCACTGACATTGAATGCTAATAAGCTGAACTTTGCAGTAGCGTTGGAGCAGAGTGACCCGATGAAGGGATACAGCAGTAATTATAAGCAGATTAATGATTTAAACAAAAAGTCATTTACTGCAAGCTATAAGTTTGATGATAATTGGAGTTTTTCACATCAGCACAATGACAGCAAGTATTCCTATGATCAGTATGACAAAACCTGGAGCAAGCTTACCGAGGATGCGAATTACCACTATATTGATGATTTTTCACGCTTACAATATAAGGATGACAGCGTGAGTGCCAATTTGTTTTATAACCGCAGCAACCGCAGAAATCAGACTTACAATGTTACGGGCTCTAAATGGACCAAGTCCGATCATTTACGCTTTGATACCATAGGCCTTGATCTGCAAAAGCAGATTACCGGTAAATTCGGTGATGTTATTGTTGGTACGACGGTTTCCCGTGATTCCTATAAAAATGATATTACCGTAGCCAAAAATATTAAACCGGGTACGAAGATTAACGAATTCAGAACAAATTATGCTGTGTTTGCACAGCTTTCCAAGGATCTTGGTGCAGGCTATACTGCTACAGTAGGTGCCCGTGAAACTGTTGTAGAGGCCAATAAGCGTTACAATGCTTTTACTCCGCAGTTTGCTTTGCTGAAGAAGCTGGATAACAACAGCAGCTTATATGCAAATGCGGCAAAATCTTTTAAGATGCCTACATTTACCCAGATTTACGGCGGTGGTGGTGCCAACTTTGCGGCTAATCCTTTACTGGAGCCTGAAGAAGGCTGGACCTATGAGTTCGGTTACAAAAAGACATCTAATACAAGCATGTTCAAAGCTGCTTTTTATTATATGGATTTGGATACTATTGAGTACGAAGGCAAGGGAACCAGCTCCAATCCGTATGTGACACGTAATATGTCCTTTAAAAACAAAGGTCTGGAAATGACCTATGAGAAGGATTTCGGCAGCAAATACAGCTATTCTCTGGGCGCTAATTTCTGCAATCCTATGGGTAAAAATAAAAAAGGCGTATGGGAGCGTAAATTTGCACGCGAGCAATACAATGCTGGCATTAAATACCATGATGCTAAGTTCAATGCTGCGCTGACAGGCATGTTTACTACGGACAGAGCCAGCGGCTGGGGCGATTTGCTGCCGGTAAACTTTGCTTATGTGTGATAAAGAAGCAATAGAAGTGCAAAAAATTTTGCCGTTCCTATCCGACACTTGGCCATTGTGTCGGATAGGTCGGGCGGTTATTCGGGCAAGTCAATCTTGCCGACAAAGCTGTAATAAATCTCAATGTCCTGCCTGCGGGTGCCGTTCTCATCATAGCTGCACTCATGCACCACAATTTTCTCGATCATTTCCCGCAAGAGAGTGGGGGTCAGTTCTTCAAAGGCAAGGTGCTTGCGGACAATGCCCATAAATTTCTCGGCGTTGACGGTAGCTGCCTGTGACTTGTCCAGTTCGGCTTGCAGGGCGGCGGCTCTCTTTTTCAGCTCCGCTTGCTCGGCTTCGTAGTCAGCCGACAGTTCCATGAAACGCTCATCGCTGATTTTGCCGTTTACATTGTCCTCATACAGCCGCTTGATAATGCGGCTGATTTCAGAAATGCGTTCCTGCGCCTGTTCAAGCTGCTTGATGGCTGCGGCGGTCTTTCGCTTGCCGCCGATCTCGTTCTGCTGGACAAGTAGTTTCACAAACCGGCTCTCATGCTTGGCTGCGTATTCGGTCACTTGCCGGAGATTTGCCAGGACACCAGCGGTCAACAGATCGGTGCGGATAAAGTGCGCCGTACAGTTGCGGGTGCGCTTCTTGTAGCTGCCGCAGATGTAGCAGTCCTGTTTGCGGTCTTTGTTCTGATACCGCTGCTGATACAGCACATGGCCGCAGTCGGCGCAGAACAAAATCCCGGAGAACAGCCCCACTTCATCGTAGCGGTTCGGGCGTTTGCGCTGTTTGCGTAACTCCTGCACCCGTTCCCATGTTTCCTTGTCGATGATCGGCTCATGGTGGTTCTCGAAAATGGCCTGCTTCTCGACGGGGTTCTCTATGCTGTGCTTGACCTTATAAGAAGGCTTTTCCGTTTTGAAGTTCACCAGACATCCGGTGTACTCTCGGTTTTCGAGGATATGAACGACGGTGTTGGTCGCCCATTTGCACTCATAGCCTGGGTGATAACGGCGGGTGCTGCCTGTCCGCTGATATTCCAGCGTCCCCGGCGTGGGGATTTGCTGCTCCGTCAGCATACGGGCAATCTTGGTCGGGCCGTTCCCGGCAAGGCAAAGCTGGTAAATCTGCTGCACCACCGGGGCGGCTTCCTCGTCTATAATAAAATTCTCGTCCTCGTCCATCACATAGCCGTAAACCGGCTTGCTGGTAACAGGCTTGCCGCTCATGCCTTTTGACTTTTTCACTGCCTTGATTTTCTTGCTCGTATCTCTCACCAGCCATTCATTGAACAGATTTCGCAGCGGGGTAAAATCGTTGTCCATGCCCTCGCTGGCACTGTCCACATTATCGTTGACAGCGATAAAACGCACACCCTTTTGAGGGAACAGCATTTCCGTGTAAAACCCTACCTGCAAGTAGTTTCGCCCTAACCGGCTCATGTCCTTGACGATGACCGTACCCACTTTCCCGGCTTCAATGTCCGCAAGCATGGCTTGAAATCCGGGCCGCTGGAAGTTCGCGCCGGAAAAACCGTCGTCGGTGTACCAGCGCAGATTGGTAAAGCCGTTCTGTTTTGCGTAGGTTTCGAGTATCCTTTTTTGGTTCGATATGGAATTACTCTCGCCTTGCAATTCATCCTCGTGGGACAATCTCGGATAAAGGGCGGTAATGAGGTTTTGGGTGGCTTGTCTTAACATAAAATCCTCCGTTTCCGACAGCCAGCCCCACTATTCCGTGGTTTCATTGTACCACGGAACGGCGGGGGCTGTACAGCGGCAAAAGCGTTAAATTTGCTTCTTTACAGCTTTTCAATTTTCCGATTTTTATGGTATGGGTTGTCGTCCCATATTTGCAGTAGAAAAGTTCATAACTCCGTGGTATACTCTGATTTAACAAAAAAATCAGAAGTTAAAGGAGAAAACATGAAGTATACAATAGATGAATTAACCGCGGCCAAAAGGCAAATTGATTCAACTCTGCACAAGCTAAGAGAAACAGTAAAAACATTTGAATCAAAGGATAATTCCGAGCGTTATAAATCACAAATCACATTGGCAAAGAGAAGAATAAAAGCCTTTGAAATTGCAAATTATTTTATAGAGAATGAGATTAAGAATTGCTAAAGCACTTCCGATTTTCGTTCCAGCGGTCATGCTCCCTGGCATGGCCGCTTTTCCATGCCCCGGTTCACGCCGGATAAGTCGGCTCCTGTGTAGCAGCGGCTTCCGCTTCCAGTACCCGCGCCATTTTGTCGGCGGCTGTGGTTGTGGTGTCTTTCTTGAAATAGCCGGACACGACAAGGACGGAATTGCCCATGCGGATTTCCGTCACACAGTCAGGGCGGCGGGTGGTGCGGGTGTCGTGCTGCTTGTTATCTGCCATAGGCAATACTCCTTTCAGTCGGTAATCAGTTTCTTCATGCTCTCCATTTTCCGCTTGGCGGTTTCCTGCCGGAAGTTGTCGCCGGTAAAGCGTACCGGGACGCACATGGAAAGCAGGCGGTCATAAATCCGGGAATGGGCGGTGTCCTCCGGGTTGTGCAGGTCGTCCAGCGTAAGGTTGGTCGTGACGATCAGCGGCTTGCCGCTGCGGTAACGGCTGTCAATCACATTGAACACCTGTTCCAGCCCGTATTCCGTCCCGCGTTCCATGCCGAAGTCGTCAAGGATCAGCAGCGGATAACGACAAAGGCGGGAAATGTACTCGTTGCGCCCCTCAAAGCTGGCGGCAAGGTCATTGAGGATAAGAGCAAAGTTCGTCATGCGGACGGGGATTTCTTTCTCCATGAGGGCGTTTGCGATACAGCCTGCAAGGTAGCTTTTGCCGGTGCCTACGCCGCCCCAGAACAGGCAGCCGATATTGTCTGTCCGCATATCTTCCCAATGCTCCACATACCGGCGGGCAAGCCCGGTCTGCGGGTTCCTGCCGTTGTCGTTCTCGAAAGTCCAGTCCCGCATGGTGGGGTCGGTAAAGCCCCGGCGTTTCAGTTCTTCCACGGTGTCAAGGTGTCTGCGCCGCTTTTCGGCGGCTTCCCGTTCCTCGCGGGCGGTTCTCTGGCAGTCGCACTCTGCCGGGTGGCGGTCGCGCCCGAAGATAGCGGCCTTATCCGGCGCAAAATAGGCTTCTTTCGGCTTGCGGCACTTGCCGCAGTACAGTAAACCGTCCTCGCCGGTGTAGTCCTCCGGCTCCGGGATGGTGGTCGTCATATTCTCCAAAACCGCGTTGATTTCATTCTTCATAAACTCTCGCCCTCCTTGCATGAGTAGTCTGGTATGCCCTTTTTAGGGGCTTCCTTTTTGTCGTTCCCCGCCCATATCCGCAGGGCGGCGGCATAGTTCTGGTAGCTTTTCCCGTTGGCGGCAAGGTAGCGGCTCATTTCCTCGATGAACCGTTCCAGCCTGTCAGGGTACTCTGCCTGCAACTCGTCGTATTCGGTCTGTGACAGAAAAATATTTCCATATCGGCCATAGGGCGCGGACGGCCCCCCACTCACTCCCTTTGTTTGGCTCTCTGTAAGGTTGTTTATAGTAGTTTGGTTAGGGGACGGTTTTCCGACCATCATAAGGTCGGTTTTCTGACCATCAGTAGGACGGTTTTCCGGCTCTATGAGGGGCGGACTTCCGGCCATCAGTTGGTCTGAAAACTGTACCTGTGGCACTGGCGGTACTTTGACATAAAGCCGGTTCGGTGCGGAGAAGCCGCCCCGTTCCCGTTCCAACAGCCCCGCCGTGTCCAGTTCATTAAGCGCCCCCTTGATGGTGGTGCTGCCTTTATCCAGTATTTCTGCTATCTCCGCGATGGGATAGATAATATAAATCCTGCCCTCGTCGTCCAGCCACTTGTTTTTCTGGGAGAGGGTGGAACGGTCTAACAGCAGCGAATACAGCAGCTTGGCGGTCTGTGAAATCTCCATTTTCAGCAGGAAACGGGGATACGGCAGATAGGCGGGCAGCCGCGTGTCTGCCCTGATATAATCAGCGATAGGATCACCTCCCTGTGTTCGGGTTGATTTTGGCGTATTGTCACGCATTAAAACGCCGTTTCCGGGGGAAAAGGATAAATGTATCGCGTACCCTTTGACACCCACGAAAAAAGCCTTGATTTATGCGGGTTTGAAAGGCTCTAAAGCGTGACATCTCTGCCTTTGTTTCCGCTTTCTCTCGGCGGCTTTGATTTTCTTCATGCGCCCGGCGCAGTCGGGGCAGTATTTTCCCCGGTTGGATTTGGGGACAAAGGCCGCCCCGCAGACGGCACACCGTTTCCGGCTTCCCCGGCACAAGAGGGCTGCGGCCAGCTCCCCGTCAAGGGGCAGGACAGCCACACGGAACCAGTGGCACATGAGGGAAAAGGAAATGCTCTGGACGCACACGCAAGGCTCCCCGTCGTCCAATAGCAGGCAGTTCCCCTCATCGTAGTTACAGCACTCATGTACCAGCCGCCGCGCCCGCCGGTGCTGGCGGTAGTCCATGTGGGGCAGGTTATCGCTCATGGCTCTGCTCCTTTCTGCGGTGCGGCTCGTCCCGGCGCAAAATCTGGTCGATGTTCCGCTTGACGGTCTGCAACTCCTTGAACCGCTGTTTCTGTTCGTGATAGGTGTTATACAGGCCGTCTTTCTCGGAGATAAGCTGCTCGATCTCGGCCTGCAACGCTTTCCGGGCGGGCAGCTTGGTAATGCCATGCGCCTTGAAATACCGGGCGGCGGCTTCGGCTATGATAAAATCGCTCTCGTATGCCTGCCGGTGTGCGGCGCGGGCTTTCTCGGATTTCTGCGCTTTCAGCCCGTCGCGGGCGGGCTTGGTCTTGGCGTAGGCAAGTACCTGTCGCTGTAACTCCTTTTTCCCTTGCAGCTTCGTTTCCAGTGCTTTCAGTTCGCCGCTGGTCTGGCGCATTTTCTGATAGGCGGTGTCAACGGCGGCTTCTAACTGCTCCGGGGAAGTAAAGCCGTATTGCTGGTAGACGGACAGCGTTTTGGCGGCCTGCTTCAGATTGTGTATCTTCGCCCAGCGTTCATAGCCCCGGCCTTTGCCCTCGGCCATTTTCTGCTCAATGTCCACAAGCCGCTGCACTCCGTCCTGTTTCGGGGCGGCTATCTCGGCTCTGGCAACCTGCAAGCGGTCTTTTATGGTGCGTGGGGGATCGGGGGATCTGGCTGGCGCTTCGGCTGCTCTGGCGGCGTTTTGCTCTAAAACGGCAAAGACAGCGGCGCGGTCAAAATCGTCGCCCAGCTTCCGGGCGGTAATTGGCTTTGTCCTGTCCGGCGTGAGGTAGGAAAGCCGCCCCCGGCTCTCCTTGACGGTCACACCCTCCTGCAGCAACAGAGAGGAAAACTCGTCAAAGCTGGCGGCGGTGGCAAGGGCTTTCCGTAGGGTCTGCCGCAGCTTCTCCTTGTTCGTTTCAAACTTGGTCTGCCGGGGCGTGATACCGCCTGCAATCATGGGGGCGTTCTGCTTGTCCAGCGCGGCCTGTCCCTTTTTCTGCGCCCAATACTCCCGGTCGGTGACGCGGTTCTTGCTGCCGTTCAAGAGGTCGATTTGGTAAAGCCCCTCCCGGTGGCACATCTCCATGACTTCACTCTTGAAATATTCCATAGCGGCGTTGGTGCAGCGGTGCTTGCAGCCCTCCCGTGTGTCGGCTGGTCTGTCCATGTAGGGCAGAAGCGGGACTTCATAAATCCGCAGGGAGTTGATGACGATATGCACATGGATATTGCCGCTGTGGTTATGCCCGTCCGGGTGGGTGCATACAAGGGCTTGGTGGCCGGGGAAATGCTCGGCGCAAAACTTCTCACCCAATTCCTGCGCCCGGTCTACGGTCAAGCCATTGTCCGGGCCGTCCCGTGGGTCAAAGCTGATGATATAGTGGTGGCTTTTCACATCTTCCCGCCGCTGGTTCTTCCCATAGCGGAGATTTGCCCGCATACAGGCAACGGCAAAATCCTCCCCGCCGCAGTTCAGCGTGGACAGCCGGTAGTCCTCGCGGGGGATAAGCCTGCCGGTTTCATCAAGGACGGGCTTCATGGTAAACTCGTCATGCTCAAAGAGAAGATATTGCTCGGCGGCTCCGTAGTCGGCGTTTTTAGAGTTGATATGCTTGAGTGTTGCCAACCGCGTCACCTACTTTCTTGAGGACTTCATACTTGAGGACGGCAAGGTCGGATATGGCGGCGCGTACCTCGCCGGAAAGGGTGTTGTAGGGTACGCCGTATTCGTTCAGATACCGGGCAATCTGATTGAGGTTGCCGCCGATCCTGCCGTACTCGGCTGTCAGCTTCCCGACAGCGGAAAGCAACTCGTCATTGACCGACGACACATGGACAACCGGGCGTATGGTCGCCCGCCGTATCGCCTGCCGGAGAAATTCGGACTGGCTGATACCATAGGGCGCAAGCCGCGCTGTGAAGTCGGCATACTCATCTTCGGACAGCCGGGTTTTCACAACGCGGCTGCGGTGGGGCGTGTTGTATTTCTTTCGCATGGTGTGACCTCCTTTCTCGCCCGTAAGGGCGCATGAGCAGGGTTTGGGGAAGGCACTCCCCAACAAGTTTCCCGCGAGGGGCAAAACTGCAGAATTGCGGATTTTGGCACCGTGGTAGAAACTTGCTCTCCGTGACTGCAAACTTTCTCTCACTTCCGTCCGCCACTTTTTTGGAA
>OBKS01002026.1_pt1 | contig 12484 bp, 10 predicted proteins | sample 1517381 | NCBI WGS metagenome assembly OBKS01 (sample SAMN04571686, study PRJEB22368) | human gut metagenome | biome: human gut; material: stool | host: Homo sapiens | place: Luxembourg | collected 2012-08-03
CGGCAGCCGATGCAGCGGGCGTGAAGTATACTCCGGGCTTCGTACACAACGTAATCTACGAGACTTACCTGAAAGACCACGAAGCTCCCGAAGATATCGAATACTACATGTGCGGTCCCGGCCCGATGTCCAAAGCCGTTGAGAAGATGCTCGACGACCTCGGCGTTCCGGCTCAGAACCTGATGTTCGACAACTTCGGCGGATAAGGAAACGGTGTTGTCAAAGACACATAATAGTAAAATAGTGAAGAAACTCCGGCAGGGCTGCGGCTCTTGCCGGAGTTTTTTTGTGGGCATAGGATAGAGGCGGTTCGAAAGAAATGAGTATCTTTGCTTTATCGTAATCTAAAAACAGTGGACGGTATGAGCAATAAAATATATCCTATCGGAATACAGAACTTCGAGAAAATCCGCAAAGACGGGTATTTCTATATCGATAAAACCGCTTGGGTTTATCAGTTGGCCAAGACCGGCAGTTACTACTTCCTCAGCCGTCCGCGCCGTTTCGGCAAAAGTCTTCTGATTTCCACTTTAGAGGCCTACTTTCAAGGGAAAAAGGAATTGTTCAAGGGACTGGCCATCGAGAAACTGGAGAAAGACTGGACGGAACATCCCATTTTGCATCTGGACTTGAACATCGAACGGTATGATACGCCCGAAAGTCTGGGTAATATACTGGAGAAGAACCTTTCCGAATGGGAAAAACTTTATGGCGCCGATGTTTCCGAACGTACATACTCTTTGCGCTTTGCCGGAATCATCAAGCGTGCTTGCGAGCAGACTGGGCAGCGTGTGGTAATCCTTGTGGACGAATACGACAAACCGATGCTCCAGGCTATCGGCAACGGGGAACTGCAAAAGGAATACCGCAACACGCTGAAACCTTTCTACGGTGTGCTTAAAACGATGGACGGCTGTATCAAACTGGCTTTCCTTACCGGGGTCACTAAATTCGGCAAGATCAGCGTATTCAGTGACTTGAATAACCTGGATGATATTTCCATGCAGGAAATGTATGTCGGTCTTTGCGGAATAACCGGACAGGAGATTCACGATAATCTTGAAGAAGAGCTTCACGAGTTGGCAGACGCTCAGAAAATGACCTACGAGGAAGCCTGTGCCGAGTTGAAGCGGAGATATGACGGCTATCATTTCGTAGAGAACACCGAAGGTATCTACAACCCTTTCAGCTTACTGAATACTTTTAAATATAAGAAATTCGGCAGTTACTGGTTCGAGACGGGAACACCCACCTACCTGATAGAACTGTTGAAACGCTACCATTACGACCTGGAACACATGGCGCATGCCGAAACGTATGCCGATGTGCTGAACAGTATTTATGGGGATGAGGAACCGTTGCCCGTAATTTTCCAGAGCGGTTATCTAACGATAAAGGGGTATGATGAACGTTTTGGAATTTATCGTCTCGGTTTCCCCAATCGTGAGGTGGAAGAAGGTTTTGTTAGATTCCTCATACCTTACTATACACGTTTCAACAAGATTGAAGCACCGTTTGAAATACAAAAGTTTGTACAGGAAATAGAGAGAGGCGAGCCCGATGCCTTCTTCCGCCGCCTGCAAAGTTTCTTTGCCGATACTCCCTACGAATTGGTGAAAGAACTGGAGCTGCACTATCAGAATGTGCTCTTCATCGTTTTCAAACTGGTGGGGTTCTATGTAAAAGCGGAGTATCACACTTCGCAGGGCAGGATAGACCTTGTACTGCAAACCGACAAGTACGTTTATGTAATGGAATTCAAACTGAACGGCACTGCGGAAGAGGCTTTGCAGCAGATTAACGACAAGCAGTACGCATTGCCTTTTGCAGCGGATAGCCGCGAGGTATTCAAGATAGGGGTGAATTTCAGTAATACTACGCGCAATATCGAGCATTGGGTGGTAGAGGAACTTTGAGTCAGCCATATTGCTGCTATTGTTTTTTCTCCGCCTGTACCGGCTCTTTTTCTACACATATGTTTTTTTCTTCAGTACATACTGATTGTTTTTCCAGTGGGTACCCTTTGTTTATCCCTGTTAAACTCAAAGTTTATCCTCAATAAACTTGAAGTTTAACCGGGATAAATCGGGAGTTTGACCGGGATAAATTGCAATATACTTCATGCAGAACGAAGTGATATATAAACCATCACCTCGTTTTCCGCCAATCTTTTCGTATCTTTGCTCCATTAAACCAAAGTACTTTATGGAACAATCTGACATACTTCGTAACTTACGGATAGAGCAACTCACCCCGATGCAGGAAGCAGCGCGGGATGCCTATCAATCGGATAAGGACCTCGTCCTGTTGTCGCCCACGGGGTCGGGCAAGACACTGGCATTCCTGCTGCCGCTGGTGCAATCGCTCAAAGCCGATGTGCAGGGCGTACAGGCGGTGGTGCTCGTACCGTCGCGCGAGCTTGCCTTGCAGATAGAAAACGTATTCAAGTCGATGAACGTCCCTTTCAAGGCGATGAGCTGCTACGGCGGACGTCCGGCAATGGACGAGCACCGTACGATGAGGGGCATTAACCCTGTCGTTATCATCGGCACTCCCGGACGTATGAACGACCATTTGCGGAAGCAGAACTTCGATACCCGTTTTGTAACCACATTGGTGATAGATGAGTTTGACAAATGCCTTGAATTCGGCTTTCACGACGAGATGGCGGAAGTTATCGGACAGTTGCCTGCCTTGAAGAAACGGGTATTGCTGTCGGCAACGGATGCAGAGGAAATCCCGCAGTTCACCGGAGTGGGCGGGGGGGAGTCGTCACCGCAGGTTGTCAAGCTGAATTTTCTTTCGGGCGAAACCGTATCCGGACGATTGGACTTGCAGAAGGTAATCTCTCCCGAAAAAGACAAGCTGGAGACATTGTACCGGTTGCTTTGTACGCTGGGCGACCGTTCTACACTGGTATTCGTGAACTATCGCGAGAGCGTGGAGCGTACGGTAGCCTATCTGAAGTCGAAGAAATTCCCTTGCGATGCTTTTCACGGCGGTATGGAACAGGACGACCGCGAGCGGGCGCTCTATAAGTTCCGCAACGGCAGTTGCCCCGTCCTGGTATCGACCGACCTTGCCGCACGCGGATTGGATATTCCGGGCATCGACAACGTGGTGCACTATCACATGCCCGTCAACGAAGAAGCCTTTACGCATCGTAACGGACGCACGGCACGCTGGGAAGCGCGCGGCTCGTCTTTCCTGCTTCTGCATGCCGAAGAGCGTCTGCCCGATTATCTTCCGGAGGAGCTCTCCGTATTCGAATTGCCGGAGCAGACGCCGAAACCTGCCAAACCCCGCTGGACTACCTTATATATAGGTAAAGGCAAGAAAGACAAACTGAACAAGGTGGACATTGTGGGCTTCCTGTATAAGAAAGGCGGACTGGTGCGCGAAGATGTAGGACAGGTGGATGTGAAGGAGCACTATGCTTTCGTGGCAGTCCGCCGCAGCAAAGTGAAGCAATTGCTTACACTGCTGCGCGGGGAAAAAATCAAGGGGATGAAGACTTTGATAGAAGAAGCTCGTTGACAGTATGTTATGAAGCATATCTGGTGATGTTATTAAGCATGGGAAAATAGCTTGTTTTTGATAATCATGCACTTTTTTTTCAGTTTTTATTCCCGGTAGAAAGTTTTTTCAGCTTCTATCTTTCAGTTTACTTTTTAATACTTTCCTTGTTAAGCGTACATAACAGTTTGGCGTATATTTCTTGTATATACCAATAAAAAGTAAGGCAAATACGCGATAAAGAAGAAAATTTATAAGGAAAGATTTGCAATGCAGAAATAATTCCGTAATTTCGCCATGTCGAAAGACATAAACGAACGAAATTGTATAACCAAAACAAACTTCAAATGAAAAAGCATAATTTCAACGCAGGACCTTCCATTCTTCCGCGTGAGGTGATAGAGGATACGGCGAAGGCTATTTTAGATTTCAATGGATCCGGTCTGTCTCTTATGGAGATTAGCCACCGCGCTAAAGACTTCCAGCCCGTAGTGGACGAAGCCGTAGCACTGTTCAAAGAACTACTTAACATTCCGGAAGGCTATTCGGTGCTGTTCCTGGGAGGTGGTGCAAGTCTGGAATTTTGCATGATACCTTTCAACTTCCTCGAAAAGAAGGCCGCTTACCTCAATACGGGTGTGTGGGCAAAGAAAGCCATGAAGGAAGCCAAAGGTTTTGGCGAGGTTGTAGAGGTTGCCTCTTCTGCTGAAGCCACTTATACTTACATTCCGAAAGATTATACGGTACCGGCCGATGTGGACTATTTCCATATCACCACCAACAATACTATCTATGGCACGGAATTGAAGGAAGACCTGAACGTAAACGTTCCTATGATTGCCGATATGTCGTCCGATATTTTCTCCCGTCCTATTGATGTGTCCAAATACATCTGTATCTACGGCGGTGCACAGAAGAATCTGGCTCCTGCGGGCGTAACATTCGTCATCGTGAAGAATGATGCGGTAGGCAAGGTGTCCCGTTACATCCCGACCATGCTGAACTATCAGACTCACATCGACGGCGGTTCAATGTTCAATACTCCTCCCGTTGTTCCTATCTATGCGGCATTGCAGACATTGCGCTGGATAAAGGCTCAGGGCGGTGTGAAGGAAATGGAACGTCGCGCCATCGAAAAGGCGGATATGCTGTATGCCGAGATAGACCGCAACAAGATGTTCGTGGGTACTGCCGCCAAAGAAGACCGTTCACGCATGAATATCTGCTTCGTGATGGCTCCCGAATACAAGGAACTGGAAGCCGACTTCCTGAAATTCGCTACCGAAAAGGGTATGGTAGGTATCAAGGGACACCGTTCCGTAGGCGGTTTCCGTGCATCTTGCTACAATGCCATGCCGAAGGAAAGCGTACAGGCTTTGATAGACTGCATGCAGGAATTTGAGAAACTTCATTAATAATATTTGTTCACCACAGAGGGCACAGAGTCCCACAGAGATGAAATGAAAAGGAAAACTCTGTGAAACTTCGTGCGGTTCTGTGGTGAATCTTTTTTTTAATACCATTGAATCATGAAAGTATTAGTTGCAACAGACAAGCCGTTTGCAAAAGTTGCAGTAGACGGTATTCGCAAAGAAATTGAAGCAGCAGGCTATGAACTTGCCTTGCTGGAGAAATATGGCGATAAGGCAAAATTGCTGGAAGCCGTGAAAGATGCCAATGCCATTATTATCCGCAGCGACATTATTGATGCCGAGGTTTTGGATGCCGCCAAAGAGCTGAAAATCGTAGTGCGTGCCGGTGCGGGATATGACAATGTGGACTTGGATGCCGCAACCGCCCACAATGTATGTGTGATGAACACTCCGGGGCAGAACTCCAACGCTGTGGCCGAACTGGCTTTCGGGCTTATGGTAATGGCTGTCCGCAATCTGTACAACGGTACTTCCGGTACGGAGCTGAAAGGCAAGAAGCTGGGCATTCATGCTTACGGTAACGTAGGCCGCAATGTAGCCCGCATAGCCAAAGGTTTCGGCATGGACATTTACGCATTCGACGCTTTCTGCCCGAAAGAGGTTATCGAGAAAGACGGTGTAAAGGCTGTGGCTTCGGCCGAGGAGCTTTATTCTGCCTGCGACATCGTTTCGCTGCACATTCCCGCAACGGCGGAAACCAAGAACTCCATTAACTATGCTTTGGTGGGCAGGATGCCGAAAGGCGGTCTGCTGGTGAACACCGCCCGCAAGGAAGTTATCAACGAAGCCGAGCTGATACAACTGATGGAAGAACGTGCCGACTTGAAGTACATGACCGACATAATGCCCGCAGCCAATGATACATTTGCCGCCAAATTTGCCGGCCGTTACTTCTCCACACCGAAGAAGATGGGCGCGCAGACGGCCGAAGCCAATATTAATGCCGGCATTGCCGCTGCCAGACAGATTGTGGGCTTCCTGAAAGACGGCTGCGAAAAGTTCCGCGTAAATAAGTAATGGATTTATACTCAGACAACCATGGCAACAATAAAACCTTTTAAAGGGATTCGTCCCCCTCAGGATTTGGTAGAGCAGGTGGCATCCCGTCCGTACGACGTCCTGAATTCCGCCGAAGCGCGTGAAGAAGCGGCAGGAAACGAAAAATCCCTGTATCACATTATCAAGCCCGAAATAGATTTTCCGGTCGGTACGGACGAGCACGATGAACGTGTGTACCGGAAAGCGGCCGAGAACTTCCAAATGTTCCAGGACAAAGGCTGGCTGGTGCAGGACGATAAGGAGAACTATTACATATATGCCCAGACCATGAACGGTAAGACGCAGTATGGTTTGGTGGTGGGCGCATACGTGCCCGATTACATGAACGGCGTTATTAAGAAGCATGAGCTTACCCGCCGCGACAAGGAAGAAGACCGCATGAAGCATGTCCGTGTGAACAATGCCAACATCGAGCCCGTATTCTTCGCTTATCCCGACAATGCAGTGCTGGATGCGGTCATTGCCCGTTACACGGCACAGAAGCCTGTTTACGACTTTGTGGCTCCGGACGACGGTTTCGGCCATACATTCTGGATTATCGACCGGCAGGAAGATATTGAGGTCATAACCAAAGAATTCGCCAAGATGCCGGCACTTTACATTGCCGACGGGCACCACCGCAGTGCAGCCGCAGCCCTGGTGGGTGCGGAGAAAGCCGGACAGAATCCCAATCATCGCGGAGACGAGGAGTACAACTACTTCATGGCAGTCTGTTTCCCCGCCAACCAACTGACTATCATCGACTACAACCGCGTGGTGAAGGACCTGAACGGGTTGACTCCCGGAGAATTCCTGGCTGCCGTAGGCAAGAACTTCACGGTAGAAGAGAAAGGAACGGAAATCTACAAGCCGGCAGGCCTGCATAACTTCTCCCTTTACCTGGACGGCAAGTGGTACAGCCTTACGGCAAAGCCGGGCACTTACAACGACAACGACCCTATCGGCGTGCTGGATGTTACCATTTCGTCCAACCTGATACTGGATGAAATCCTCGGTATCAAAGACCTCCGTTCCGACAAGCGTATCGACTTTGTCGGCGGTATCCGCGAGCTGGGCGAATTGAAGAAGTGGGTGGACAGCGGTGAGATGAAAGTGGCTTTGGCGCTTTATCCTGTGTCCATGAAGCAGTTGATGGACATTGCCGATACCGGCAATATCATGCCGCCCAAGACCACTTGGTTCGAACCGAAGCTGCGTTCGGGACTGGTAATTCATAAATTGGACTGATTCAGATATCATTTTAAAGAACGGATACGAAGAAGGTGCATGGAAACTTGGCAGGTTTTGATGCACCTTCGCTATTTTATATTGCCATTCCCTTTTCCGGTATACGGAAAATGCCGACCTTTGCCGTCAAAATAAGATACCGTTATTCGGCATTAGTTATTAAAACCAAAAGAACGATATGGGCAAAAAGGAAGAATACAAACTGAAGAACGAACAGTTCCTGCAAAATCTGCGTACCGAAGAAGGCGTAAAGGAGTTGGCTGCCGGCGTGCTTTACCGTATTCTGGAAAGCGGGCAGGGCAGTAGCGCTACTCCTCGATTAAACAGTATTGTGTCGGTGCATTACAAGGGAACGCTCATTAACGGCAGGGAGTTTGACAATTCCTGGAAGCGCAACTGTCCGGAAGCTTTCCGGCTGAACGAAGTAATCGACGGCTGGCAGATAGCCTTGCAGCAGATGCGCGTGGGCGACCACTGGATGGTCTACATCCCGTACACCGTGGGATACGGCACACGTACCAGCGGGCCTATTCCGGCTTTCTCCACACTGATATTCGAAGTGAAGTTGTTGGGCATTGCCTGAGAAAGGGTGTGAACAATCATGTTACGGAACGGAGACCTTACCCGGGGTGGCATAACGGGTACGCTGTTGCGTTTCACCCTGCCTATGATGGCGGGTTCGTTGCTGCAACAGTGCTATAACATAGCCGATACGCTGATTGTAGGGCAGTGCATCGGTGCGGATGCACTGGCGGCGGTAGGGTCGGCATATACGCTGATGGTCTTCCTTATCTCCATCCTTCTCGGTTTGTCTATCGGCAGCGGCACGGTATTCTCGCTGCATTACGGTGCGGGAAACCATTCCGCCCTGCGCCGCAGCATTTTCGTGTCGTTCGTACTGATAGGGGCGGTTACATGCGTGCTGAATATGGCGGTATTCGTATGGCTGGACCCCATTCTCCGTTTGCTGCAAGTGCCGCAGGACATTTACGGCATGATGCGCGGTTACCTGTGGATAATCTTTTGCGGCATTGTCTTTACGTTTATCTATAATTTCTATGCGGCGATGCTGCGCGCGGTGGGAGATTCGGTAACTCCTCTCTGGTTTCTGGCACTCTCTGTGGCACTGAATATCGTTCTCGACCTGTTTTTCATCCTGCAACTGGACTGGGGCATCGAGGGGGCTGCGATAGCCACGGTCATGGCACAGGGAGTCGCTTCTGCGGGAATAGTGCTCTATACCTGGAGGAAGCGTCCGGAACTGCGGCTGCATATCGGGGACATGCGCTTCGACCGTGGCAGCCTGAAAGAGATAGTCTCTTTCTCCACACTGACCTGTGTGCAGCAGTCGGTCATGAATTTCGGCATCCTGATGATACAGGGGCTGGTCAACAGCTTCGGCACGGCAGTCATGGCCGCCTTTGCCGCTGCCGTCAAGATAGACTCCTTTGCATACATGCCCGTGCAGGAGTTCGGGAACGCCTTTTCCACTTTCATCGCGCAGAACTTCGGGGCGAAACGTTACGGGCGTATCCGCCGGGGTGTCCGCAGCGCCTTGCTTACTACGGTTATCTTTTCGATTATCGTCTCCGTGCTCGTGTTCGTCTTTGCAGAACCGCTGATGCTGATTTTCGTTCATCCGGGCGAAACGGAAATCCTTGCTACCGGAGTGGAGTACCTGCGCATAGAGGGTGCGTTTTACTGCGGCATCGGCATTCTGTTCCTGCTTTACGGCTATTACCGGGCTGTCCGGAAGCCGGGGATGTCGGTAGTGCTCACGGTGATTTCGCTGGGCACTCGTGTGGCGCTTTCCTACCTACTGGCGGCTATTCCTTCTGTCGGGGTAACGGGCATCTGGTGGTCTATTCCCATCGGTTGGCTGCTGGCAGACGCGGTGGGTATGCTGTATTATAAAATGAAGAACGGGGCATGAACAATTCCCTTGCGGCATGCTTGCGTTGTGCAGGATTCTTTTTAGTTCTTCATGGAGCCAAGTATCAATAAAAGCGGTATCTTTGCGCCCGATTTTTCAGAAAGAGATACTGTCATGACCAATAATCGTCTTAAAGGATTTACTTACGGAGCCGTTGCCGCTGCCAGTTACGGCATGAACCCGTTGTTTGCATTGCCTTTGTACGGGGCGGGGAGTGTGGACTCCGTCCTCTTTTACCGTTACTTTTTCGCCGTTGTGATGCTGGGCATCCTGATGAAAGTGAAGAAACAGTCCTTTGCGCTGAAGAAGGCGGATATACTTCCGCTGGCGGTAATGGGGCTGCTGTTCTCTTTTTCCTCGTTCTTTCTTTTCGAGAGCTATAACTACATGGATGCGGGCATTGCGTCCACCATCCTGTTTGTCTATCCGGTGCTGGTTGCCATCATCATGGCGGTGTTTTTCCACGAGAAAGTCTCCTTCATCACGATGTTCTCCATAGCGCTGGCGTTTACGGGCATCTCCCTGCTGTACGAGGGTGGGGACGGGAAGACGTTGAGCATGCTTGGCGTACTGTTCGTTATTCTCTCCTCGCTGACCTACGCCATATACATCGTCGGTGTGAACCGCTCTTCACTCAAGGAGCTGCCTACGGCGAAACTCACTTTCTATGCTTTGCTCTTCGGCATCAGCATCTATGTGGTGCGTCTGGATTTTTGCACGGCTTTGCAGCCCGTCCCTTCGCCGGTGCTGTGGGCAAATGTCCTTTCACTGGCTTTGTTTCCCACTATCATTTCGTTGGTGCTGATGACGCTCTCCATCCACCTCATCGGCTCCACGCCGGCTGCCATATTGGGGGCGCTGGAACCGGTGACGGCGCTGTTCTTCGGCGTAGTGGTGTTTGGCGAGCAGCTCACTCCGCGCATCATGCTCGGCATACTGATGATACTTACTGCCGTAACACTGATAATTGCGGCGAAGCCGTTGTTGCAACTGGTGAGGAGGCGTATCGGGTGAAAGCGGCTCTTTCTTCTGCCGCGATAAAGTTTTTTTTGCCGGCTATCAAAAGGCGGATAGCAAAAAGTGTAGTATCTTTGCGGCATGAGCGAAGATACGTATAAAACCATAGCCGTCCCGTCCGAGGGAATTTATACCGAGAAGCGCAGCAAGTTTATCGCTATTGCCTTGCCGGTGCGTACGGTTGAAGAAGTAAAGGCGCATCTGGAAACTTATCAGAAGAAATACTACGATGCCCGCCACGTGTGTTATGCCTATATGTTGGGGCACGAGCGCAAGGATTTCCGTGCCAATGACAACGGCGAACCGTCCGGTACGGCGGGAAAGCCTATCTTGGGGCAGATAAACTCGAACGGACTGACGGACATCCTGATTGTCGTAGTCCGTTATTTCGGCGGCATAAAGCTGGGAACCAGCGGACTGATAGTGGCTTATAAGGCTGCTGCTGCCGAGGCTATCGCTGCCGCCACCGTCATTGAAAAGACGGTGGACGAAACGGTGACCGTCCTTTTCGAGTATCCTTTCATGAACGATGTGATGCGCATTGTCAAGGAAGAGGAGCCGGAGATGCTGGAGCAGTCGTACGACATGGACTGCCGCATGACGCTCCGCATCCGAAAGTCGGCAATGCCCAAGTTGAGGGCGCGTCTGGAGAAGGTGGAGACTTTACGTTTTGAGGAAGCGTAAAGTCTCCGGGTTTTCCACATCTTTTGTACGGATTTACTTATCTTTGCACACTTATTTAATCAAAATCGAGTTGATATGGCATTTGAAGCAACCAAGCGCGAGCTGGGCGAACTGTATACCTTCTTCCGTCTGCTGGCGGACGGAAAGGTCTTTCCGGGAACGCCGGACGCGCAGAGAGATGATAGGAAGTATTGGCCTGTGGCGCTGATACAGAGAGAGGAACATGACGGCACGCGCCGCTATTATATCGGGGAAGAGGATGTGCGCATTGTCAGCGGTACGGTGGAGAAGGACGGTACGTTTACCGCATCGGCAGGAAAAGAGCCGCTTTCGTTTCCCCGTGCGGACTTTGGCGATGCGGCGGAAATCATACTCCATCTGCTCAGAAATGAGCAAGGCGAGGAGGTGGAAGTTTCCGAAGGGCTGGAAGCCTTTCTGGATGCTGTGAACATCTACGACTTGGAGTCCAGAACCGATGACCGTACCGACTTCTCCGTAGCTTTCTGGAGTGCGGACGCTCCGCTCACGGGCTTCACCGTCCGTTGTCGTCTCAGCCGCATGAATCCTTTGCTGGACGGCGGGCGCACGGCCAATCTGAAGCTGGAGCAGAGCGGCGTGAAGTTTGCCGTGCCCACGGTAAACAAGGTGAACGCCTTGCCCGAATCGCCTATGGAAGTTGCCGAACGCATGATGATGATTGAGCGTCTGGGCGGCGTGTTGAAGTATTCCGACGTTGCCGACCGTGTGTTCCGCTGCAACCTGCTGATGATAGACCTCCACTTCCCCCGCATGCTGGCCGAGATGGTGCGTATCATGCACCTGGACGGCATTACCCGTGTTGCCGAACTGACGGAACGCATTAAGGAGATGAATCCACTGAAAATCAAGGACGAACTGATAAACAAGCACCGCTTCTACGAGTTCAAGATGAAACAGTTCCTGCTGGCGCTTGCAACGGGCATGCGTCCGGCAAAGATTTACAACGGTACGGATTCTGCCGTGGAAGGCATGCTGCTGACCAATGGAGACGGCGGGGTGCTCTGCTACCATAAGTCCGACCGGCAGACCTTTGCCGACTTCCTTTACCGGAACACCCGTTTCGAGAAGGGTTCGGTAGATAAGGACAAATACGGCTTCCTGGAGCGGGAGAACGGTGTGTATTACTTTAAACTGAACGTAAAGATAGGATTGGTGAAGCGCTGACCGTCTGTTTAGCGCCGTATAGGCGGAACGGCAGACTGAAACTTGACGCATTAACTCTCCTTACATAAAAAAAACATATATCCTGACAATGAGCAACGAAGTATTGGAAAACATCAAGTCGCGCCGCAGCGTGCGTACTTATACGGAACGGCAGGTTTCCGTCGGAGATTTGAACCTTATACTGGAAGCGGCAGCGTATGCCCCCAGCGGCATGAACTTCCAGACGTGGCATTTCACCGCCATCCAGAATGCCGCCGTGCTGACCGAACTGAATGAAAAGATAAAAGGCGCTTTTGCCAAGAGCGACGACCCTCATTTGCAGGAGCGCGGACATAGCGAAACCTATTGTTGCTATTACCATGCTCCGACGCTGGTCATCGTCTCCAACGAGCCTACCCGCTGGTGGGCGCCT
>OBKS01002028.1_pt1 | contig 12477 bp, 10 predicted proteins | sample 1517381 | NCBI WGS metagenome assembly OBKS01 (sample SAMN04571686, study PRJEB22368) | human gut metagenome | biome: human gut; material: stool | host: Homo sapiens | place: Luxembourg | collected 2012-08-03
TTGTATGTCTCGGGATTTTGGCATATTCATGCCAAAACACCTCGCGGGACAGTGGTGTGTGAACAATAACAAAATCTCATAAATAAATGAAAAAAATTACCAAAAGGACTTGAAAATTGGATTAAAATAGTATAATATAAAAACATAAACAAATTAAGAATGCATAGCAACTATAACTTATTAACGTTGAGTGACAGCAGATTGCTGAATAGTAACGGACAGACGATATACTATAAAGAAAGAATTGAGGGCAGAAATATGAAGATTACAGATACCATTAAATATGTCGGAGTGAATGACCATCAGGTAGATTTGTTTGAGGGACAGTATGCAGTGCCAAACGGAATGGCATATAATTCCTATGTGATTCTGGATGACAAGGTTGCAGTTATGGATACTGTAGATGCCAATTTCAAACATGAATGGCTGGATAATCTTGAACAGGCACTGGGCGGACGTAAGCCAGACTATCTGATCGTTCAGCATATGGAGCCTGACCATGCAGCAAATGTAGCGAACTTTCTGGAAGTATATCCCGGCACTACAGTAGTAGCCAATGCGAAGACATTTGTAATGATCAAGAATTTCTTCGGACTGGATCTGGAAGGGCAGAAACTGGAAGTAGAGAATGGTTCTACACTGAGTCTGGGAAATCACAATCTTACTTTTGTATTTGCGCCAATGGTACATTGGCCGGAGGTTATGGTGACTTATGACAGCACAGATAAAGTTCTTTTTTCAGCAGATGGATTTGGTAAGTTCGGTGCTCTGGATGTGGAAGAAAACTGGGATGATGAAGCAAGAAGATACTTTATCGGTATTGTTGGTAAATATGGCGCACAGGTACAGAGACTTCTGAAAGTAGCAGCTACTCTGGATATTCAGATCATCTGTCCGTTACATGGTCCGGTACTTACAGAAAATCTGGGACATTATATCAGCCTCTATGATACCTGGTCCTCTTACACACCGGAGGAAGAAGGAATCGTAGTTGCATATACTTCTGTATACGGACATACCAAAGAAGCAGTCAATCAGTTTGTGGAGAAATTAAAGAGCAAGGGATGTCCGAAAGTAGTTGTTTATGATCTGGCAAGAGATGATATGTCTCAGGCACTCAGCGATGCATTCCGCTACAGTAAGCTGGTACTGGCAACAACTACCTATAATGCAGGAATCTATCCGTTTATGAATGACTTTATTACCCGTCTGGCAGAGCATAATTTCCAGAACCGTACAGTAGGTCTTATTGAAAACGGTTCCTGGGCACCTCTGGCAGCAAAAGTAATGAAAAATATGCTTTCTGAATGTAAGAAGATCAACTGGCTGGACACCACAGTGAAGATCATGTCCGCAGTAAATCAGGAAAACAGAGATCAGATGGAAGCGATGGCTTCCGAGCTTTGTAAGGAATATATTGCAAAGAATGATGAACTGGCAAATAAAAATGACATGACAGCATTATTCCGCATTGGTTATGGTCTCTATGTAGTGACATCAAATGACGGTAAAAAGGATAACGGACTGATCGTTAATACAGTTACCCAGCTGACAGACTCTCCGTTCCGCGTTGCAGTTAATATCAATAAGACAAATTATTCTCACCATGTTATCAAGCAGACAGGGGTGATGAATGTAAACTGTCTCTCTGTAGAAGCTCCGTTCTCTGTGTTTGAACAGTTTGGTTTCCAGAGTGGAAGAAGCGTGGATAAATTTGCGGGACAGAAGGTGAATCGTTCTGATAACGGACTGATATTCCTGGACAAATATATCAACGCATTTATGTCCCTGAAAGTAGAGCAGTATGTAGATCTGGGAACTCACGGAATGTTCATCTGCAGTGTGACAGAAGCCCGCGTGGTAAGTGACCAGGAGACAATGAGCTACACCTATTATCAGAAAAATGTAAAACCGAAACCTGAAACAGAAGGTAAGAAAGGATTTGTATGTAAAGTCTGCGGATATATCTACGAAGGTGATGAACTTCCGGAAGATTATATCTGCCCACTGTGTAAACATGGAGCTGTAGACTTCGAGCCGATTGGATGAAAGATTTCTCTTGTTAAACTGCTAAAGAGTGACATTCTGTCATATGAATAGTTGTCGAGATTTCAGAGTGATCTGATTGATAAAATAAAAAATAGAGATTGTCAGTGGTTAAATTGCTGGCAATCTCTATTTTGCTCCAATATGGTACTATTATTAAATACTGTTTCAGTACTATTTCAAATTTACATTCCAAAATGGTGTATTGATATTATAATGTAAAAATTTGATAAAGTCAAAATATAAAAAATAAATCCATTGAAATAGTATTGAAAATGTAAAAGTATAGTGATACAATAAAAAAAAGAAAGGACGAAGAGAGGAGGAACTGAGATGACAGAACTTAAACTGGAATTTGAATTGGAAAATGCGGAATTGCCAATAGATTATGATAAAGTGATATTAAGCTTTATGAAAGCAGCAATTGAAAATTTTTCGCCGGATTTATTTGACAGGTTATACAACAAGCGGGAGTCTGTAATGAAGACTTATTGCTGGACATGCTATTTGCCTCATGCCCAATTTACTTCAGACACAATTAAACTTGGAGCAAATAAATTTATGTTAACTTTTTCTGATATTGATATGGGAGAATTACTGATATTTTTTAATGCATTTAGTCTTATGAAGCATAAAATATTCCATATGAACAGAAATTCCATGAAACTGCTGTCGGTGAAAACAAGGAAACTTCAGACAATTAAAGAAACGGAATTGATTGTAAAAATGCAGAGTTCATTAATAGCGAGAAAACATAATAGTGATGATAATACTGATGTTTATTATACCTTTGATGAGCCGGAATTTTCGGATATTGTAAAGGAGAATCTGAAAATCTTTTTACAGAGGATAAACATAGAGTGCGATACAAGTGATTTTTCTATTGTACCTTTAAAAGGAAAAAAGGTAGTTACAAGAACTATGGGGCAATTTGTAGATGGAAATATTGGTATCTATAAAATAACAGGAAATCTCAGACTGTTGGAAATATTGTATGCAGCTGGAATTGGAACCAGACGTTCTGCTGGACACGGGAAATTTGAAATCATATTTTAGTAGGAGGCGGTGATTTCTTGGATAAATATGTAATTACATTGGGGGATTTCCTGAAGAATGCAGGAATCGTAGGTTTCAGATATATGTTAGAAGCAGCAGATGCAAAAGAAGATTCAGACTTTGGCATTACGCAAGACGGACAAGGATTATGGATTGATATGGATTTCGCATTGAATGCTGACTGGACAGACATGTACTTTAAAGCCTGTGTACAGTATTTTGGACCATTTACAGTTTATCAGGGAGTCCTTGACAGAATTAGTAAGTGTATAGATAAAATTCAGATTGGAAAATGGAATCCAGGAAAGGAAGAAAAGGAAGATCTGAAATTTATTAATGACAAACTGCTTTCTAATAGTTATCAGGCTGGATTTGAAAATATAAAACATGATATTGAAATGCAGGAAGTATACCAAATTCTAAAAAAGGATAAACTCAATGACAAGTTAGACGTGACAGATTTGGAAAAACGATTAATTGATTTGGAAAAATTTCTTCAGCAACCAAAGTGCAGGGAAACATTTATTATGAAAAGTGTGATATATACATATATTAATCGTTTTTGGAGCGGAAAGTGTTTTTTACTGCGGGCAAATGCAAAAAAAGATATGCGGGAATTATTTGAAAAAGATTTTTCCGAGCCGTTTAGGAAATATCTGAAGACAGATCATGTAAAAGCAAAAGATTTATGCATTGACTGTGGAGCAACGATAGGACCTAAAGAGAAGAATTCAATTGCATTTATGAATGAAGTGGGGGATGATTTTACAAGAAAACGTTCTGCTTTCTGGGATTGCAAAGTAGATGCATTTCTTTGTCCGGGATGTACGTTTGTTTATGCTCTGAGTCCGTTGGGATTTCGGCTGTTTGTAAATAAATTTGTCTTTATGAATATTAATAATGATATTCATGCATTATTGGATGTTAATTCGAAAAACGGAACTGACAGTATAGAGGGAGAAAAAAAGGAGGATGAAAAATATTCGCAGTGGTTTGCCCGAACAATTAATATATTGCTGAAAGAAAAAACGAAAGAGATTTCTAATATTCAGGTGATTTTGCGTGGAATAAGGGCAGAAGACAGGTATCTGCTTGGTATTGTTCATAAAAGTATGCTGGACATTATAAGTATGCCTGGTACTTCAAATGCATTGCAATTGTTGGGGAAATATCCTTATATAAAAATTAAGAATGAATTTGTCAATATACATGAAATAGTGGTTATTAATCTGCTGCAATATCGTAATCAATATCAATTGCTGGATAAGGTATTGAAAGCGGCTGTTGAAACAGGCTCATTAAATTTTTATGTTAACTGTATATATGAAATTCAGCTGCGGTCAGAAATTGTATATTATACAGAAGAAGAGAAGAGAAAGGAGATTGCTATGTACACAAGTATGAAAAAAAGTGGAGCAGATTTAAGAAGAGCAATCATGTCTGCTAAGGGTGAGTCTTCCGGCGAATGCCTGCGGGGAATGGAATATCAGTTGTTGAATGCTCTGTCTGTAAGAAATGTAGAGAAATTTATGGATATTGTATTGCGACTGTATAGTGCGTACGGATCACGTAAAAACGAAAATGGTCAGGAGTTGTTAATTCCAACAGGTCTTGTACAAATGCTGGGAAATTCGGAAAAATTTACAAGATATGGATATGCATTTGTAATGGGATTGGAAGGATGCTATGAGAAAAAGGAGGAAAAATGATTATGAAAAGAGAAGGCTTAACTATTACGATGATTTTTCTGGCAGAAAGTGCAAATTATGGGGAAGGGATTGGAAACATTTCTTCTCTCAAAAAAATGACGAGGGGAAATCATGAGCAGTATTCTTATATTTCCAGACAGGCTATGAGATATAATATTGTGCAGCAGTCTAATTGGGATACAACTCCGGTGGATGGAAAAAGCGGAGCTGTTCAGTTTGCACCATCTGCAACTATTAAAGATTACCCCGAAATTGATTTGTTTGGATACATGAAAACAACAGCGAAAGGTGATGAGCAAAAGGGAGGTGCTGCTACGAGATCTGCAGTTGCCAGACTTAGCAATGCTATTGCTTTGGAACCATTTCAGGGAAATCTGGAATTTCTTACTAATATGGGACTGGCTGTAAGAGGAAATCTGGAAAATGGAATTGCGCAAAGTGAGGTTCATCGTTCTTATTACGCATATACTATGTCAATTGATTTGGACAGAGTAGGTATAGATGGAGAGATTGATATTGATAAAGAAGAAAAGGCAGAACGTGTGAAGATCCTGTTGGATACTATGCAATATCTATATAGAGATATCAAAGGAAGACGTGAAAATTTGAGTCCGTTATTTGTTATTGGAGGAAGATATAGCAGAAAAAATCCGTTTTTTGAAAACAGGGTAAAGGTTGATGATAATAAAATAAATGTAGAAACGTTACAGGAATTGATTAAAGATAATGAACTTGCCGGATATACTTTTACCGGAATTACGTCAGGTATTTTTGATAACGAAAAGATTGTCAGAGAAGAGTTAAAAGCAGAATCTGTTGGAACAGTATTTAAGCATTTGAAAGAGGAAGTGAATCTATATTATGGAGAAAGCAATTAGATTACAGTGTTTTCAAAATCTGGTCAATTATAGAAAACCCAGCAGTTTTATTATTAAAGAAACATTTCCATTACCTCCTTATTCCACTGTACTGGGAATGATTCATGTTGCATGTGGTTATACGGAATTTCATCCAATGAAGCTTTGCATTCAAGGAACAAATTGTGGTACAGTGTCAGAATTATATACGCGATATTCTTTTTCATCGGGAGCTAAATTTGAGGAAGGAAGGCATCAGATTTGCATTGAAGATGATGAAAAATATGGTATTTTTCGTGGAATTGCAAATGTAGAACTTATATGCGAAAATCGTATGGTTATTCATATTGTTCCAGATGAAGAAGACTTTGATACGGTATATCAATCATTAAAAAATCCTCCACAATATTTGGCACTGGGACGATATGAAGATCTTCTGGACATAGAACGAGTTGATATTGTAAGAATTCATCCGGAAAATGAAGTGGATTTGAAAAGAGATATGTATATTCCGGTAGAAAATGAATGGGAAAAGGATGAAGAAAAGATAAAAATCAAAAATCCAAGAATGACTATTTATAATCTTACAAAAGAATATGAAATTACAAAGCAGGGATTACGGCGATGGAAAAAGAAAAATGGAAGAATCAAAGCATATTATTGTCCGCAGGGAATGACGTTAAGAAAAGGTGCGTATGTAGATAATATTGAAGAGGATGCTGCTATAGTTTTCTGTTAATAACCTGTTGTATAAATATATAGAGCAAGGCAGCTATGGAGGCTGTCTTGCTTCAGAAAGGATTATATGTATGGAGTACTATGCAAAGTCAAAAAAAGTACAATTCACTTCGGAGCGGATCAATGAAATAAAGAAAAATATGAAGAATATTGAGGAATGTTTGAAAGAGAATCTTACCGAAACAGATGTTGAGATATTGAATAGTAGTATTACCGATATAGCCGAAAAAACTGAAGAAAAGCAGAAAACATTGAAAGAACATCATAAGGACATAGTAACGTGTGCTGAGATGTTTTTTTTAGAATATGGGGAATATTTTACTGAAAAAGAAAAAAAACTGGTGGTTGAGGCATGCAGGATTCATGATCTGGGAAAGGTTAATCTTGTTTTTCAGGCAATGATATGTCCGAAATTAGCTGAAAAATTTCATATAGATGTAAGAAAAACTCCGCAGATTCCACATGGCTTTTTAAGTGCTGTTACTATTTCTTTAGATGAATTTGATGATTTGTCGGAATTGTTTTCGGATAAAGATTTTGGACCATTTATTACAGCGGTTTATTATCATCATGACAGGGAGGATCATTATAACAGTCCGGCAATTAGAAAATATGCTGAAAAGTATTATATGAAACAGATTGAAGAATATCTGAATAGAAAAATCAGAAAATTAAATTGCAGTAATTTAGATGATTTATTGTTTCGTAACAATGTATATACTGGAAAATATATACCAGATTCAAATGCCTGGAAAGAATATTTATTGATAAAAGGCTTGCTTAATAAATTTGATTATACAGTCAGTGCAGGATATGAAAATGCAGAAAGCGCCATTGATCTTCATGAAAAAAAATTGGTAAAGAATATAGAAAAATTTCTAAACGGAAAAGAATTAAGGCCGGCGCAAAAATTTATGAAGATGAATACAGATAAAAATCTGATTGTTATAGCACCTACAGGATCTGGAAAAACAGAAGCATCGCTATTATGGATGAATGGTGAAAAAAGTTTTTATACATTACCGTTGAAGGTATCTTCTAATGCGATATATTTACGTATAAAGGAAAATTATGAATATAAAGACGTTGCATTGTTACATTCTGATGCTATGGCGGTGTATTTAAGAGAGTATAATGGTAATGAAGATATTGGAGAGAAATATGAAAGGTCAAAAATGTTGTCACAACCATTGACTGTCTGTACAGTTGACCAACTGTTTAGATTTGTATACAGAGCATTAGGAACAGAGATATTTGCAGCTACATTGAAATATTCAAAGTTGGTTCTGGATGAGATTCAGGCATATGAACCACGTGTAATTGCAACTATTATTTATGGATTAAAAATGATACAGGAAATGGGTGGCAAATTTGCAATTATTACAGCAACTTTTCCACCTGTACTTAAATATTTTATGGAACAATATGGTTTGGTTGAGGGAAAACAATACATATTTAAAGATTTCACCGGAAAAGAATATCAGGTGGAGAAATATCCAAGACATAAAGTTGAAATCAGACATTCGGAAATGAATTTAGATGAAATCAGGCTGCGAGGAAAAAATAGAAAAGTGTTAGTTATCTGTAATACTGTTTCTAAAGCTCAGAAGTTTTATAAGAAATTAGAGGGAGAAAATGTATGGCTTTTACATTCAAAATATATTAGAAGAGACAGAGCATTTCTGGAAAGGAAAATTATGGAATTTTCGGAGTCAGGTGAATCTGGAATATGGATTACAACTCAAATAGTTGAGGCTAGTTTAGATATAGATTTTGATATTTTGTATACAGAAATGTGTACGGCAGATAGTCTTTTACAGAGAATGGGAAGATGTAATCGTAAAGGTCGTTATTGTCCGAATGAGGCGAACATTGTTGTATTTGATAATAGAAATGGAGTCAGTGAAGGAAAAAGACGGAGTGTTTATGAAGACAAATTATATGACAGGTCTTTGGAATTACTGAGCAAATACGAACACATATTATTTTCTGAAGATAAAAAAACTGCATACATGAATGAGGTTTATAGTGTAGATGGTGTGAAAGAAACCATATACTTTGAAAACATTCAAAAAGATTTAAAATTATTCTCTGAAATTCATCCAACGGAGTATTCTGCTGATGAGGCTGAAGTTCGGGATATCAGAAGTGTAACTATTGTTCCGGAAAATGTTTATGTTGAAAACCAGAATTTATTCGAATACGGAGTAGAGTTTTTGAAGAAACCTAATATGAGCAGGGAAGCCAGAAGCCTGATAAAATCAAAATTGGAAAATCTTACATTAAGTTTAAATCTTTATCAAAAATTTCCGGCAGAAGTGGACAGAACTACAATTGGGTTAAGCGAAAACAGAAAAATTACAGATATTCACAGAGCACAGTATAATTATGAATTTGACATTGAAAGCGGGAAAGGACGTGGAATATTGTTTGATGAACAATTAGAGTTGGATGGAATATTTGTGTAAATATGGAGCGTGGATATGGAAAATCGGATAACAGGAGTGATGATTTATTATTATTTTGTATGCAAACGAAAACTCTGGTATTTTTGTCATGAAATCCGAATGGAAGCAGAAAATGAGGATGTCATATTAGGAAAAATACTTGATGAAAGCAGTTACAGTAAAAATGAGAAGCATATAAATATTGATAACATTATTAACATTGATTTTATAAGTGAACATAAAGAATTGCATGAAGTGAAGAAAAGCAAAGCAGTAGAGGACGCTGGAATATGGCAGGTTAAGTACTATCTATATTATTTATGGAAACGTGGAGTCAAAGGGATTAAAGGAAAGGTTGACTATCCGCTGTTAAAAAAGTCGGTGATAGTTGAGCTATCAGAAAATGATATAAAAACGCTGGAGAAGATTATTGGTGAAATTACAGAGATAGAGTGCATGGATACGCCACCGATGATTGTAAACTCTAAATTATGCAAAAAATGTGCTTATTATGATTTGTGTTTTATATAAACATTCAATTTATAATTAGGAGAATAGAGAGAAGGTTATGAAGCAAAGCTTTTATGTTTATAATAATGGGGATTTGAAACGTAAAGATAATACATTGCAATTTACAACCTGTGAAGGTGAAAAGCGAGATATTCCAATAGAGCGAATATCAGATATTTATGTGATGTCAGAAATGTCTTTTAATACAGCATTTATCAATTACATTTCTCAGTATGGGATACCAGTTCATTTCTTTAATTACTATAATTTTTATACTGGAAGTTATTATCCGAGAGAAAGCCTGTTGGCAGGACAGCTATTGGTAAAACAGGTGGAAAACTATACGGATTATGAGAAAAGAATGATACTTGCAAAAAAATTTATAGAAGCTGCGGCAGATAATATTTACAGGAATTTGAGATATTATAATGGAAGAGGAAAGGATGTAGCAGAATATCTTAGAGATGTGGATTCATTGCGGAAGCAGATTGGAAAAACAAAAACAATAGAAGAATTAATGGGGGTTGAAGGAAATATCCGAAGAAGGTATTATGCAGCGTGGAATGTAATCGTAAATCAGGAAATAAAATTTGAAAAAAGAGTTATGCATCCACCAGATAATATGATTAATTCGTTGATTTCATTTGTGAATACATTGATTTATACAAAAGTGCTTAGTGAAATTTATCATACGCAGTTAAATCCGACAATCAGTTATTTACATGAGCCTGGGGTAAGAAGATTTTCTTTGAGCTTGGACATTGCAGAAGTGTTTAAACCACTGATCGGAGACAGATTGATTTTTTCACTGTTAAATCGAAAGCAGATTACGGAAGATAGCTTTACGAAGGAATTAAATTTTTTACATTTGAAAAAAGATGCGTCTAAACTGATTGTCTCAGAACTCGAAAAAAGGTTGAAACAATCAGTGATGCATAAAGACTTAGGCAGACAGGTATCTTATCAGTATTTATTAAGATTGGAATCATATAAACTGATAAAACATCTGATTGGCGAAAAAGAATATGAGGGATTCAGAATATGGTGGTGAGTTATGTATATAGTATTAGTTTATGATGTAAGTCAGGCAGAAAACGGTGCAAGACGCTGGTCAAGAATTTTTAAAATATGTAAAAAATATCTGACGCACATCCAAAATTCTGTATTTGAAGGTGAATTGTCAAAAGGACAGCTGGCACAGCTGCAAAAAGAATTAAAAGAGTATATTGATAAAGAATTAGATTCTGTAATTATTTTTAAATCTCGGCAGGAAAAATGGTTGGATAAAGAATTTTGGGGTAGGAAGGATGATTTAACGAGTTTCATATTATGATTGTCGACGTCAGATAGAGTAAAAACTTCAGGAGGTCGACAATGCTTGAGATATCAGGAAAATTTCAAAAATGAGAGCTGTCCAGAAAGATAAAAATAAGTATAAAAATAATGAAGTGACAAGATTGACAGAAAGTGGTAAGATTATATCTGTATTGTAAGGATGAATAGACGACGGGTATTAATAGAAACATCGTGGAATGTAAAGATATCTCCTTGATGGAATGGTTATGGACAGTATGGTGTATTAATAGAAACATCGTGGAATGTAAAGTGTGTCGCCGTATTGTCGTTTAGCGGCATCGAACCGTATTAATAGAAACATCGTGGAATGTAAAGTTACTGTCGAATCCAGCTTTCCATGTCCGGCCTCCGGTATTAATAGAAACATCGTGGAATGTAAAGTGGAGAACCTGAGATTTCATTTGTTTTTTTATTCGTATTAATAGAAACATCGTGGAATGTAAAGCATCATTGATAGATTCTCCGAAATTGTCCTTGTAGTATTAATAGAAACATCGTGGAATGTAAAGGAAGGAGGAAAACCTGAATGGATGCGCCGCGCCGACGTATTAATAGAAACATCGTGGAATGTAAAGTAGAACTGATGATGAACGCTGCAAAAGAATACATAGTATTAATAGAAACATCGTGGAATGTAAAGTCAAATGATGTTATAAAAGCGGTTCAAACAGAAGTGGTATTAATAGAAACATCGTGGAATGTAAAGGCTGCTCCGACGATCATATCTCCGGCAAACGGAGAACGCGTATTAATAGAAACATCGTGGAATGTAAAGGACTATGAGTCAAGATGTGAATCTGTAAAAGAATACAGTATTAATAGAAACATCGTGGAATGTAAAGTGTATCTCCATGCTTCAGTTCGTCATCCGGCTCATGTATTAATAGAAACATCGTGGAATGTAAAGATTCTGGGTTGATTTCCAGCGTCGAACTGTACTGGTATTAATAGAAACATCGTGGAATGTAAAGCAAATACGACAGCTGGAGAAGACCAAATTGGAACTCTGTATTAATAGAAACATCGTGGAATGTAAAGCCAAATTGGTGGTATTATATAATCATCAAAGGAAGTACTAATAGAAACATCGTGGAATGTAAAGTTTGGAATTGCAGCAGTGGCAGTAGCAGCGTATTAATAGAAACATCGTGGAATGTAAAGAGATATGTAGCAGTGATTGTCGCAGAACCGGTCTTTTGTATTAATAGAAACATCGTGGAATGTAAAGTTGCACTTTCCATGCTTCCAGCTAAAGCCCCGGCGTATTAATAGAAACATCATGGAATGTAAAGTTCATATCACAAAAGGACAGGTCTCAGCCTGCCCCGTATTAATAGAAACATCGTGGAATGTAAAGTTATATACAACATTTTATATTGTTTCAATACATCGTATTAATAGAAACATCGTGGAATGTAAAGATGCAATAAGCATCAACTTCATGCATCTGATTATCTGTATTAATAGAAGCATCGTGGAATGTAAAGGAACCACCCTGGATTTGCTATGAGTGGAAGAAAGAGTATTAATAGAAACATCGTGGAATGTAAAGTTCTGAAAGTCTACACCACTTACATCCGGATTCTCCGTATTAATAGAAACATTGTGGAATGTAAAGAAATTTTGATAGACGAATTCAATAACAATATGTTACACTTTATGAAAGTTAGAGTTTAACAACCGTAGCAAGAATTCCCTCACCTCTATAGGTGATGGGATGAATTGCACATTCGAGCATATCTGCTCAAATTCATAAAA
>OBKS01002031.1_pt1 | contig 12440 bp, 10 predicted proteins | sample 1517381 | NCBI WGS metagenome assembly OBKS01 (sample SAMN04571686, study PRJEB22368) | human gut metagenome | biome: human gut; material: stool | host: Homo sapiens | place: Luxembourg | collected 2012-08-03
ATCTCCGTGTTCGTGGACGTGCTGCGGCTGATCTACTGCTTCGGCAAGCTGCACATTCGGGTCTCGTTCCGGAACTTTGACGGCGCCGTGCTCAAGGACATCGCTGTGTTCTCTGGCTTCATCGCCATCAACATGGTCGTCGACCAGGTCAACAACAACCTCGACAAGCTCATCATCACGCGCTACTGCGGCACGGCCGCCACGGCGGTCTACGCCGTCGGCCAGCAGCTGCACACGTACTTCATCTCGTTTTCGACGGCGGTGTCGTCCGTGTTCACGCCGCGCATCCACCAGCTCGTGCAGGACAACAAGGACGACAAGGCGCGCCTGCGCACCGTGCTCACGGAGCTGTTCGTGCGCGTGGGACGCATCCAGTTTCTGATTCTGTCGCTCGTGTGCACGGGCATCATCTTCTTCGGCAAGCCGTTTATCTATTTCTGGGCCGGGCCGGGCTATGACGATGCATATATCATCGTGCTGCTGCTCATCATCCCCGGCATGGTGCCGCTGACGCAAAACCTCGGCATCGAGATGCAGCGTGCGCAGAACCTGCACAAATACCGCTCGATCATCTACGGAGCCATGGCCATCGGCAACCTCGCCATCAGCATCTGGCTGTGCCAGTACCTCGGCGCGATCGGCTGCGCGATCGGCACGGCCGTCGCCGTCGCGCTGGCAAACGGGCTCGTGATGAACATCTTCTATCAGCGGCGGCTGAACATTGACGTGACCGTGTTCTGGAAGAACATCGGCCGCATGGCGCTCGGCCTGCTGCCGCCAGCCGCGTGCGGCGTGCTGATGATGCTGTTTGTGAACCTCTACAGCATTCCGATGCTGCTCGGCGGCATCGTCGTGTACACCGCAATCTACTGTGCCTCCGTATGGCTGCTGTCCATGAACGGATATGAAAAAGCCCTCGTCGGCGGTATGGTGCGAAAGGTGCTGAGAAAATGAAACAACGCTTGAAACGCCTGCTCGTGCGGCTGCTGAGCCTGCTGCCCGGCAAGCCGGTCATCCTGCTCGAGAGCACGCCGCCCCTCGGCGACAACACCGGCGCCCTGTACCGGACGCTGCTGGCCCAGGGCTGGAACGACCGGTACCGGCTCGTGTGGGTCGTGCCGGATCCGGCAGCTTTCCGGAACGTGCACGAAAAGAACGTGGCCTTTGCCGGCACGCAGGGAAAATGGGCACTGCTGCGGCTGTTCTGGCTGCGCGCCCGCGCCGCCGCCATCGTGGACTGCAACGGTCAGCTCCAGAAGCTCCGGCCGGAGACCGTGCACCTGTACCTGACGCACGGCAGTCCGCTCAAGAGCGTGCACGACTACTATTTCTGCGACCCGACGACCGACTGGGCGCTGAGTCAGGCCCCGTTTTTCGACGCGGTGAACAGCTATGAATTTCACATCCCGCCGGAAAAGCTCGTCACGCTCGGCTTCCCGCGCAATGATGACCTGTTCACACACAAATGCGATCTGAAGAACATCTTCGGCGCGGAGTTCGACCGCTTCGTCGTCTGGTATCCCACATACCGCCAGCACAAGAACAACCTCGTTGCGACGACGGACATCTCTATCCCCGTCATCCATGACCCGGCGGCGGCCGCGGCCGTGAACGAGGCCGCGCGGGCGACGAACACGCTCGTGATCGTCAAACCCCACCCGGCGCAGGACCTCGCGCACATCCGCGCGCTGGAGCTGAGCCACCTCCGCTTCATCGACGACAGGCTCTTTGCCGCGCACGGCATCACGTCCTATGAATTTCTCGCCTGCACGGACGCGCTCATCACGGACTATTCCTCCGTGCTGTTTGACTACCTGCTCACGGGCAAGCCCGTGGGGCTGACGTTCGAGGACATCGACGCCTACGCCAGGCAGCCGGGCTTTGCCATCGACCCGCAGCCGCTGCGCGAGAGCGCGGCCATGCTCGACACGCCGGACGATTTCCGCGTGTTTTTCGAGCAGCTTGCCGCGGGCGACGATCCGCTGCGGGCCAAACGCATGCAGCTCACGAAGCTGACCAACCAATACACAGACGGACACTCTGCCGAGCGCGTCGCAGCGTTTCTGGCCGAGCGCCTCCGGGAAAGGGAGCACACATGAGACGTGTCATCACTTACGGCACCTTTGATCTGCTGCACTACGGGCACATCAACCTCCTGCGCCGCGCCAAGGAGCAGGGCGATTACCTGATCGTGGCGCTGAGCACGGACGAATTCAACTGGAACGAAAAGCGCAAAAAGAGCTACTTCTCCTACGAGGACCGCAAGCGGATGCTCGAGGCCATCCGCTATGTTGACCTCGTCATCCCGGAGGAAAGCTGGGACCAGAAAGTCACCGACGTGGACAAATACCACGTGGACGTGTTCGTCATGGGCGACGACTGGAAGGGCAAGTTCGACTTCCTGAAGGACAAATGCGAGGTCGTCTACCTCCCCCGCACGCCCGAGATCTCCACGACGAAGATCAAGACCGATCTGCACACCTGAATGATGCAAAACATGCCGCCCGGCACCCGCCGGGCGGCATGTTTTCCGCTCCCGCGCCATAGAGTGGTACAAACTGCGTCGGGAGGCACACAAATCGCAGGCTCATCGTCAACACCGCGCTCATGACCGGCTCGTCGATCGTGATGCGCTGCATCGGGCTCGTCTTTCAGGCGTGGATCGTCGGGCGCATCGGCGCGGCCGGCATCGGGCTGTACCAGCTCGTCATGTCGGTGAGCGTACTGTTTGCAACCTTCGCCATCTCCGGCATCCGCTTTGCCACCACGCGCCTGATCTCCGAGGAGATGGGGCTCGAGCGCGGCGCGGGCGTCACAGGGGCGATGCGCCGGTGCGCGTGCTACGCGCTGTTTTTCGGCCTGTGCGCGGGCACGATGGTGTATTTTCTGGCCGAGCCTGTGGGCTTTCTCTGGATCGGCGACGCGCGCACGGTGCGCTCGCTGCGCATCACGAGCATCAGCCTGCCGTGCATCGCGCTCTCGTCGGTCATGGACGGATACTTCACCGCCTCCGGCCGCGTGTGGAAGCCGACGCTCGTGCACCTGCTCGAGCAGCTGGTGAGCATCACGTGCGTGATGTGGTTTTTGTCCTTTGCGGCTGCCGGCGACCTCGAGCAGAGCTGCGCCGCTGTGACGGCAGGCGGCGCGTGCGCGGACGTGGTGTCGCTGCTGCTGATGACAGCGATGTACGCGCTCGACCGGCGCAAATACCGCCGCGGCGGCGACACCGTGCCGCACCTGACGCGGCGGATGCTCGCCGTGGCGCTACCGCTGGCCGTGTCGGCCTATGCGCGCACGTCGCTCACGACGCTGGAGCACCTGCTCATCCCGCGCGGGCTCAAAAGCTCCGGCCTGACGGCCGACCGCGCGCTCGCGGGCTACGGCATCGTGCACGGCATGGCGCTGCCGGTGGTGCTGTTCCCCTCGTGCCTGCTGTATGCGCTGGCAGATCTGCTCGTGCCGGAGCTGACGACGGCACAGGTCTCCGGCCGGTGCGGGGACATCCGGCGGCTGGTGCGCACGCTGCTGTACCGCTGCCTGCTGTTTGCGTGCGGTACGGCCGTGCTGCTGCTGGCATTTTCCGGGCCGCTCGGGCGGCTGATCTACCACTCGGACGACGCGGGGCGCTACATCCGGCTGCTGGCGCCGCTCGTGCCAGTGATGTATCTCGACACCGTGACCGACGGCTGCCTGCGCGGGCTCGGCCAGCAGACGCGCTGCATGGCCATCAACGTGCTCGACGCCACGCTCGGCGTGGTGCTCGTGTGGGTGCTGCTGCCGCGGTTCGGGCTGGCGGGGTATATCTTTATTCTGTATTTCAACGAATGCGTGAACTTCGTGCTCAGCTTCACGCTGCTGCTGCGCACGGTGCGCCGCAGCTGCAGCGATGAAAAACCGCCTGCAGGCTGATGTCTGCAGGCGGTTTGCTATGTACGATCTCAGTGCTGCGGGGTGGGGTCCTTCGACTGGACCTGCGGCTGGACCTTGTCCTTCTTACGCAGCTCCGGGAAGAGCAGGAACTCCACGCGCTTATACAGCAGATACGTCAGTGCCGAGTCCACGATGCCCTTGATGAGATTGAAAGGAACGACGGCGAACAGCACGAGCGTCGGCACGCTGGTGATGCCCTTGTTCACGGCCGTGCCCATGGCGACGATCTGATCGATCGGCAGGTGGAACAGCTCGGCGAACTTCGGGATCAGGTACAGGGCGTTGAAGAGGCTGCCGAACACCGTCATGCACAGCGTGCCGACGGCCATGCCGATGATGGCGGTGCGGCGGGTCTTGTGGTGGTGGTAGATGACAGCGGCGGGCAGGACGAACGTGCAGCCGACGACGAAGTTGGCAAAGTCGCCGACGAAGGCCGTGCTCGTGCCCTTGAGCAGGAGCTTGAGCAGCACCTTGAGCAGCTCGGTGATAACACCGGCCACAGGTCCGAGATAGAACGCGCTCATGAGCACCGGCAGCTCGCTCAGGTCCATCTTATAGAAGCCGGGCGCGAAGAACAGCGGGATCTCGAGCAGCATCAGCACGCCGCCGAGAGCGGAGAACATGGCCACATAGCTGATGTTGCGGCTGCGGCTGCGGCGCTGCAGATCGTGGCAGACCGTGCGCTCAAACAGATATGCAAGGCCGAGCAATGCCGCGAACACAAGCGCGCAGACACCGATAAAGGACAGGTTTTCTTTCAACATGACAAAGCACCTCCATGGAATGAAAAACACCTGAAAGAACATGTCCTTCAGGCGCTGCGAACTTATGGAGGTCCGTAACATCTTCTATCATCCAGACTATACTGTCGGTATCGGAATTGCACCGATTCAACCACATTCGGCTCGCGGACTATCACCGCCGGTCGGGAATTACACCCTGCCCCGAAGACATCTCGATTCAGTTGTTTAACTACTGTCTGCATTATAGCACAGTGCCCGGAGATTGCAAGTACTTTTTTCAGGAAAGGTTTGACAGGCGCTTTTTTGACGCGTACAATGGAGACCACCACTGAAAAGGAGGCTGCCGCCATGCCCGAGCGCGAAAACACCTGCTGCTTCACCGGCCACCGGGAATACAAGCTGCCCTGGGGCAGCGATGAGAATGACCCCCGCTGCCGCAAGCTGCAGCAGCAGCTCTTTGACGCCGTGGACGCCGTCTACGCCGCCGGTATCCGCCACTTCATCTGCGGCATGGCCAACGGCTGCGACCTGTATTTTTTCGATGCCGCGCGCTATCTGCGCCTGCAGCACCCGGAGGTCACGATCGAGGCGGCCATCCCCTACTCCGGCCAGGCCGACCGCTGGCGGCCGGAGCTGCGCGAGCGCTATGCCTACGACCTGCGCCAGTGCGACTATCAGACGCTCGTACAGGAGGCCTACACCCCCGGGTGCATGATGCGCCGCAACCGCTACATGGTCGATGCCTCGCGCATCCTCATCGCGGCGTTTGACGGCCGGCCCGGCGGCACGGCCCGCACGCTCGAATACGCCGCCCAACGCCGGCTGGAGATCATCCAGATCCCGATCGACAGCGCACTGGCGGAAAGATAAGAAAACACGGGGGACGCCCATCGGCGTTCCCCGTGTGCGGTTTTTGCGGCTGCTAGCAGGCTTCGATCTCCTTGATGGTGTACTCGTTGCCGCTGAGCAGATAGGTATGCTCACTCTTGCAGTAGGGGCATATCTTGGCATATTTGACCGTGGGGTATGTCTTTTTGCAGTCCTCGCAGAAGGTCACGGCGGGAACGGTCTCGATCTTCAGCTCCGCCTCTTTCAGATACTGCGATTTCTGGATCGCCCACTGCCAGCAGTCCGTCAGATAGTACGGAATGATGCCGCTGACCTCGCCGATCTCCAGCGTGACGCTGGCGACCTTGGTCAGGTGGTTTTCCTCGACGACCTGCTCGACCTCGCGAATGACATAGAACACGGTTCCCAGTTCGTGCATCGTGTGGTTCCTCCGGTCGGCTTACTTTGCGCGCTTGCCCTTGATGTCCTTGATGGTGAGCTTCGCAGCGCGCTTGACCATGTGCGGCAGGATGGCCTTCATCTTGTCCTCGGTGCGGTACATACGGCTGGCCTCCGGCATATCGCGCTGCAGGTGGATCGCATCAAACTCGCAGCGGGTGGTGCACAGGCCGCAGCCGATGCACTTGTTCTGGTCAACGACGGACACGCCGCAGCCGAGGCAGCGGGACGCCTCCGCCTTGACCTGCGCCTCGGTAAAGGTGATGCGGTCGTTCGAGAACGTCTTGGCCTTGCTCGCGTCGTGGGCGACGGTCTGGCGCGCCGGAGCGTCGAAGCAGTCGATGGGCAGGACGGCGTTGCTCTTGTCCAGCTCGTAGAACTCGCGCGGGTCACGCGCCAGCGTCAGGCTCTGGCCCTCATGCACGTAGCGGTGCAGGGAGATGGCGCCCTCGCGGCCGGCCGCGATCGCGTCGATGGCGAATTTCGGGCCGGTGACCACGTCGCCGCCGGCAAAGATATCGGGCTGCGCGGTCTGATACGTCACACCGTCGGCCTGGACGGTGCCGTTGCGGTTGAAGGCCATAGCCTCCGGCGCGATGTGGCCAAGGTCGACGCGCTGGCCGATGGCGCCGATGACGGACGTGACCTCGATGGTCTCGAACTTGCCGGTGCCGACGGGCTTGCGGCGGCCCTTCGCGTCGGGCTCGCCCAGCTCCATGATCTCAACCTTGAGGGCCTTGACCTTGCCGTTTTCGCCGATGATCTCGGCCGGAGCGCTCAGGAAGCGGAACTGCACGCCCTCTTCCATGGCTTCCGCGACTTCCTCCGCGTCCGCCGGCATCTCAGCCTGGCTGCGGCGGTAGATGATGTAGGTATCCTTCGCGCCGAGGCGGATGGCCGTGCGGCAGACGTCCATGGCGACATTGCCGCCGCCGATGACGGCGCACTTTTTGCCGATACGCGGCTTCTTGCCGAGGTTGACCTTGCGCAGGAAGTCCACGCCGCCATACACGCCGGAGAGGTCCTCACCGGGCACGCCGATGGGTGCGCTCTTCTGCGCGCCGATGGCGAGGTAGAAGCCCTTGTAGCCCTGCTCGCGCAGCTGGTCGATGGTGAGATCCTTGCCGATCTCGACGCCGCACTGGAAGTGGACGCCCATCTCCTTGAGCACCTCGATCTCGGCGTTGACAACGTCCTTCTCGAGGCGGAAGCTCGGGATGCCGAGGGTCAGCATGCCGCCGGGCACCTCGTTTTTATCAAACACGGTGACGTTTTCATAGCCCATGTTCGCCAGATAGTAGGCGCACGACAGGCCGGCCGGGCCGGCGCCGATGATGGCGATCTTCTCCGGGTACGGATCGGCGATGCCGCGGTGGGTGATGACTTTCGGGATGTAGCGCTTGTCGGCCTGGAGCTCCTGCTCGGCGACAAACTTTTTGATCTCGTCGATGGCGACGGCGCGGTCGACATCGCCGCGGGTGCAGGCGTCCTCGCAGCGGCGGTTGCAGATGCTGCCGCAGACGGCCGGGAACGGGTTATCCTGCTTGATGAGCTTGAGCGCATCCAGATAGCGGCCCTGCGCGGCCAGATTGATGTAGCCCTGCACGGCAATGTGCGCCGGGCAGGCGGTCTTGCAGGGGGCGGTGCCGGACTCGTGGCACTGCTTCTGGTTGTCGTCCTTATAGTTCGGGCTCCACATGTGCTCGCCCCAGTGGTTATCGTCCGGCAGGGGCTGCTTCGGATAGACCACGGGGCCGGTCTTGGTGCACAGCTTCTGGCCGAGCTTGGCAGCGCCGGCCGGGCAGACCTCGGCGCACTTGCCGCAGGCGACACACTTCTCGGCATCGACGTGGGCGCGGTAAGCGGAGGCGGACATGTTCGGCGTGTTGAACAGCTGGCTCGTTCTCAGCGCGAAGCAGGAGCCGAGCGCGCAGTTGCAGATGGCGAAGATCTTGTCCTCGCCGTCGATGTTCGTGATCTGGTGGACATAGCCGTTGTCCTCGGCGCGCTGGAGGATCTCCATCGCCTCTTCATAGGTGATGCTGCGGCCCTTGCCGGTCTCAAGGCAGTAGTCGGCAAACTGGCCGACGGCAATGCACATCTCATCCTGCAGCTCGCCGCAGCCCTCGCCCTGAATGCGCATGGCGTTGCGGCAGGAGCAGTAGCCAACGCCGATGTGCCCCTCATACTTCTTCAGCCAGTGGGAGATGTGCTCGACATCGACCGACTCGTTCGTGGCCGGAATGGCCTTCTCGACCGGGATGACGTGCATGCCGACGCCGGCGCCTCCGGGAGGCACCATGCAGGTGATCTTCGTCAGCGGCAGGAACGCCATGCGCTCGAAAAACTGCGCGATCTCCGGGTGCGTCTCCACCTGCTGGAGGTTCATGTTCATCAGCTCCGCAGAACCGGGCACGAAGATCGGCAGCGTCCACTGCTTGTGATGGTCGGCGTTCTCCCAGTTGTACTCGAGCAGACCGATCATAGACATCTGGTCAAACAGCTGCTCCACGTAGACGGGATCCTTGCCTACCTTCTTGCCGATCTCGGCCGGTGTGGTCGGCACGCGCACCTTCATCGCGAGCGCGAGCTCCGCCATCTCGTCGGTGACAACGCTGGCCAGGCCATAATACTCGGGCGAATCCTCGTCGAGCTTCGTCATGCCGAGCTTGACATCCACGCGGTCGGTGATCTTCTTGCCAAGTTTCAGGATCAGTTCTCTTGCCATTTTCAGGCTCCTTTCTTCCCCTTTAAATATTTTGTTTTCATTCCCTGGTTTGTGAATAGATACGCAATCTATTGTAGCACATCTCACACATACAATTCAATATGCAAATGGGCAACACATTGTTGAAGATTGCAAAATTCCGGTCAATTTCGCCTGCCTGTCTTGACATTCTGCACAGGCGGTGCTATGCTTTTCGTGACCACTTGGTCAATATTACGCAAAACCATAAGGAGGCAACGGAGATGGCCCGGATCCGGATCCATGTTCTGCACTGCGGGAAGATCGGCGTGGCGCCGAACCTGCCGGCCAGCGCCCAGTGGCGCTGGCCGGCAAAGGCGGACGCGCGGCGGCTGAAGAACGACGCGCGCATCTGGCTGCCGGTGTCGGCGTATCTGGTGGAGCACCCAAAGGGATTGTTTCTGGTGGATGCTGGGCTGCCGCGCACCGTGAGCCCGACCGGCGTGGAGGACCGCGCCGCACAGCTGCGCATGTTCGGCCGCGGGTGGTACACGCTCGTGCACAGCGTCGTGGAGCCGGGGCAGTCAATCGGCGAGCAGCTGGCCGCACGCGGCATCCGGCCGCAGGATCTGGACTATGTGCTCTTTTCCCACCTCGATCCGGACCACATTGCGGGTATCAGCGAGGTGCGGGGCGCAAAGCGTCTGCTGGTGGCGGAGGAGGAATATTTCTGGTCGTGCCGCGTAAACCTGCGCTACACCTCCCGCAGGCTGTGGATGGACGAGCCGCCGGAACGGTTCTGGTACCGCGTGAACCACATCGGGCCGGAGAGCCGCTCATACGACCTGTTCGGGGACGACTCGGTGCATCTCGTGCACGTCGCCGGGCACACGGAGGGCATGTTCGCAACGCTCATCCGCAATGGTGACCGGTACGTGCTGCTCAATGCCGACGGCGCGGCAAGCCCGCGCTCGTGGGCGGAGGGTACCGTGCCCGGCATCTGCGAAAACAGCGTGCGCGCCAAAAAGGCGCTCGACTGGATCGGCGGGATGAGCCGCGACGGTGCCTGCGTGGCGTCCCTGTGCAGCCACGACCCGGATGTCGCGCCGCAAACCATCGAATTTTAGAATCGATGCATTCAATTTTTCTAATGCGTATTTCATACTGCTTTTGTGGATTCTGGGGTTGACAAGTGCGGAAAACTGCGTTATACTGCGCTCGTTTCCACAGGAAACCGTGATTTTTAACGAAAGGAGACGCGTCGTATTATGAAGTTTGCTCAGACGAACAACATGATGATGGCTATGATGATGTACATGCCCGGCTGCATGTGCATGTCTCGTCGTGCTCAGAAATATGACTCGTCTTGTGTTCGCTTCTAATAACGGCTGATTCAAATTCCAAGCCGTATCCGCAGAGGCCGGAAGACAACGAGTCTTCCGGCCTCTGCTTTTTTGTTCCGAAAAATTCATTCTGCGAGGGAGAATCCACCATGATCGAAATCGAACATCTCAACAAGACCTACCCCTCCCCGGGCGGCGACATTCACGCACTGCGGGACGTCAACCTCCGCATCGAGGACGGCGAGATCTTCGGCATCATCGGCCTGAGCGGCGCCGGCAAGAGCACGCTCGTGCGCTGTATCAACCTCCTCGAGCGGCCGACCTCCGGCACGGTGCGCATCGACGGGCGCGACATGACGCAGCTCAGCCGCCGCGACCTGCTCAAGGCCCGGCAGGACATCGGCATGATCTTCCAGAGCTTCAACCTGCTCGAGCAGCGCACGGTGCTGCGCAACATCTGCTTCCCGCTCGAGATCGCGGGCGTCAAGCGCGACGAGGCGCAGGCCCGCGCCGAGGAGCTGCTCGAACTCGTCGGATTGTCCGACCGCGCGAAAGCGTATCCCTCGCAGCTTTCCGGCGGCCAGAAGCAGCGTGTGGCCATCGCCCGCGCCCTCGCCACGCGGCCGAAATACCTCCTGTGCGATGAGGCCACCAGCGCCCTCGACCCGAACACCACGCAGTCGATTCTACACCTGCTCAAGGAGATCAACCAGACGCTCGGCGTGACGATCGTCGTCATCACGCACGAGATGCGCGTCATCGAACAGATCTGCAAGCGCGTGGCTGTCATCGACCAGAGCTGCATCGCCGAGATCGGCAACGTCAGCGATGTGTTCACACACCCGAAGTCCGACATCGCCAAGGCGCTCATCCTTCCGAAGAGCCCGGCCGAAAATCTCCCGCCGTGCACGGGCAAGCGTCTGCGCCTCGTCTTCGACGGCAGCTGCTCCAACGAGCCGGTCATCTCGCGCATCACGCTCGAGTGCCACGTGCCGGTGAACATTCTCTTCGCCGACACCCGCATCGTCGAGGGCAGCATCTACGGCCACATGGTCATCGACCTGCCCGACGATCCGCAGCAGTTCCACGATGTGCTGCGCTGGCTCGATCACAACCACATCTCTTATCTACAGGAGGATTGAAGTCATGTCTGATCTGCTCATCAAGCTCTGGCAAAACGGCATTTTGCAGCTCGGTATCTGGGAGACCATTTACATGACGCTCATCTCCACGTTCTTTGCCTATCTCATCGGCCTGCCGGTCGGCCTCATCCTGCGCATAACCGACCGCGACGGCATCCACCCCATCGGCTGGCTCAACCGCACGCTCGGCATCATTGTCAACGCCCTGCGCAGCATCCCGTTCATCATCCTCATGGTCGCCATGCTGCCGGTGGCAAAGTTCGTCGTCGGCACCAGCCTCGGCAACCGCGCCGTGATCGTGACGCTCGTCATCGCCGCCGCCCCGTATGTGGCGCGCATGGTCGAGTCCGCCGCCAAGGAAGTGGACGCCGGCGTCATTGAGGCCGCGCAGTCCATGGGTGCGTCCACGTTCCGCATCATCTGGAATGTCATCATCCCGGAGGCCAAGCCCGCGCTCATCACCGGCGCCGTCATCTCCACCGTGACCATCCTCGGCTACTCCGCCATGGCCGGCACGATCGGCGGCGGCGGCCTCGGCCAGATCGCCATCACCTACGGCTACCAGAAGTACGACGATCAGATCGTCTGGCTGTGCGTGGCGCTGACGATCATCATCGTGCAGATCCTGCAGGAATTCGGCATGTACATCGCCCGCCGCACCGACCGGCGCGCCCGCACCTGACAGGAGGCACCCCATGCGTATCCACTACCCCGCGCTGCTGCGCGTGAACATCCGCCGCGGACGAATGTGCCGCTGGTAAACTGCACATCCTATCATCCGAAACCACTCAAATTCTAAAAACAAAAATATAAAGGAGAAACGACCATGAAAAAGATCACGTCCCTCATCCTCGCCCTCGTGCTGACGTTCTCGCTCGTCGCACTGAGTGCCTGCGGCAGCAAGACCACCAACGACAAGAGCACCGCCTCTGCCGATGACAAAGTCATCACCGTCGGCGCCAGCGCCACCCCGCACGCCGAGATCCTCGAGCAGGTCAAGCAGGCCCTCGCCGACGAAGGCTACGAGCTCAAGATCGTCACCTATGACGACTACGTCCTGCCGAACCAGGCTCTGGCCGACGGCACGCTCGACGCAAACTACTTCCAGCATAAGCCCTATCTCGACAGCTTCAACGCCAAGAATGGTACCAACCTCGTCTCCGTCGGCACCATCCACTATGAGCCGTTCGGCATCTATGGCAACGGCGTCACCGACCTGAAGGACCTCGCTAAGGGCGCGACCATCATCATCCCGGCCGACGACAGCAACGAGACCCGCGCCCTGTTCCTGCTCCAGCAGGAGGGCCTG
>OBKS01002036.1_pt1 | contig 12392 bp, 7 predicted proteins | sample 1517381 | NCBI WGS metagenome assembly OBKS01 (sample SAMN04571686, study PRJEB22368) | human gut metagenome | biome: human gut; material: stool | host: Homo sapiens | place: Luxembourg | collected 2012-08-03
AGATCGTCTTCGACTTCTACGACAAGCTCAAGAGCATCTCGAAAGGGTACGCCTCGTTCGACTACCACCGCACGGGATTCCAGCCCTCGAAACTCGTCAAGCTCGACATCCTGCTCAACGGGGAGCCGGTCGACGCCCTCTCGTCGCTCACCTACACGGACCACGCCTACGATTTCGGACGCAAGATGTGCGAAAAGCTCAAGGAGCTGATCCCCCGCCAGCAGTTCGACATCGCCATACAGGCCGCCGTCGGCGCCAAGATCATCGCACGCGAAACGGTCAAGGCCGTGCGCAAGGACGTGACGGCGAAGTGCTACGGCGGAGATATTTCGCGTAAGCGCAAGCTGCTCGAAAAACAGAAGAAGGGCAAGAAGCGCATGCGCCAGATCGGTAACGTCGAAGTTCCCCAGTCGGCATTCCTCGCCGTGCTGAAAATGGATTAAGAACCATGAAAAAGACCATCATCGACCTCTTCGAGGCCTCCGTGCGGAAATACGGGGCCAAGACCTTCCTGCTCGAAAAACGCCATCACAAATTCGAGCCTACGACCTATGCCGAGACCCGCGAGCAGGCGCTCGAAGCCGGAGCCGGACTCGCCGCGCTCGGCATCCGCCCCGGAGACAAGGTGGCGATACTGGCCGAAGGCAGCAACGCATGGATCATTTCCGAACTGGGGCTGTTCTACGCCGGGGCGGTCAGCGTGCCCCTGTCGGTGAAACTCGAAGAGTCGAACGACCTCCTCTTCCGCATGCGGCACGCCGAGGTCAAGGCCGTTTTCGTGTCGAAACACCAGCTGCCCAAGATCCGCCGCATCCGCGCCGGACTGCCGCAGCTGGAGCAGGTGATCGTCCTCGGACACATTCCGCTGGAATCCGGGGAGACGGCCTACGGGACGCTCAAGCGTCTGGGCCGCGAATACCTCGCCAAGAACAAGGAGGAGTTCATGGAGATCGGGCAGGCGATCCGGAATGACGATTACGCCACGATCACCTACACCTCGGGCACGACGTCGGACCCCAAAGGCGTGATCCTGACCCACCGCAACTACACGGCCAACGTCGAGCAGGCGTTGTCGCGGGTCGACATTCCGCCGCATTTCCGCACGCTGATCATCCTGCCGCTCGACCACTGTTTCGCCCACGTCGTGGGTTTCTACATCATGATCGCCTGCGGAGCCTCGGTGGCCACGGTGCAGATCGGAGCGACGCCGATGGAGACGCTCAAGAACATCCCGCAGAACATCCGCGAGGTGCAGCCGCACTTCCTGCTGTCGGTCCCGGCGCTGGCCAAGAACTTCCGGAAAAACATCGAAAGCTCCATACGGGCCAAGGGGAGATTCACCGAGGCGCTTTTCAACCTCGCGCTCCGCACGGCATACGCATACAACAGCGACGGGTATGGCAGGGGCAGCGGATGGCGCATCGTGCTGGCCCCCGTCGTCGGGATTTTCGACGCGCTGCTGTTCCGCAAGGTGCGGCAGGCGTTCGGAGGCCATCTCGAATTCTTCGTCGGAGGCGGTGCGCTGCTCGACGCGGAGTTGCAGCGGTTTTTCTACGCCATCGGAATCCCGATGTTCCAGGGATACGGACTTTCGGAGGCGACGCCCGTGATTTCGACCAACTCGCCCAAACATCACTGGCACCGGTTCGGATCGTCGGGCAAGATACTCATTCCGCTGGACCTGAAGATCCTCGACGAGGAGGGTCGCGAGGTTCCCCGCGGGCAGAAGGGCGAAATCGTCGTCCGCGGCGAGAACGTCATGGCCGGCTACTGGAAGAATCCCGGGGCCACGGCCGAAACCGTGCGCGACGGGTGGCTCCACACGGGCGACATGGGTTACGTCTCGGAGGATGATTTCCTCTATGTGCTGGGACGTTTCAAGAGCCTGCTGATCGCTTCGGACGGCGAAAAATACAGCCCCGAAGGAATGGAGGAGGCGATCGTGGATAAATCGCCCTACATCGACCAGATCATCGTGCACAACAACCAAAGCCCGTTTACGGGGGCGATCGTGGTTCCCAACCGCGAGGCGCTGCGCCGCGAGCTGGAGGCCCGCAGGACGCCCGAAGCGGAGCGCGCAAACGTCGCAGCGGAGATTCTCGGCGCCGAGATCGACCGTTACCGCGCCGGAGGAACCTATGCCGGGGAGTTTCCGGAACGGTGGCTGCCTGCGGGACTGGCCATTGTCGACGAGGCTTTCACGGAGCAGAACGGATTGGTGAACAGCACAATGAAGGTCGTGCGCGGGAAGGTCGAGGAGCATTTCCGAAACCGGCTCGACTACCTCTATTCGGCCGAGGGCCGTAGCCTGAAAAACCCCGAAAACCTCGCGTCGCTGAAAAAAATCGTGGGGTAGGCGCATTTTTCAGCCGCCGAAAACTTGACAAATAAAAAAAACGGAGTAACTTTGTACTCCGTAATGCGGAAATAGCTCAGTCGGTAGAGCATCAGCTTCCCAAGCTGAGGGTCGCGGGTTCGAATCCCGTTTTCCGCTCGAAGAGGTCTTTGCAGACCTCTTTTTTCGTTGGTGGCGGTAGGGAGGGGGCAGGGCGAGCTTCGAACCCACATCCGGCAGATAACAGAAATGCTCCGGCGAATGGCAGGATACCTATATCTGCATGGCGGAATGCCCCGACCACCCCCGACCGCTACCGGACTGCCGTCCCGCCCTCGCCGGCGACAGGTTCCGTCCAAACGGAGAACCGCCGGATGCAGGCTCTGCGGGCCGCCTCCTGACAGGCTTCGGCCTCCTGCGGCGTCAGCTCGTGAGGGGTTCCCGCCAGACGGCAGCCGTTCCCGGCGACGTTCGTCCCGAAGGCCGGAGCCACGAGCGTCTGGAACCATGCGCAGGCCGCAGTGTAACGTCCGGTCCCGGGATTCAGGTGGTATCCGTCGCGCGTCAGGTCCAGCGAGTCGCACAGCGCCGTGTTGCGCAGGTCCTGAATCGCCGTGCCCGACGGGACGACCACTTCGACGGAGGTCTCCCGCATGAGTTGTTCGACCGAAGAGACGATTCCCCGGTACATCAGTTGCTGGTTCTTCTCGTATCGTCCGAAATCCCGGTGCTGCGAATTGCGGGCATAGGCCCATGTCTGTTGCCAGGCGATGCAGGCTCCGGCATTGGGGCAACACCATCGCACGATCTCGACCAGCCGGCCGAACCAGGGCTGATAGGTCGGATAGATGCCCGATTTGCCCGACGCCTGTTGCAGTACCACGACGTCCCACCGTTCGTCGGCGATTCCGTCCAACAGGGTCGCTTTCTTCGAAACGGTCTCCCAGCGGTTGGACGTCGACTTGTAATAGATATACGCAGGGGCGTTGCCGGCATATTCCCGGCAATGGCGTTCGAGCGAACACCCTGCTATGTAGAGACGCCCCAGCACGACGTTCCGGATGCCGGCAGCCTCCAGCAGCTCGGGCAGATACATCATGCCGTCGTCGGTGAAACTGTTGCCGATGCCGAGAATGCGCAGCGTGTCGGGCTGCTGCGGGATGGGGTAGTTGGGGAACTTTTGGGCGAACAGGCTGACGCAGACGAGCGACAGCCCTACGGTCAGCAAAAGGCGCAATGTGCGTTTCATAATCGTATAGTCGGTTTATCGGGTTTGTTGCAGATGGGTGATGCGCAGCAGCCGGTCGAATTCGGACCGGGACAGCGTCGTTGCGACCCGCACCGTTTTGCTGACGCCCGGTACGAGGTCGAAATAGTTGTCCTCGAAATGTTCGTTGCCGTCGAGAGCGAGCCAGACGGCGCGGACGAAACGGTCGCTCGAGAGCGTAATTTCATAACCGTCCGCCGCAGGTCCGACGCTCCATCGGATGTCGGCTTCGGGCAGCTCAAGCTCTTTTTGAGAGACGAAATATCCGATGTTGGCGTAGCGGCGTCCGTCGGTCGTGAATTCCGCGACGACGATCGCCCGATTGCGGGCGCAACCGTGCAAAAGTCCGGAAATGTCGGCCGAATAGACGTTCCGACTGGCATTGGGTGCGACGGTTAGGCTGCGGGTGTTTTCCGAGAGGAGGGCGCCGTCCATGTCCATGACCGTTATCCGGAGTTTGCCCCGGACCGTTTTGCGGCGGTCCGACACAAGGCGGACGTTCAGCGTGTTTCCCTCGGCAAGGGGCGATACGAGGATGTCGTCGAAGGCCGGGCGGACGAAATAATGTTGCGCCTTCCAGCGGCCGTACCCACGAAGCCACGGGCCAGCAGTCGTTATGCTGCCAGAAGAGCGATCCCCAGCAGTAGGGTTTGTCGCGCCGGTGCGCCTCGATGGCGGTCTTGATGGCGTCGCCCTGCAAAACGTGGCTCATGTAAAGGAACGTGCGGAAATCGCGTGCGGGCCAGTATTCGTCTTCGAGGTATTGGCGGATGCGCATGTTGGCGAAATCGCCGCCGCGCTGGTGGGCCATCATCACCTCCGATTCGATGTCCCAGTCGCGCTCTTCGGGGGCGAAACGCAGGACGGAGGCGTATTCGGGGAACGACTGGAAGCCGTATTCGCTGAAGAAGCGGCTGCGCGTGGCGTTGTAGTCGGCGATCGGTGCGCGGCTGTGCCACACTTTCCAGAAATGCGTATCGCCTTCGCTGTTTTCGCTCGTGCCTTCGTGACGCGACCAGGGCGACGAGGGGTGGTAAGGCGTGCCGGGCGAGCAGGCGGCGACGGCTTCGGGCAGCACTTCGTAGTATTGGCGGCGGAGCTGGTCGCCGATGATCCGGTCCCATTCGGGATGCCCCTGCTTGGCGTACCGGGTGTTCCATCCCCAGCCGAACCACGCTTCGTTGCACTCGTTGTTGCCGCACCATACGGCGATCGAGGGGTGGTTGCGCAGACGGCGGATGTTGTCTTCGGCTTCGAGCCGGACGTTTTCGAGCCATGCCCCCTCGGCGGGATAGACGCTGCATGCGAACATGAAATCCTGCCATACGAGGATGCCCCGTTCATCGCACAGTTCGTAGAAAACATCGTCTTCATAGACGCCTCCGCCCCAGACGCGCAGCATGTTCATGTTCACGGCCGCGGCGTCGTCGATCGTCTTCTCGTAGACGGCGCGCGTGACGCGCGGCAGGAAGACGTCGCAGGGGATGTAGTTGGCTCCTTTGGCGAAGAGCGGCTCGCCGTTGAGTTCGAAGTAGAAGGTCGTGCCGTCGGCGACCTTGTCGCGCACGAGGCGCAGCGAGCGCAGCCCGATGCGGGTGGTCCGGCTGTCGGAGGCGTCGCCCGCCGCAACCGAAGCCCGGAATTCGTAGAGATGGGATTCGCCCAGTTCGCGGGTCCACCAGAGTTTCGGAGAGGCAATGTCGAGCGGGACGGTTACCTTGTTGATTCCGGAGCGCAGCGGCGCCGTGACCGAGGCTTCGATGCCTTCGCCGGGGGATGCAACGGTGACTACGGCTTCCGCCAGGTCACGGGCGGAGGCGATTTCCACCTCGACCTCGACCCGGGCGCGCCTGGCCGTAACCTCCTGCTGGCGGTAGAAGACATCGCTGATGCGGGCGCCGCTCCAGCCCTCCAGATAGACCGGACGCCAGATGCCCGAGGTCACCAGGCGCGGCCCCCAGTCCCAGCCGTAGTGGTAACCCGCCTTGCGGGCGAAGACGCTGACGCGTTTGTCGAAAAGCCCGCCGTTGGCCGACTGATCGTTGACGGCCTCGTAACGGTAGGGCAGCGAGTCGTATTTGGGCAGGTCGACCTTGATCGGCGAGTGGAAATAGACTTTCAGGGTGTTTTCGCCCGGACGGAGCAGCCGTTTGACCTCCGTGCGCCAGCGGCGGAACATGTTGTCGGCGGCGAGCACCTTCTCGTCGTTGAGGTAGACGTCGGCATAGGTGTCGAGCCCTTCGAAGACCAGTTCGATCCGCTCGCGGGCGAGCAGGCCGGCGTCGGCCTCGAAATGCGTTTCGTAGATCCAGTCTTCCTTGTCGACCCACTGTACGCCGCGCTCGTTGAGGCGGAAATAGGGGTCTTCGATGATCCGGTTGGCCATCAGGTCGGTGTGCACCGTGCCGGGGACCGTGGCCGGATACCAGTTGTTGAGCCGCGCCTGACGGAACTGCCAGTCGTCGTGCAGGTGTTGACGGACGGGGGCTGCGGCTGCGGCGAGGGCCATGCAGAGGGACATAGCGGTAAGGATTGGTTTGAAGTTTTTCATAAGATGAAGGGTAGATCAGTATTTGATGAGCATCTGGGAGATGTATTCGCGGTATTCGATCGGGGTCATGTTTTTCTTTTTGGTGAAGATGCGGATGAAATTCGACTTGTTGTTGAAGCCGCAGGCGTAGCAGATCTCCGAGGCGCTGAGCGTCGTGTTGGCAAGCAACTGGCAGGCCTTGGAGATGCGCATGTTGTTGACGAAGGTGATGTAGGAGATGTTCGTGCGCTTCTTGAAAAAGTGCGAAAAGGCCGATTCCGACATGTTGACCAACCCGGCCACGTCGGTGAGCCGGATGTTCTGGCAGAGGTTTTTCTCGATGTAGTCGCAGACTTTGGCGATGCGGCGCGATTTGGAGGTGTGGACAATGTTCTTCGAGTCGCAGAGATTGCTCATAAGCACCTTGCGGTTGGCCGTGGCCAGCGCGTTGAGAATGTCCAGAAAAGCGGTCGCCGACTGGAATCCCTGCATGCGCGTGAGTTCAAGAATCCGGTCCCGGACGCTCAACTGTTCGGGACCTGTGAACGAAAGCCCCTGCCGGGAGTCGAGCAGCAGTTGCCGGATGGGGAGAAACAGGCGTTTGTTGACGATCGGGAAGTCGATCAGGTCGCCCGAGAACTGAATGGTGATGACGTGGTTGGTTTTCAGGGGCGATTTCCACACGTGCGGCACATAGGGACCGGTCATCACCAGGTCCAGCGGACCGAAATCCTCGGTGGAATCGCCCACGATGCGCGATCCCCGAGTGTTCATCACCAGATTGATCTCGTATTCCGGATGGCAGTGGATCGGATAGTCGAAATGCGCGTTGGGGTGGTTGAGGATGATGAAAAGGTCCTCGTTCGTGATCGGGGTGATCTCCTGCTGTATCTCTTTCATGTCCGGTAAGGGTTTCAGGTCCGGTACAAAAATAGGAATAATTCAGAAAGCTCCATGAATAATTCAAAAAAGTATACTTGTTTAACCGACTTATACAATCCGGTAAATTTTCGGGTACATATCTTTGCATTAGTAAAAAAATCCTAAAACGACTTACATGAATTCGATTGCGATTAATTTTGTCGACTGCGCGATTATCGTCCTTTACCTTATATTTATAATATGGTGGGGATTGCGCAACGGCAAGAGTTCCGACGCCGGGTCCTATTTTCTGGCCGGCCGCACGATGCCGTGGTGGATCGTGGGTCTGTCGCTTTTCGCCGCGAGCATCTCCAGCACGACGCTCATCGGCCAGTCGGGCGACGCCTACCACACCGGAGTGGCCGTGTTCAACTACAACCTCACAGGTGTCGTGGTGATGGTGTTTTTCGCCACGTTCCTGCTGCCGCTCTACATCCGTTCGGGGATATTCACGATTCCCGAGTTTCTCGAACGACGCTTCGACAAGCGGTCGCGCTACTACTTTTCCGGAATCTGCATCGTGGGCAACATCTTTCTCGATGCGGCCGGGGCGCTGTATGCCGCCGCGCTGATCATCAAGTTGTTGTTCCCGGAGGCGGACTTGCAGCTCATCATCATCATCTTCGCCGTGCTGGCGGCTTCGTACACCATTCCGGGCGGTCTTTCGTCGGCGATCAACGCCGAGCTGATCCAGGCGGTGATTCTGATCGTCGGGTCGGTGATCCTGACGGGAGCCTGCTTCGCCAACGGCGGGTTCGACTACCTCGCGTCGCTGTTCGAAAGCGGCGACATGAGCGTCAGACTGATTCGCCCGCTGACCGATACGGCCACGCCCTGGCTGGGGCTGATCGTCGGCATGCCGGTGCTGGGCATCTATTTCTGGGCCAACAACCAGACGCTCGTACAGCGCGTGTTGAGCGCGCGGAGCGTCGACGAGGGCCGCAAAGGGGTGATGTTCGCCGGAGCGCTGACGCTGGCCACCCTGTTCATCATCGTCTTTCCGGGCGTTATCGCCCGCCATCTCTTCCCGGGCATCGAGAAACCCGACATGATCTATCCGACGATGGTGCTGCGCCTGCTGCCCACGGGGTTACTGGGGATCATGCTTTCGGCGCTGCTCGCCGCGCTGACGTCGACGCTGAGCGCCATTCTGAACTCCACGTCGACGCTCTTCACGATGGATTTCTACGCCAAGATCGACAAGCGGGCCGACGAACGCAAGCTGGTGCGCGTCGGCAAGCTGGCTTCGCTGGTCATCATCGTGATCGCCGCCCTCTGGGCTCCGCAGATCGGACGTTTCAGTTCGCTGCTCAAATATTACCAGGAGATGCTCTCCTACATTGCGCCTCCCGTCGTGGCGGCTTTCCTGATGGGCGTTTTCTCGCGCCGCGCCAACGGGCGGGGAGCCTTTGCGGGGCTGATCGCCGGACTGGTCGTCGCGGCGGCGATGCTCCTCTGGCGCACGGAGATCTTCGGCGGGATGCACTTTCTGCTGATCGTGCCGTTCCTGCTGGTCTTCAGCCTGTCGGTGATCTGGGCCGTAAGCCGTACGGCTCCCGCGCCCCGGCCCGACAAACTGATCGACACGACCTTTTCGGCGGCGGATTTCCGGGCTGAAACCCGCTCGCTCGCGGAGGTTTCCTGGTGGCGCAACTACCGCGTATGGGGCGGGGTGCTGCTGGTTCTGTGTATGCTTATTCTCATAATATTCCGTTGATATGAAACTGAAGAAATACGAAAAAAATCCGATCATCGCTCCCAATCCGGCCAATGCCTGGGAGAATCTCGTAACCTGCAACCCGGGGGTCATCTACGACGACGGCCGGTTTTACATGCTCTACCGCGCCGCCGGCGACGACAAGGAACATGTCATCCGTTTGGGGCTGGCCGTCAGCGAGAACGGCTTCGACTTCCGCCGTGTCGGCGATTCGCCGGTATTCGGTCCCAGCGCGGACGGTCCCGACGGAGGGTGCGTCGAAGATCCGCGCATCGTGAAGTTCGACAACGAGTTTTACATTACCTACGCCTACCGCGCCCATGCCCCCGGGCAGTACTGGACTTTCGCGCACGACGTGGTGCGTCTGCCCCAATGCGGAGCTTATGCGCCGGCCGCCATGACGCAGAACCTGGGAAATACGGGGCTTGCCGTGACGACCGACTTCCGGAATTTCCGCCGGCTGGGGCGGCTTACGTCGCCCGTGCTCGACGATCGGGACGTGATCCTTTTCCCGGAGAAAATCGGCGGGAAGTTCGCCATGATGCACCGTCCCAAACAGTTCGTGGGCGAACGTTACGGGGTGAAATACCCTTCGATCTGGCTGAAGTTCTCCGACGACCTGCTGGCCTGGGAGGACAAGCCCAGCCATCTGCTTATCGCCGGCCGCGAAGGAACCTGGGAGGAGAAGATCGGCGGAAGCACGCCGCCGATCCTGACCGAGGCGGGGTGGCTGACGCTCTACCACGGGGTAGCCGACGGAGGCACGGCCGAATACCGCGTCGGGGCGCTGCTGCTCGACCGGGAGAATCCGCTGCGGGTGCTGGCCCGGACGCCGGAACCGATCCTCGAACCCGAATTTTTCTATGAAACCGAAGGTTTTTACAGCCATTGCGTCTTCCCGACCGGCAATGTGGTCGTCGACGGCGTGCTGTACGTCTATTACGGCGGAGCGGACAAATATGTAGGCGTTGCGACCTGCCGGCTGGAGGAATTATTAAATTATTTGACGGAGAAATGCCGTTGCGAATAGCCCTTTTGCGGTTTGTTTTCATAAAAGTATAATCAATCAGCGATTTTCTAAAACAGTTCTTCCGTAGCAGCATGTTACTTTGCAGTGTCCGGTGCAGTTCCCGGAACCGCCCCGGACCGTATCAATAAACTACTCTAATCTAAAACTTATGAAAATGAAATTTTACCTGATCGTTCTCTCCCTGCTGGCGGTCTGCCTGTGGGGGACGGGAGACGTCCGCGCCCAGTCCGCATCACGGAGCATGACCGTGACGGGCAAGGTCGTGGATCAGAACGGCGCCGCCGTAACGGGCGCGTCGGTTGTCGTCGTCGGCACGACGAAAGGAACCACAACCGGGGCCGACGGAGCCTTTTCATTGACCGGAGTGGCTTCGGACGCCCGCCTTGCCGTCAATTTCATCGGCTATAAAACGCAGACGGTGGAGGTCGGCGGCCGCACCTCTTTCAACATCGTGCTGGTCGAGGAGGCCACGGCCGTGGACGAAGTGGTGGTCGTGGGTTACGGACAGGTCAAGAAGAGCGACCTGACGGGTTCCGTGGCCTCGGTCAAGGCCGAGAAACTCACCGACATCCCGGCCAACTCGATCGACGGGCTGTTGCAGGGCCGCGTGGCCGGCGTGCAGGTGGTCAACTCCTCGCAGGACCCCGGCGCCTCGTCGACGGTCCGCATCCGCGGCAACTCGTCGCTCAACGGTTCGAACGCTCCGCTGGTGGTCATCGACGGATTCCCCTGGGGCGATGCCGGCGACCTGAAACAAATCAACCCGCAGGACATCGTTTCGATGGAGGTGCTCAAGGATGCCTCGGCATCGGCCATCTACGGTTCGCGCGGCGCCAACGGCGTGATCCTCATCACCACGCGCAAGGCGCAGGAGAACGTGACGCGCATCACGCTGCGCCAGCAGACGACCGTTTCGGGATTCAGCTCCGAGCTGAACCTCTGGCGCGATCCCGTGCTGATGGCGATGCTCTCGAACGAAAGCAGCATCAACGCCGGACTGACGCCGACCTACATCGGAGCGACCAATGCCAACGGCGTCTATTATCCCTCGATTGCGGAGTTGCAGACGACCTGGACGACCAACACGCGCTGGGACGACCTGGTCTTCCGCCCGACGCCCGTGTCGAACAACACCACCGTACAGGTGCAGAGCAGCAACGACCGCACGATGTTCCAGGCCAGCGCCAACTACTACCTCGACAACGGCATGTACATCGAGGACACCTACCGCAAATACGGCGGTAATTTCTCGGTCGAGCACAAGCTGCTGGACAACCTGCGCATGAAGGCCAGCGCCAACATCACCAGCAACAAGCGTCACAACAACGGCGGACTGGCCTACTGGCGCAACCCGATCTTCCCGGTCTACGACGACAACGGCGATTACTGGCTGTACGGTGCCCAGGACTATTCGCATCCGCTGGCCCTGACCAATTTGCAGAAGAACGATTCGAAGGGGTTAGACATCATCTCGTTCGCTTCGGTGAACTGGGACGTGCTTCCCTGCCTGAACGTCATGGCGCAGTTCAACTACAAGCACGGCGAACAGATCACCGACAAATATTTCCCGAAGAAGTATTCCGAGACGGGCGTGTTCAACGACGGTTACGGGTCGATCGACAACTGGAAGGACGACAACATCGTTTTCGAGGCTTACGCCACGTTCGATCGGACTTTCGCTGAAAAGCACCGGCTGACGGTGATGGGCGGTTACTCTTACGAGAACTACCAGTCGCGCAGTTCGTCGCTGGCCGCCAAGGGCTTCATCAACGAATCGCTGGGCAACGAGAACCTCGCCGCGGGCGATTCGGAGACCTATTCGATCGGCAACGGCTCCTACAAGACCGAGCTGGTCTCGGCCCTCACGCGTATCAACTACACGTTCGACAACCGGTTCCTCTTCACCTTCACGGCCCGCGCCGACGGTTCTTCGAAATTCGGCTCCAACAACAAGTGGGCCTTCTTCCCCTCGGGGGCGTTCAGCTGGAAGATGCACGAGGAGCGGTTCATCCGGAACCTGAACGTTTTCGACGTGCTGAAGATCCGCGCCTCCTACGGTATTTCGGGCAACCAGGGCATTTCGGCCTACCAGACGCTGAGCCGCTACGGACAGCACAAGTATTTCAACGGAGGCAAGTGGGTGACGGCCATCGGACCCGGCTATCAGTCGGGTTACACGGGGCAGGACGGCATCTATGCGCTTTGGAGCGGCATCCCGAACAAGGGGCTGAAGTGGGAGACCACCGCGCAGGTCGACCTCGGACTGGACATGTCGTTCTTCGGCAACCGTCTGAACGTGACTTTCGACTGGTACGACAAGCGCACCTCGGACCTGCTGCGCGAGCGCAACATCGCGCCTTCGTCGGGTTACGACAAGATGTGGGTCAACGACGGCGAGATCCGCAACCGCGGCATCGAACTGACGATCGACGGCGTGGCGTTCCAGAACCGCGACTGGCGCGTGGGCGGCACCTTCGTCTTCTCGCGCAACCGCAACAAGGTGCTCAGCCTCGGAAACGCCGTGCAGACCGGCCTGAGAACCGACCTGCGCACCGGCATGCAGTATGAATATTACGGCAACCAGAGCGAACA
>OBKS01002037.1_pt1 | contig 12391 bp, 11 predicted proteins | sample 1517381 | NCBI WGS metagenome assembly OBKS01 (sample SAMN04571686, study PRJEB22368) | human gut metagenome | biome: human gut; material: stool | host: Homo sapiens | place: Luxembourg | collected 2012-08-03
GGGGAATCCCCACACCCCTTTCATGTCTGAATTGAAAATACTTCCTGAACTTTTCCGAAAAGCCCTTGCTTTTATTCGCTTTGACGATTATAATTATACTGCGATTTTATAAGCAGACGCAGAACTGAACTGCAACAGGAGTGCTGCCCATGAAGTATTTATCAATCGCGCAAACCGCCGAACGCTGGGGTATCTCCACTCGCCGTATTCAGATTTTGTGCGGCGAGGGGCGCGTCCCCGGTGCTATCCGCATTGGCTCGGTCTGGGGGATTCCAGAGGACGCAGAGAAGCCAGCGGACGCGAGAATCAAGAACGGCAAGTATATCAAGAAGCCCGTCGAAAATGAAAAATGAGCCGCAGATCATATCAGCAACTCTAACTCGAAAATAGGACACGCTTTACCCCTCGCGGGTGCAAATGGGCTCGTAAATCTTTCGTCACGAATCTACCTAAATCGTCGATTCGACAGATTATAGCAGAGTTCTACAAAGGAGCAACGATTATGAACAAACAACAGCTTGCCAATAAAATCTGGGAATCCGCAAACAAAATGCGATCCAAGATCGAGGCTAACGAATATAAAGACTACATTCTTGGTTTCATCTTCTATAAGTTTCTCTCTGACAAAGAAGTAGATTTTCTAAAAAAGGACGGATATGAAAAAGCTGACCTTCAGGAACATGTACATGAGAACAACGAGGAACTTGTTGATTATTGCAGCAACACCTTGGTTATTTTATCGCCTATGATAATCTTTTCTTGACATGGCTGGATAAGGGAAATAGCTTTACTGTTGACAATGTGAGAACTGCTCTTTCTGCATTCAATCGCTTGATCAGTGATACGCAGAAAAAGGTGTTCAGCAAAATTTTTAATACACTGGAAACTGGTTTGAGTAAACTCGGTGATAGCACCAGCAATCAAACCAAAGCTATCCGCGACTTGATTCAGCTGATCAAGGATATTCCTACCGATGGCAGGCAGGACTATGATGTTTTAGGCTTTATTTACGAGTATCTGATCAGCAACTTTGCTGCAAATGCTGGGAAGAAGGCCGGCGAGTTTTATACGCCTCATGAAGTGTCTCAGCTTATGTCTGAGATTGTCGCAAACCACTTGAAGGATCGTGAGAAAATCGAAATATATGATCCTACGAGCGGTTCTGGCTCTCTTTTGATCACCATAGGCAAGAGTGCTGCCAAGTACCTGAAGAACAAAGACGGCATCATGTACTATGCGCAGGAGCTGAAGGAAAACACATACAATCTGACCCGTATGAATCTTGTTATGCGCGGCATCAATCCAGCCAATATCTTCACTCGCTGTGGCGATACATTGGAGCAGGACTGGCCTATGTACGATGATGTCACTCAGACGTATAACCCGTTGTATCTGGATGCTGTGGTTTCCAACCCACCGTATTCACAGCACTGGGATCCGTCTCACAAGGAAACTGATCCCCGCTATCGCTATGGCATGGCACCAAAAGGAAAAGCTGACTATGCCTTCCTGCTTCATGACCTGTACCATGTAAAACCAGACGGTATTATGACCATCGTCCTCCCTCATGGTGTTCTGTTCCGTGGTGATGCTGTTGGAGGCGCTGATGGACTGGGTGAAGGCGAGGGACGTATTCGCCGAAATCTGATCGAAAATAACAACATCGAAGCAATTATCGGACTGCCCGCAAATATTTTCTATGGCACGGGTATTCCCACCATCATTATGGTTTTACGGCAAAAACGTGAAGCTTCTGATGTGCTTTTTATCGACGCTTCCAAGGGATTCACCAAAGTTGGTAAGACCAACAAGTTGATGGCGTCGGACATCAAGAGAATTGTGGACGCTATTGCCGCCCGCCCTGAGAGTATTGAAAAATTTGCCAGACTGGTTTCCAAGGAAGAGATTCGCCGCAATGGATATAACCTGAATATTCCCCGTTATATCGATTCTTCCGAAGCGGCGGAAACTTGGGATATTTACGCCACCATGTTCGGCGGCATACCAAACCATGAAATTGACCTTCTGGAACAGTATTGGACTGCGTTCCCTCAGCTGAGAAGTGTTCTGTTTGCCGCCGATGAAACCCCGTATTCAAGATTGGCAGTTGAAAACATCAAAAAAGCTATCGAAGGCAGTGCCGATGTACAAGCGTTCGTTGCAGCACATCAGTCAGCGTTCGCAGATTTTGATACATATCTGAACGGCGAACTGATCGGAAAAATGATGGATCTGAATGTCTCCAAGGCTGAGGATACTATTACGCAGAATATCTTTGGCCGTGTTGCACCGCTTCCCCTGATCGACAAGTATCAGGCGTATCAACTGTTGGATGACAAGTGGAATATAATTTCCACCGATCTTGAAATTATCCAGACGGAAGATTTTGCTGCCACAAAGCAGGTCGACCCGAATATGGTCATCAAAAAGAAAGGCGATAAGGAAGAAGAAGTACAGAACGGCTGGGTAGGCCATATCATTCCCTTTGATTTGGTGCAGACTACACTTCTTCGGGAAGATTATGATGCACTCAAGGCAAAAGAAGCCAGATTGGATGAAATTGCCGCTGAACTGACGGGGATCATAGATTCCATTGATGAGGGTGACCGCGGCGAGTTCTTGAATGATGACAATACTGCATTTGTCCCCAAAGAGTTTGCAGCAAAACTTGCGGAAATCTATGCAGATATCTCTTCCCCGGAATTGCTTGGTTTGCAGGGATATGCTGCATTGATAGATGCCAAAGCCGGAAAGGCGGCAAAACTGCAATATATCTTTGAGCATAAGGAAGTGAACTGGGCGTTTGTAGATGGAAATGCCCCGTATGCCAAGGGCAAAGTCGCGGCTTATATGAAAACGCTGCGCGAGGCATATTCCTTCCCGGAAGATTCCTTTGAGGCGAAGATGGTCTGTGCCGATAAGCTGATGACGGAAGAAAAAGCCGTCAAAAAGGATGTCAGGGAAAGATCCTATGCGCTCCACATGAAAACCAAAGAAACTATTGAAGGGCTGAGCGATGAGCAAGTTCTTGACCTCCTGCGCCTGAAATGGATTGTTCCGCTGTGCGCATCTCTCCGTGCCATGCCGGATGCAATCATTGACACACTGGAAAAGGCGGCACAGGCGTTGGCGGATAAGTATGCCGTGACCTATTTGGAATTGGATGAGCAGATTCAAAAATCCGAGCAAGTGCTTTCTTCCATGATGGATGATTTGACCGGCAGTGAGTACGACATGAAGGGATTGGCAGAGTTCAAAGCTCTGTTGAAGGGTGATGCAAATGAGTAAGACCGAAATCCCTTCCATTCGTTTTCGCGGCTTTGATGACGCTTGGGAACAGCGTAAGCTTGGAGAAATAGGCTCGGTTTCAATGTGCCGCCGCATTTTCAAGGAACAGACATCAGAAACTGGAGATATACCTTTTTATAAAATTGGAACATTTGGCGCTGATCCTGATGCGTTTATTTCCAGAGAGCTTTTTGAAGAATACAAATCAAAATATCCTTATCCCCAAAAGGGAGATATTTTGATTTCAGCGTCGGGCAGTATCGGCAGAACCGTTGAATTTGCCGGGAATAATGAGTATTTTCAGGATTCAAATATCGTGTGGCTTAACCACGATGAAAGGCTCTCAAATCCATTTTTGAAGTGTTTTTACTCAGTAGTAAAGTGGGCTGGTATTGAGGGTAGCACCATAAAAAGGCTTTATAACGATAACATACTAAACACTGTTATTTGTATGCCATCTGTTCCTGAGCAAAAGCGCATAGGGCTATTCTTTGAAAACCTCGACAACCTTATCACCCTTCATCAGCGTAAGTTTGAAAAGTTGACGAATGTCAAAAAATCGATGCTCGAAAAGATGTTCCCGCAAAATGGCAGCAGTTACCCCGAAATTCGCTTTAAGGGATTTACGGACCCTTGGGAACAGCGTAAGTTCGGTGATATTGCAGCAAGAGAGTCTTCCGTTTCTACATCTGTGTCAGATGTTCCAAGTGTAGAGTATGAAGATGTAGTAGCAGAAGAAGGACGGTTGAATAAAGATATCCGTATTAAAGAAGTGGTAAAGTCTGGAATTACATTTGATGGTACGCAGGTGCTTTATGGAAAGCTTCGTCCATATCTGCATAATTGGTTAAATCCAGATTTTAGGGGCATTGCAGTTGGCGATTGGTGGGTATTAAAGCCTATTAATATGGACAAAAATTTCCTTTATCGCCTTATTCAAACACAGCAATTTGATAATATTGCAAACCAGTCATCAGGCTCAAAAATGCCACGTGCAGATTGGAATTTAATCTCCAATTCGGAGTTTAGTGTTCCATTTTCAAAAGAGGAACAGAGTAAGATTGGCAGGTATTTTGATAGCCTCGACCACCTTATCACCCTTCATCAGCGTGAGTTGGAAAAGCTCCAAAGCATCAAAAAAGCACTGCTTGAAAAAATGTTTGTCTGATACAGGAGGCAAGCTATGGTATTTGAACAGGAAGCCGCCTTTGAAACGGCGCTCATTAATTTGCTGACAGAAAAATATGGCTGGGAGCCGGAAATTCTGCGCTACAAAACGGAAGAAGACCTGATCCAAAACTGGAAGCATATTCTCTTTGAGAACAACCGCGATGTGGACAGGCTGAATGATGTTCCGCTGACCGACGGAGAAATGCAGCAGATTCTTGACCAGATTACCCGTCTGCGCACGCCGCTGAAACTCAACGGTTTTATCAATGGTAAGACCGTTGCTGTCAAACGCGACAATCCCGCAGATGAACTGCACTTCGGGAAAGAAGTCAGTCTGAAAATCTATGACCGTCAGGAAATTGCCGCCGGTCAGAGCCGCTATCAGATTGCAGAGCAACCGGTGTTCAAGGCAAGAAGCTCTGTTTTACCCAACCGCCGTGGTGATTTCATGCTGTTGATCAACGGTATGCCGCTGATTCACTGTGAACTGAAACGCAGCGGTGTGGATGTCAGCCAAGCCTACAACCAGATTGAAAAATATGCACATGAGGGAGTTTTCTCTGGATTGTTTGCTCTTGTGCAGATTTTTATTGCTATGCAGCCGGATGAAACAGTCTATTTTTCAAATCCCGGTCCGGACGGAAAGTTCAACAAAGATTTTTACTTTCACTGGGCTGACGTCAACAATGAGCCGTTGAACAACTGGAAGGACATTGCACAGTATCTGCTTTCCATCCCTATGGCACACCAGCTGATCGGCTTCTATACCGTTGCCGACGATACCGACGGTATTTTGAAGGTTATGCGCAGCTATCAGTATTATGCGACTTCTCGTATTACCAGCCGCGTTGCTATGCGCCGATGGGCTGATAAGGATCAGATGGGCGGCTACATCTGGCACACCACCGGTTCCGGAAAAACACTGACCAGCTTCAAATCGGCTCAGTTGATTGCAGCTTCCAAGGATGCCGACAAGGTTGTATTCCTGATGGACAGAGTTGAACTTGGCACGCAGTCCCTGTTGGACTATCGCGGGTTTGCCGATGATACAGACTCTGTGCAAGCTACAGAAAACACGGATATTCTCGTAGCAAAACTGCGGAGCGATGATCCCGCAAACACGTTGATTGTCACATCTATTCAGAAAATGAGCCGTGTGGAAGAAGAAAATGGCTTCAATGCGCACGACATCGAACTGATCCAGAACAAGCGGGTTGTATTTATCATTGATGAAGCGCATCGCGATGTATTTGGCGAAATGCTGCGTACTATCAAAGCAACTTTCCCAAACGCCATGTTTTTTGGCTTTACCGGCACGCCGATCCACGATGAAAATCAGAAGAAAATGAGCACTACTTCGGATGTGTTCGGCAATGAGCTGCACAGGTACAGCATTGCGGACGGCATCCGTGATAAGAATGTTCTGGGCTTTGATCCATACATGGTGCCAACATACAAAGATCGTGATCTTCGGAAAGCAGTTGCACTTGAAAGAGCTAAGGCAACTACTGAGGCAGAAGCGTTGGCAGACCCTAAAAAGAAAAAAGTCTATCTGCATTATATGGATCACACAAAAGTGCCGATGGCTGGATATGTTCAGGCAGATGGTAGCTATTTGAAAGGCATTGAAGATTATCTGCCTGTTTCTCAGTACGAACGCGAAGAGCATCAGTGTGCCGTAGTTGATGATATTTTGGAAAACTGGACAACCCTAAGCCACGACAGCAAGTTTCATGCGATTTTTGCTACCAGTAGCATTCCAGAGGCAATCCAGTATTATAAACTGTTTAAAGCAAAGGGCAATCTGAAGATTACCGCTTTGTTTGACCCCAGTATTGATAACAATGGTAATGGGCTTTTTAAAGAAGAGGGCATTGTTGAAATCATCAAAGATTACAATACCAGATACAGTATGGAGTTCCAAATGGCAACTTATGCAACCTTCAAAAAGAACATTTCCTATCGTCTGGCGCACAAAGAACAGTACAAAGGAATTGAACATACTTCCGACCAGCAAATTGATCTACTGATCGTTGTCGATCAGATGCTGACTGGTTTTGACTCCAAATGGATCAACACGCTATATTTGGATAAGATTTTGGTTTACGAAAAGTTGATTCAGGCATTCTCACGTACCAATCGTCTCTATGGCCCGGAGAAGCCCTTTGGCACGATTCGTTATTATCGTAAACCGTATACAATGCAGAGAAACACTGAAGAAGCGTTCAAGCTGTATTCCGGTGATAGACCTCTTGGCCTATTTGCCGACAAGCTGGAACGCAACCTCGAAAAAATGAATGCATTGTACGATGATATTGGGAGCATCTTCCGTTCTGCTGGAATTGAGAACTTCGAAAAACTTCCGGTTGATCATACGGAGCGCGGACAATTCGCCAAACTGTTCAAGCAGCTTAACAACTATCTCGAGGCTGCTAAGATACAGGGCTTCACTTGGAATAAGCTGTCCTATGAATTTAAGAACGCTGGCAGCAAAGTGACCGTTGATCTGCACATCGATGAAACCACCTACTTGATTCTTGCTTTACGCTATAAGGAACTGTTCGCTGGTGGTAGTGGAGAAGCCGGTGTTGAGGATGTGCCGTATGAAATTGACTCTTACCTGACGGAAATCAATACTGGTGTAATTGATGCCAACTATATGAACTCCCGGTTCAAAAAGTACATCAAGGCATTGCAGGATGGTGCGGAAACTGCCGCTGTGCTAGATGAACTTCACAAGTCGTTTGCAACGCTTACGCAAGAGGAACAAAAATACGCAAACATCTTCCTCCATGATGTCCAGAACGGTGATGTGGTAGTTGACGAAGGAAGAACGCTCCGTGATTACATTACAGAATATATGACCAGTGCCAAAAATGACCAGATCCACCGTTTTGCCACCGCTATCGGAGTTGATGAAACGATACTGCGTAGCTTTATGCAGTTGAAAATCACGGAAGCCAAGATCAATGAGTTTGGTAAATTTGACACATTGAAGGCAACCGTGGATACGGAAAAGGCGAAAACCTTCCTTGAAATGATAGAGGGTAAGCCTATCAAGAAATTCCAGATCAACATGAAGATTGACCAAATGTTGAGAAAATTTATTCTTGAAGGCGGATTTGATATTACATGATTCGTAAAAGGAATAGTGATATGAAAAGAAAAGAGAATTTAAATCGCGATGCAGATACAACATTGAAACTGCATTTCTATATCATGTCGCTGTGGCTCCTGTTTGTTTTGTTATTCTTGCTTACTGTCGACATTCCAATAAGCTTTTCAAAAGACGCTCATTTTATAGGTGTTATGCCGTTATTAAAACGGAATTGGTTTGCATTTATTTCTTTGCTACTGGCACTACTTGGAATTATTTTTGCCTCTATGGAAAGGCGAAAGTGGGCTGGTGTTTCAAATCCGCCATATGAAATTTTAACAGTTAAAAACGAAAATTACGAATATTTAACATTTCTTACCACCTACATAATTCCGTTGATTTGCATAGATTTGACTAAAGTTCGTTATGTTATTGTTCTTGGAGTGCTACTGGTACTAATTGGTTTTATTTTTATTCGAATGGACTTATACTATGGAAACCCGACACTTGCTCTCATGGGTTATAGACTATATCATGCGGAGATAAAGGGATGTGAGGCTCCTGATGGGATAATTCTAATATCCAGAGACCGCTTAAATAAAGCATCGTCCATAAAATGGATTCCAATAGATGAATACGTTTGGATCGCAAAGGAGATTAAAAATGACATCTGAAGAACTAAAAAATGCGGCTGTTTCCGTTCTGGAAAAACCATACCACACTCAGCTATACCTCATTCTAAAAGTTGGAGATGAGCTGATTATGCGTTTGGCTGATATCGAAGATGAGAATACCGCCCCTGAGATTCAGCGTATGTTTGTTGGATTTGTAAACAATACCATAATATCCAATGATAATATAATTATTCGTAGCCTATCTGTTGCCGATGAGTTGCCGAATGCAATATATGAATATGACTATGAAAGCTACCCAGAGGAACTTGGTGTATTCAAGAAGTTTTCCATAGAAACAGCAGTTAAATCAGAAAAATTTAACTTTAAGACCGATAATTTAAGTCAATTGTTTGGCTACATAATTTATCTCGGATCTATGGAAAACGGCATCGTCCTGTTTAAAAAGCACTATTCGATCTCATTGATAAAAAGAGATAGTTTTTTGCTTGGCGCTATTAAAAGTGCAGAGCGCTTTGAAAAACTTCCCGGTGAAGATATCATTCGCTTAAATGATAGTATTCAACTTGTGCGTATAAATGAAGTCATTTTTGTGCTTGACCTAAAAATGCTTGAGCGCAATATGGGGTTTTCTGCTTTGATTCAAAAAGCAGCGAGTGAAACAGTTGAGGCAATTCAGACATTAGAAATTTTAGATGATATTCAAGTGTTAAAATATGCCCTCTGCGAACCTGCTTTTTCTCGAAAGTTATCTAGGGTTAAAAAATCCTCTCCCATTTTCAAGTTGGGTATTACTAAAGAGGCAATTATTGAGTTTACCAAAACGACACCGGAGCTTGCGGGAAAATTCAAATACAGTGATGATGGGAACAAAATCCGATTAGATACCAAAAAATCCAAAGATGCATTTTTAAAATTAATGAATGACTCTTTTTTGCGTTCTGAGTTGACGAAACAATACTATGAAGCATCAACTAAAGATAACATTACGCAAGCTTCGAATTAAAAAATGATTTCCTTTTATATGTTCACACAAAAGTTTCAAAATCCGGGTTGACATCTGCTCGGATTTTGATTATACTATACTTAACCCGAATTGGAGGTTGAACAGCATGAAACAACTGGGTATGCGCCTTCGCGCATTGCGGGAAGGCATTGGTTTATCCCAATCAAAATTCGCCGATGTAATCGGTTCTACACAGTCCAGCATCAACCGTTATGAGAATGGTCAGGCAACGCCGACTGTCAATCTTCTGCGCAAGTATGCGGACTATTTTGACGTTTCAATGGACTATATTTTTGCCCGCTGCGATGATCCGCATGGCAAGCTGTATGAAGCGAAACCACCGGTTGACGCGAACAATCCTGAACTGAGGAAGTTTGTTGAGATGTGCTTCGATCCGGAATCACCGATGAACGAAAAGCTGAAAGAGGCAATGCTGAAAATGCTTGGGGAGGCGAAGATATGAGCAATGAATTAACCCATAATCCGGGACAGTTCGATGAAGTCATCCATATCATCGATAATGCCCGCAGCCGCGCCATGAAAGCAGTCAATGCAGAGCTTATTCAGATGTATTGGAGCGTCGGTGCGTATTTGTCAGAGCTTTGTTCTGCATCAAGCTTTGGCGATAAGATCATTGACGAAGTTGCCGCATACATTGCGCAAGAGAACCCCAACATCAAAGGTTTCAATCGTCGCGGTCTCTATCGTATGAAGCAATTCTACGAGACTTACAAGGACGATGAATTTGTGACACCACTGGTGACACAAATCAGCTGGACAAACCATCTGCTTATTATGTCTGGCTCCAAGACGGCAGATGAACGGCATTTTTACATGGCGCTCTGTGCGAAGTAACATTATTCCAAACGCGAGTTGGAGCGTCAGATCGGCACATCGTACTATGAGCGTTCAATGATTTCCGCTAAGAAACTGGTTCCTGAATCCGTTTCACATGATGTGCGTGAAAGCATCCTCGACACTTATGTGCTTGAGTTTCTGGACTTGCCGGAGCAATTTTCTGAAAAGAATCTCCGTAAAGCAATCATCGAGAATTTGAAGCAGTTTATACTCGAATTTGGTCGGGACTTTACCTTTATCGGGGAAGAGTACCGCGTTCAGGTTGGTAATACAGATTTCTTCATTGACTTGCTGTTTTATAACCGTGCGCTTTCCTGCCTTGTCCCGATTGAACTGAAAATCGGAAAATTCAAGCCGGAACACATCGGGCAGATCAATTTTTATCTCGAAGCACTTGACCGCGATATGAAGAAGCCAAATGAAAATCCAAGTGTAGGCGTTATTCTTTGCGCCAGCAAGGATGACGCGGTTGTCGAATATGCTTTAAGCCGCAGTATGTCGCCCACACTTGTTGCAGATTATCGGCTTTGTCTTCCCGACAAGACGCTTCTACAAAACAAGCTGCGTGAATTGACAAAGCTTGCGCTGGAAAGCGGTGAAGGCAACGAGGGTGATGACGAATGAACGCTGTCATCTATGCCCGCTATTCCTCTGATAGCCAGCGCGAGGAATCCATTGAAGGTCAGCTCCGTGAGTGCCGGGAATATGCTGAACGCAACAATATGACCATCGTTGGAACGTATATTGACCGGGCATTATCTGCAAAAACAGCAGATCGACCGGAGTTCCAGCACATGATCAAGGACAGCGCAAAAGAGCTGTTTGAGATTGTGCTTGTATGGAAGCTCGACCGCTTTTCCCGTGACCGTTACGACAGCGCGCACTACAAGCACATTCTGAAAAAGAATGGTGTGAAGGTTGTTTCTCCGAAAGAGCATATCTCCGAAGGTCCGGAAGGAATCATTCTGGAAGCAATGCTGGAGGGCTACGCCGAGTTCTATTCTGCTGAACTATCAGAGAAAATCCATCGCGGACAGAAAGAGAATGCTCTGAAAGGGAAAAACAACGGCGGTGGCGTTCCGTTCGGCTATCTGTTGGACAAGAAAGCACAGAAGCTTGTGATCGATCCTACGACTGCGTCATTAGTGGTTGAGGTATTTGAAAAGTATGCTGATGGCAAGACGATTCGTTCCATTGTTGAGGATTTCAATGCCCGCGGACTTAAAACGAAAAGGGGACAGCCCTTCAATATCAATAGTTTCAGCTCTCTGCTGAAAAACCGCAAATACATTGGCGAGTATCGCTATCAGGATGTTGTAATTGAGGGCGGCGTTCCTGCTATCGTTCCGGAAGACCTGTTCAACCGTGTGCAGGAACGCATGGAGAAGAACCGCCATGCTCCCGCAATGGCAAAAGCAAAAGAGGACTATCTGCTGACAACAAAGCTGTTCTGCGGCAAATGTGAGCGCATGATGGTTGGTGAAAGCGGCAAGAGCCATACCGGCGCTATGCACTATTATTACAAATGCAGCGGTGCGAAGCGCCTGAAGGATTGCGACAAGAAGGCTGTTCGCAAAGACTGGATTGAACGTGTTGTTGTCCGCCTGACCATGCAGCGCGTCATGGATGAAGAAAAGATCAACAGGCTCATTGACGCAATTCTTGTTATGCAGGAGCAGGAAGACACAACAACCCCTGCGCTTCGCTCACAGCTTGCGGAAACCGAGTCCTCCATTGGAAATATTCTGAAAGCAATCGAGCAGGGCATTTTCACGCCGTCCACCAAACAGCGGCTTGATGAGTTGGAAGCACGGAAAGAAGAAATCCTTGTGAAAATATCCAGGCCGCCGAACTGCAAAAGCCAAAGCTGACCCGTGAACAGATGACAGCATGGTTTGAGCAGTTCCGTCATGGTGATCCGACAAACCGTGAGTTTCAGAAACGCTTGATTGACACGTTTGTGAACGCAGTGTATGTGTTCGATGATAAACTGGTCTTGACCTATAACTATCAACATGGGACGCAGACGATCTCGCTTGAAGAGATCGAGTCGGCGTTGAGTTCGGATTTTGATGGGGCTACTCCACCAAAAACAACAAACCGCAAGGCTTTCGGCCTTGCGGTTTTGTTATACCTACAGGTTCGGATACATCCTTTACCACATCAGTACACAGCTTTTAACGATGACGGTAAACTGGAATTCCCATATACTTTGTCAGTGCCTCCTCGAGGATGTCAGCTACATGGCCGCGGACAAAGCAAACATGATGTTCATATCCATTTTCGCAAACATAGCGCAACAGATTCTGCAGGTTCTCAATATAACAGTTTGCTACACCG
>OBKS01002040.1_pt1 | contig 12358 bp, 11 predicted proteins | sample 1517381 | NCBI WGS metagenome assembly OBKS01 (sample SAMN04571686, study PRJEB22368) | human gut metagenome | biome: human gut; material: stool | host: Homo sapiens | place: Luxembourg | collected 2012-08-03
TCGTTGGAAAACCGAATCCATAATGTATTGATCGACAAGCGGATTTCCGATAATACCAAGTTCCTTTTTGGATAATAGAGTTATATATTTTTTCCCGTCAGGCATGACAAAAGGGATGGAGCAAATATCGTTAGATACAGATACGTTCATCATTATCCCTCAATCTCCGCAATAATCTTTGCAATTTCCTTCCGCAAAATGTCTTCCCGCTTGACGATTTCCTCAATCTCTGCATTGAGCTTCACAATATCAATCTTTTCCCGCGTGTCTTCCGCTTCAACATAGGTGGACACCGAGAGATTGTAGTCATTTCCAATGATTTCGCTCTGCTGCGCCAGATGGGAGAAATGCGCAATTTCCTTGCGTTCGGCGAACGTGGAAACGATGCGGTCGATGTTTTCGCTCGTGAGCTTGTTGTTGTTTGTGACCTTGATGCACTCGGCGGATGCGTCGATGAAAAGTACCTGATTATCCGGTTTGCCCTTCTTCATCACCATGATGCAGGTTGCGATGCTTGTGCCGAAAAAGAGGTTGCTGGGCAGTTGGATGATGCAGTCGATGTAGTTGTTGTCAATCAAGTATTTGCGGATTTTTTGCTCTGCGCCGCCGCGATACATGATGCCGGGGAAACAGACGATAGCCGCCGTTCCATTGGCGGCTAACCAACTGAGGCTGTGCATGATGAACGCCATGTCCGCCTTGCTCTTCGGTGCAAGCACACCGGCAGGGGAGAAGCGCGGGTCGTTGATGAGCAGCGGATTGTCATCGCCCGCCCACTTGATCGAATACGGCGGATTGGAGACGATCAGATCGAACGGCTCCGGGGTCTCGAACTCCTGCACGGGGCATTGAGCGAACGCCACCCTGCCGCTCCAGGGCGAAGCGGCGGCGTTCTCGCGGGCCTGCCCGACATCGTCGATGTCGACGCCCGTGACATGCGCCTCCGGGGCGCGCTGGGCCAGCATCAGGGCGATCAGCCCCGTGCCCGTGCCGATGTCGAGCATCCGCCGGTCCTGCGGCCGCACCGCGGCCCATGCACCCAGCAGAACGCCGTCGGTCCCGACCTTCATCGGGCAGCGGTCCTGACGGACCGTGAATTGTTTAAACCGAAACCCGCTTAAGAAGCGGGATTTATGAGTATTATTCATTGTTCATTCAAATAGCCGTCCATGCCTGCGCCGAACAGCGAGAAATCGTACCGCGCAGGATCCTCCGCATCGAATGCGCGCAGGGCGTCCGTCAACTCCTCGACGGCCCGCCAGTCGTTCTGGCGGCGGCCAAGCAGTCCCAGCGCACGCGCCGTCTCGCCGACATGGACGTCCAGCGGCAGGTAGAGGGCCGACATCGGCACCCCGGTCGTCGCGGCGCACCATCCACCGCAGATACATGCACAGCCGCTTGCAGGCCGCGCCGCGCTCGACGGACGAAACATGCTTCTCGCAGCGCGGAGCGTGCTCCCCGGCGAAAAACTCGCGCCGGAAGTCGGCCAGCACGGCGGGCATGCTCTGCGCGGCCTCATAGCGCGTCTCGAAGAAATTCCCGATGCCGCCGTGACGCTCCTCCATACGCCGCAGGGCCAGCACGAAATCGCGCAGGTCCCCGCCGTTGAACGTGCGGTGGACGTAGGACGAAAGCAGCGCCAGTTCGCGCTGCGAGGCGTTGCGCACGAAATCCGCCGGAGCGTCGTCCATGAAGTGCATCATGCGGTGGCCACTGCGGACAATGGCCTTACGGTTGCCCCAGGCGATGGTCGCGGAGAAAAATCCCGCGATCTCGCGGTCGGCGCGGTCCGTATAGCGGTGCGGTACCGAAATCGGATCGTCGGCGATGAAGTCGGGGCTGTTGTATTTGTCGTGGAGCGCGTCGAGCAGCTCCTTCAGATCGGTGTTCGTCATGGCGTGCGGAGCATTCGGAGCAAGACATCGGTTTGCGGGATGCCGTAACCCAGTTCGCAGCCGGGAGCTGCGGCCCGCGTGCCGGAAGCGTGCAGCAGTCCGATGAGTTCGCCGCGTTCCATAGGACGGTATTCGAGCAGGCAGGCGCAAAGCCCCGCGATAACCGGCGTCGAAAACGAAGTTCCCAACGACGAGGCTCCGGCGACGAAATCGGGCTTCACATAGCCGGCATCTTCGCGTCCGACACCACTGGAGCGGGAGCGGGAAACACCGTCGGAATCGCACGAACCGACCGTGATGACCTGCCGGACATCGGCCGGAAAGGAGACATTGCGCCACGCCTTGTCGCCCTCGTTGCCGGCGCTCTGCACGAAAACGAGCCCGGGACGCGCCGTGAGCAGGCTGTCGAGGTAGCGCGAGAGCGTCGAGGTGCGGCCGTCGAGCATCGCGGGCGTATAGCCGCTGAAATCGTCGAACGTCGTATAGCCCAACGACGAGGAGATCACGTCGACGTCATGCGCCAGGAGCCACTCGATGCCGCGGATCAGCTGCCGCTCCTCGGCGCGAGGCTCCACTTCGGCGCGGTCGGTTTTCGCAAGATAATACTCCGCGCCCCATGCCAGCCCGCGGATCGTATCGCCCGAACGGCCTCCGAGGTTGGTGCAGACCCTCGTGCCGTGATCTGTGGCGTCGTCGAAGAATGCCGTCTCGTCGCCGCCCGTGAAATCGCGCCAGGCGGCGACGTGCAGCCCCCGCGTCCAGCGGTCGGTGCGGAAGCCCCCGAAACCCGCGTCCAGCACCCCGATGCGGACGCCCCGTCCGGAGAGGTTCAGCGAATCGAACGCCCGGGACATCGTCTGCCCCACGGCGCGCGAATAGGTCCGGGAGTAGTCCGAGGTCCACGCCCCGCGCACCTCGCGCACGAGGTCCCACGCACCGTAGGCGGCAAGAGCCGGAAGAAGCAGCCAAAGCAGTTTTTTCATGTTACCGGACCGTTTCGCAGCCGAGGATCAGACCGTCGGACATGGTGATCTTCCGGTCGGCCATTGCGGCGAGGTTTTCGTCGTGGGTGACGATCACGACGGTCTGGCCGAGCCGTTCGCGCAGGTCGAAGAACAGGCGATGGATCTCGTCGCGGTTGTGCGAGTCGAGGTTGCCCGAGGGTTCGTCGGCCAGCAACACGGCGGGCGAATTGACCAGCGCACGGGCGATGGCCACGCGCTGCTGCTCGCCGCCCGAAAGCTGTCCGGGCTTGTGGTCGCGCCGCGCCGCGAGGCCCATCATGTCGAGCAGTTCGGCGGCACGGCGTTCGACATCGACGCGCGGACGCCGGCCGATCAGCCCCGGAATGCAGACGTTCTCGAAAGCCGTGAACTCCGCAAGCAGGTGGTGGAACTGGAACACGAAGCCGATGCGCTCGTTGCGGAACTGCGACAAGGCCCGATCGCCCAAGGCCGAGACATCGCGGCCGTCGATCTCCACGCGCCCGCCGTCGGGACGCGACAGCGTGCCGATGATCTGCAAAAGCGTGGTCTTGCCAGCGCCGCTGGCCCCCACGATGGAGACCACCTCGCCCTGCGCCACGTCGAGCGAAACGCCTTTCAGCACCTCCAGCGTGCCGAAACTCTTGTGTATGTCGGTAGCCCGTATCATTGGCGGAACATATTGAACAGTTTGACCGTGTCCACAGCTTCCCGCACGTCGTGGACGCGGAGTATCGCCGCACCCTGGCGCAGGCACTCCCAGCCCAGGGCAACGGTTCCGGCGAGCGATTCGGCGGGAGTGGCGTCGAGAACCTTATAGATCATCGACTTGCGCGAGAGCCCCGCCAGCACCGGGTAACCCAGCGCGCAGAGGCGGTGCAGACCCGCGAGCAATTCGTAGTTCTGCTCCGTGGTCTTGGCGAAGCCGAAGCCGGGGTCGAGGATGATGTTTTCACGCCGGATGCCCGCGGCGAGCATCTCGTCGGTGCGGCGGCGGAAATAGCCGACGACCTCGGTGACGATGTCGCGCCGGTAGTCGGTCTGCGACTGCATGGTTTTCGGATCGCCCTTCATGTGCATGGCGATGTAGGGTACGCCGCAGTCCGCAACGACGGAGAGCATCGCGGGGTCGAGTTCCCCGGCCGAAATGTCGTTGACGACGAGCGGCCCGAACGTTTCGACAGCCTTCGCCGCGACTTCGCTGCGGAACGTGTCGACCGAGACGGTCATGCCGGGCGCCAGCCGACGCACGGTCCCGACGCCCAGCCGGACGCGACGCCACTCCTCGTCGGCGGGGACTTCGTCGGCCCCGGGACGCGAGGAGTAGCCCCCGACGTCGATCAGCTGCGCCCCTTCGGACACGGCTTCGCGGACGCGGCGCTCGACGGATTCGGCCTCCGGAGTGCGGCTGCCGGCATAGAAAGAATCGGGGGTGACGTTAAGAATCGCCATCACCTGCGGCGAGGAAAAATCAATGTTCATGGGCTTCATGGCTGAAAATTCGGTGCAACTCCGCGACAGCGGGTTCAAGGTCGGATTCGAGGATGTTGACAAGGGTGTAGTCGGCCTTCGCGCTCAACGTATCGTCGTCCGTCTGGGCGGCGATGCGGAGGCGGACCTCCCCGGGTGTGCGCCCGTCGCGGCGGCAGGTGCGTTCGATGCGCAGCGCCTCGGGGGCGAGGACGGCAACCGTGCGGTCGACGCAGGCATCGAACCCCGCATCGAAAAGAAGGGCGCTTTCGAGGATCACGTAGTCGCCCTCCTGCTGTTCGGCCCACGCCGCGAAATCGGCCCGGACGGCCGGGTGGACGATGGCGTTCAGGTCGGCGAGGGCCTGCGCCTCGGAGAAGACCCGCCCGGCAAGGTAGGTACGGTTCAAGGTCCCGTCCGCATAGGCTTCGGCCCCGAAACGGTCCGTGATGCGCCGGCGCAGCTCCGCATCCTCCGTCATCAGCCGTTTGGCCCCGGCATCGGAGTCATAGACCGCGACGCCCAAACGCGCGAAAAGACGGCAAACGGTGCTTTTGCCGCTGCCGATGCCGCCTGTGATTCCGACCTTCATCATGGGTTACGGGGAACGTCGATTTCGGGAATGTCCCCGATGGAAATGATCTTGATGTCGCTGAACCGCGGCGCAAGGGCGTTTTGCAGCGACTGGGGGTCGATGATGAGTTTACCCTCGTGCCCCTCCTCATACGAACGCTTCGTCTTGAGTTCCGCAAGCGGAATGCGCAGCGTCTTGTTCATGTAGACCCGGTAGCCGAAAAGGTTCGTACCGACGCCCTCGACCACGCAGGTAACCTCGAAAGGCTGTCCGTCGACACTCACCCTCACGGTCTGCTCGGTGGTGTACGTATAGCTCAATTTCGCGATATACCAAAGGATGAACGACGCGACGAGCAGCGCCAGAAAAACCGGCGACACGTAGCGGTGCATCCATTTCAACCAATTTTCCATCATGGGAACCTATAATATCCGTATGACAAAGATAGTGCAAGGCGGGGCAATATCAAATTTATTTTGCACATTGCCGAGCCGCAGCCTGCCCAAGCGGGCGTCTGCTTGCCCGCAAAGATAGTGCAAGCCGGCCGCAATGCCAAATTTATTTGAAAAAACGGACCGCACCGAGAGGTGCGGTCCGTTTTTGTCGGATCGGGAGTCTATCCATTACTTCTCCACGTCGGTCTTGGCGCGCTTCGTCATCAGATCGTAAGCGATCGGCGTCGCGAGGAAGATCGTGGCGGCCGTACCTACGACCACGCCGATGATCAGCGCGAAGATGAAGCCGCGGATCGTCTCGCCGCCGAAGAAGAAGATGGCCAGCAGCGTCACGAGCGTCGTGCCCGAGGTGTTGATCGTACGCGACAGCGTCGAGTTGATGGCGTTGTTCACGGTCTCCTTCAGGTTGCGCTTCGGGTAGAGACCCAGGTACTCGCGGATTCGGTCGAAGACGACCACCGTGTCGTTGATGGCATAGCCGATGATCGTCAGGATCGCGGCGATGAACGCCTGGTTGACCTCGAGGTTGAAGGGCAGCAGACCGTAGAACATCGAGAAGATGCCGATGATCAGCAGGGCGTTGAAGGCCAGGGCCGCCGTGGCGCCCGAAGCCCACTGCCAGCGCTTGAAGCGGAACGTAATGTAGAGACCGATGGCGATGAGCGAGAAGAGCACCGAATAGATGGCGTTCCACGTCATGTCCTTGGCGATCGAGGGACCGATCTTGTCGGCCGTCAGGATACCGTTGGCGTCGGTCTGCGTATTGCGGAACTGCTCGAAGGTGATGTCATACGAGTAGAGCGGTTTCAGAGCGTCGTAGATGATCTGCTCGACCTCCGAGGTAGCCTCGTCCGACGTGTCGTCGTAGCGATACTGGGTCACGATGCGCATCTGGTTCTCCTTGCCGTACTGCTTCACCTCGGAACTGATCGACGAAGCGTCGGCATCGGCGAACTGCGAGAAAGCCTTCTCCACATTCTGACGAACCTCTTCGGCCGAAACGGGCTTGTCGAAACGGATCACGTAAGCGCGGCCGCCCGTGAACTCGGCGCCGAGGTTCAGACCGCGGGCGAAGAACGAAACGCACGACAGAACCATCAGGGCAACGGCGATACCGTAAGCCAGTTTGCGCTTGGCGATGAAGTCGACGCGCGTGTTATTGAGGAAGTTCTCCGACCAGCGGCGCGAGAAGGTGATGTGACCCCATTTGCCGACGATCCACTCGATCAGCAGGCGCGTGATGAAGATGGCGCAGAAGAACGAGGTGATGATACCGATGATCAGCGTCGTGGCGAAGCCCTGAACCGGACCGTTGCCGAAGATGAACAGCACGATACCCGTGATGATCGTCGTCAGGTTACCGTCGATGATGGCCGAATAGGCCTTCGAGAAACCGTCCTTGATGGCCAGCGAAAGACCCTTGCCGCCGCGAAGCTCCTCCTTGATACGTTCGTAGATGATCACGTTCGCATCGACGGCCATACCCATCGTCAGCACGATACCCGCGATACCCGGAAGGGTCAGCACGGCGCCGAACGACACCAAAACGCCCATCAGCAGGAAGACGTTCGTGAGCAGCGCGACGTCGGACATCCAGCCCGCCGTCTTGTAGAACAGACCCATGTAGAGCAGCACGAGGATGAAGGCGATCACGAACGAGATCATACCGGCGTTGATCGACTCCTGGCCCAGCGAAGGACCTACGACCGTATCCTGGATGATCTTGGCCGGAGCGGGAACCTTACCCGAATTGAGCACGTTGGCCAGGTCCTTGGCCTCCTGGATGGTGAAATCGCCGGTGATCTGCGACTGTCCCTTGTCGATCTTCGAGTTGACGCGGGGAGCCGAATAGACGTAGCCGTCGAGAACGATGGCGATGCACTTGCCGATATTTTCGCCCGTCATGCGCGACCACTCCTGCGTACCTTCGGCGTTCATGGTCATCGAAACCTCGGCCGTGGCGCCGCGCTGGGCGTACTGCTCGGTGGCTTCCGTAACGACCGAACCATCGAGCGGAGCCTTGCCGTCGGGCGTAGAAACCTTGATGGCGTAGAGGTAGAAACGACCGTCGATCTTGTCGTCGCCCTTGACGCCCCACTTGAACATGATGTCGGCGGGGAACAGCTCGCGGACGGCCGGCTGGGCGAGGTACTCGTTGACGGCTGCCATGTCGGCCTTGTAAGCGGCTCCGATGGAGGCGCCGCCTGCGAAGCGGGGATTGAGGACTGCAAAGAGCGGGTTCTGCGAGTGGTCGAAGTTGCCTTCCTGAACGGCGGTCTCGGCCGTGGCGGTCGAATCGGCGGCGCCGACCTCGGCGATCAGGCCCTCGGCCTCGGCGGCGGGAGTCCCGGCGGCAACGGCAGCCTCGGCGGCAGCGGTCTCGGGCGCAGCGGCGGGAGCCTGTGCCAGTTCGGCCTTGATGAGCTTGTCGGCAGCGGAAAGCGCGGGGAAAATCTCATTGGCGTCGTAGGTGGTCCAGAACTCCAGCGAAGCGGTTCCCTGCAACAGGTCGCGGACGCGCTGCGGCTCCTTCACGCCCGGAAGCTCGACCAGAATGCGGTGCGAGTTCGGGAGGCGCAGGATGTTGGGCTGCGTAACGCCGAAGTGGTCGATACGGCTGCGAAGCACGTTGAACGATGCGCCGATGGCAGCCTCGGTCTCCTTCTTGAGGATCTTCTCGACGTCGGCGTCCGAGCTTTCGAGCGTGATGTCCTTGCGGTCGGGGCTTACGAAAAGCTCGGCGATGGGACGGCCGTTCGAAAGGCGCGAATACGCCTTCACGAAATCGGAGATATAGTCGGTCGAAGAGCCTTGCTTCATCGCCTCGTTGGCCACGCCGATCGCCTCGATGAAGGCCGGGTCGTTCTGGCTGTCGCCGGCCAAAGCCTTCACGACATCCTCGACCTGCACCTCCAGCATGACGTTCATACCGCCCTTGAGGTCCAGACCCAGGTTCAGCTCCTTCTCCTTACACTCCTTGTAGGTGAACTTGCGGAAGCCCAGGTTGTAAACCGGCAGGTTCTGCACCGAATCGAGGTAATGCTGTTCGGCCTCGCCCTGCTGGTCGAGGGGGAACTGCGCGGCATAAGCGGCCGCCTGCTTCTCTACGCCACGCGTCTTGAACGTAAACGAGAGCTGATAAACACACGCGAGAGCCAGCAGGACCGCAATGAGTTTAATAAAACCTTTACTTTGCATTTGAGTGAAAAATAGTTATTGTTATTTGTTGTAATTATTGTCATTACGCACAATAGCACGCAAAGATAGAAAAATAAAGTGAAAAGTGAAAGGTGAAAGGTGAAAAGTGGTGCGCCGGCGCAAAAAAATCCGTATTTTTGGGGCCGTATGATAAAATATACGGAATACAAATACCACCTCGCGGCGTTGTTCACGGTGACCGTATGGGGCGCGACGTTCGTTTCGACGAAGGTCCTGATCGCCAACTCGCTGACTCCGGCGGAAATTTTCCTGCTCCGGTTCGCTATGGCATACGTCTGCATCCTGCCCTTCGCCCGCGGACGCATGTGGGCCGCGAACCTACGCGACGAACTGCTGCTGGCGGCCGCGGGGCTGAGCGGAGGGTCGCTCTATTTCCTTACCGAAAACATGGCTCTGGAGTACGCCCCGGCCTCGAACGTTTCGCTGATCGTCTGCACGGCGCCCGTGTGGACCGCCGTGGTGATGAGCCTCTTCTATCGCGGCGAGCGGATGTCGCGGCGGCAGATCGCAGGCTCGGCGCTGGCATTCGCGGGGATGGTGCTCGTGGTGCTCAACGGGCATTTCGTGCTCCGCCTCTCGCCGCGGGGCGACATGCTGGCGCTCTCGGCGGCGATGCTATGGATGGTTTATTCGCTGGTGATCAAACGCCTCGGAGGCCGCTACCCCGCTATCTTCATCACCCGGAAAGTCTTTTTCTACGGACTCGTGACGATCCTCCCGGTCTTTGCGTTCCGGCCTTTCGGCGCGGACTGGGAGGTGCTGTCGCGGCCCGTCGTGTGGGGCAACCTGCTCTTTCTGGGCGTCGTGGCCTCGATGCTCTGCTACGTGCTCTGGAACGCCGCGATGCACCGTCTGGGAGCCGTCAGGACAACCAACTACATCTATTTCAACCCGCTGGTGACGATCGTCGCGGCGACGCTCTGCATCGGCGAGCGGATCACCCTCGCCGCTTTGGCCGGAGCGGCGCTGATCCTCTACGGGATGTGGCGGGCGGAGCGGGCCTAATGCACCATCTTCAGGCCGACGATGCCGACGAAGACCAGCGACAGGAAGAACATCCGCCAGAAGGTCACGGCGTCGTGGAAGAAAACGATGCCGAGGACCACGGTTCCCACGCCCCCGATACCGGTCCAGATCATGTAGGCCGTACCCATCGGGATCGTCCTCTGGGCCACGTAGAGCAGCCAGCCGCTCACGCCCATAGACACGACCGAAAGGGCCAGAAAAAGAAAATGGTAACGCGGGCAGAGGTTAGCAAGTTTGAACCCCAGCGGCCACCCCATCTCGAAAAGTCCTGCCAGAATCAGATACAGCCAAGCCATCGGAAACGATTTTTACGGACGAAGATAGCAAATTTTACATCCCGGGCAAAATAAAGAGCGCGACTCCCGCAGGAATCGCGCTCTTTCGCGTCGAATTAATTCTTAATTTTTAATTGGCGAAGCCCTACTTCACCTCTTCGAACTCCACATCCTCGGGCTGCCCGTCGCCGCCGCCCTGCTGGCCGCCGGCGTTCGACTGCGACTGCTGACCGGCATCGGCTCCGGGCTGTGCGCCCTGCTGTGCCTGCTGCTGCGCGTAGATGTCCTGCGAAGCGGCCTGCCATGCGGCATTAAGCTCGGCCATCGCCGTGTCGATGGCGGCCACGTCGGCGTTCTTGTGCGCCTCCTTCAGCTTGCCGAGCGCCGTCTCGATGGCGGCCTTCTTGTCGGCGGGAAGTTTCTCGCCGTACTCCTTGAGCTGCTTCTCGGTGGTGAAGATGTTCGAGTCGGCGGCGTTGATCTTGTCGATGCGCTCCTTCTCGGCCTTGTCCTTCTCCTCGTTGGCCTTGGCCTCGTCGCGCATGCGCTGGATCTCCTGCTCGGTAAGGCCCGAGGAGGCCTCGATGCGGATCTTCTGCTCCTTGCCCGTGCCCTTGTCCTTGGCCGAAACGTTCAGGATGCCGTTGGCGTCGATGTCGAACGTGACCTCGATCTGCGGAACGCCGCGCGGTGGGAATGCCGTCGAGGTGGAAGCGGCCGATCGACTTGTTGTCGCGGGCCAGCGGACGCTCGCCCTGGCAGACGTTGATCTCCACCGAAGGCTGGTTGTCGGCAGCCGTCGAGAAGGTCTCCGACTTGCGCGTCGGGATCGTCGTGTTGGCGTCGATGAGTTTGGTCATCACACCGCCCAGGGTCTCGATACCCAGCGACAGCGGCGTAACGTCGAGCAGCAGCACGTCCTTCACCTCGCCCGTGAGCACACCGCCCTGAATGGCGGCGCCGATGGCCACGACCTCGTCGGGGTTGACCGAACGGTTCGGGGTCTTGCCGAAGAACTCCTCGACGATCTTCTGGATCGCGGGAATACGCGTCGAACCGCCCACGAGGATCACCTCGCTGATCTGCGAGGCGTCCAGACCCGCGTCACGAAGCGCCAGCTTGCAAGGCTCGATGGTCTTGCGGATCAGGTGGTCGCACAACTGCTCGAACTTGGCGCGCGTGAGCGTCATCACCAGGTGCTGCGGAATGCCGTTGACAGGCATGATATACGGCAGGTTGATCTCCGTGGTGGTCGAGGACGACAGTTCGATCTTCGCCTTCTCGGCGGCCTCCTTCAGACGCTGCAAGGCCATCGGGTCCTGACGCAGGTCGATCTGGTGCTCGGCCTTGAACGACTCGGCCATGTAGTCGATCAGCACGTGGTCGAAGTCATCGCCTCCGAGGTGCGTATCGCCGTTGGTGGACTTCACCTCGAAAACGCCGTCGCCCAGTTCGAGGATCGAAATATCGAACGTTCCGCCGCCCAGGTCGTACACGGCGATCTTCTGGTCGCTGGACTTCTTGTCGAGGCCGTAGGCCAATGCGGCGGCCGTCGGCTCGTTGATGATGCGGCGGACCTTCAGACCGGCGATCTCGCCCGCCTCCTTCGTAGCCTGACGCTGCGAGTCGGAGAAGTAGGCCGGAACCGTGATCACGGCCTCCGAAACCTCCTGGCCCAGGTAATCCTCGGCCGTCTTCTTCATCTTCTGGAGGATGATGGCCGAAATCTCCTGCGGGGTGTACTGACGTCCGTCGATGTCCACGCGCGGGGTGTTGTTGTCGCCCTTGACGATGGCATAGGGAGCGCGCGCGATGTCGGCCGAAACCTTGTCGTAGGTCTCACCCATGAAACGCTTGATCGAGAAGACCGTGCGCTTGGGGTTGGTGATCGCCTGACGCTTCGCGGGGTCGCCGACCTTACGCTCGCCGTCGGCCGTGAAAGCCACGACCGAAGGGGTCGTGCGGTGTCCCTCGGAGTTGGGGATTACAACAGGCTCGTTGCCCTCCATCACTGCCACGCAGGAGTTCGTGGTTCCTAAATCAATACCGATAATCTTTGCCATAATAGTAATATGTTTTAATTGTTTATTTTTCGGTTTCGTATCCGCCGGTCCGGGCTTTTTCCGACTCCGGCCGCCGGTTACGCCCTCGAACCGAACAAAGGTCGTGCCGATCGGCAATCCCTGCCAAATTGTCAGCCCGATGGCAGAAAAATGCCGTGCAACGTCATGGCGCACGGCATTTTGTCACCCGCCTGAAAAGCGGTTTTTGAGGGGCGCGGCGCACTCGGGGGTGTTCGCAGTCCGGCGACTTGCGTTTTTTTGCCGCTTTTTGGTCAGCGGTTAACCGCGGTCTCGGCCCGCAGAGTTTTTTGTCCTTTTGGGCCGCAAAAAACTGCTAACCGCGGTCTCCGCCCGCGGAAACTTATGTACTTTTTGACCGCAAAAAGTACCAAAAACTC
>OBKS01002050.1_pt1 | contig 12332 bp, 8 predicted proteins | sample 1517381 | NCBI WGS metagenome assembly OBKS01 (sample SAMN04571686, study PRJEB22368) | human gut metagenome | biome: human gut; material: stool | host: Homo sapiens | place: Luxembourg | collected 2012-08-03
GTTCGGCAAAATGTACCGGAACGGCCACATCTACAAGGGCCTCAAGCCCGTGTACTGGTGCCCCCACGACGAGACCGCCCTGGCCGAGGCCGAGATCGAGTATCAGGACGACCCCTGCACCACGGTGTATGTGAAGTTCCCCATGAACGATGACCTGGGCAAGCTCTCCCACCTGGACAAGAGCAAGCTGAGTTTCGTCATCTGGACCACCACCATCTGGACCCTGCCCGGCAACCTGGCCATCGCCCTGCACCCCGACGAAAGCTACGCCGTGGTGAAGGCCCCCAACGGCGAGATGTATATCATGGCCGAGGCCCTGACGGAGAAGGTCATGGGCATCGGCGGCTTCGACAGCTATGAAATCGTGGAGACCCACCCCGGCTCCTTCTATGAGAATATGCTGGCCAGCCATCCCTTCCTGCCCAAGACCAGCCGCCTGGTGCTGGCGGACTACGTCACCATGGACTCCGGTACCGGCTGCGTCCACACCGCCCCCGGCTTCGGCGCCGACGACTATCAGACCTGCCTGCGCTACGGCATGGACATGGTGGTGCCCGTGGACGACCAGGGCCGCCACACGGACTACGCCGGCAAGTATGCCGGTATGAAGACCGAGGAATCCAACCCCGTGATCCTTCAGGATATGAAGGAGGCCGGTTCCCTGTTTGCCAGTGAGGAGATCGTCCACAGCTATCCCCACTGCTGGCGCTGCAAGAAGCCCATCATCTTCCGGGCCACCCCCCAGTGGTTCTGCTCCGTGGAGTCCTTCAAGGACGACGCCATCGCCGCCTGCGAGGACGTCCGCTGGGTCCCCTCCTGGGGCAAGGACCGTCTGCGGTCCATGGTCCTGGAGCGCACCGACTGGTGCATCAGCCGCCAGCGCCGCTGGGGCCTGCCCATCCCGGTGTTCTACTGCAAGGACTGCGGCAAGCCCATCTGCACCGACAAGACCATCGACGCCATCGCCAATATCTTTGAAAAGAAGGGCTCCAACGCCTGGTTCGAGATGGAGGCGGAGGATATGCTGCCGGAGGGCTTCACCTGCCCCCACTGCGGCAAGAACGCCGGCTTCGAGAAGGAGACCGACACCCTGGACGGCTGGTTCGACTCCGGCTCCACCCACTACGCCGCCATGGAGCGGGACCAGGGCTTCTGGCCTGCCACCATGTATATCGAGGGTCTGGACCAGTATCGCGGCTGGTTCCAGAGCTCCCTGCTGGTGGCCGTGGGCGCTCTGGGCCGGGGCGCGCCCTTCAAGGAGTGCCTGACCCACGGCTGGACCGTGGACGGTGAGGGCAAGGCCATGCACAAGTCCCTCGGCAACGGCATGGATCCGGCCGAGATCATCAACGAATTCGGCGCCGACATGCTTCGCCTGTGGGCAGGCAGCGCCGACTACCACGCCGACATGCGCTGCTCGAAGGAGATCTTCAAGCAGCTGACGCAAAACTACCTCAAGTTCCGCAACACGGCGCGCTACTGCCTCGGCAACCTCGACGGGTTCGACGCCGAGCACCTCGTCGCGCCGGAGGATATGCTCCCGCTCGACCGCTGGGCCATCACGAAGCTCAACGATCTCATCCGCCGCGTGGCCAAGGCTTACGACAACTATGAATTCCACGTGGTCTCGCACGCGATCAACGACTTCTGCGTCGTGGAGCTCTCGAGCTTCTATCTCGACATCATCAAGGACCGCCTCTACTGCGAGGAGCGCAACAGTCTCAAGCGCCGCAGCGCGCAGACAGCCCTGTTCCTCATCCTCGACAGCATGACGAAGATGTTTGCGCCGATCCTCGCCTTCACCTGCGACGAGATCTGGCTGGCCATGCCGCACCGCGCCGAGGACGACGCGCGCAACGTGCTGCTCAATGTCATGAACCAGCCGTTCGACGCCTATGCGCTCAGCAACGACGAGCTCGCCAAGTGGGACCAGCTGATCCGCGTCCGCACGGACGTCAACGGCGTGCTCGAGGCCGCTCGCGCCGAAAAGCGCATCGGCAAGCCGCTCGAGGCTGCCGTGACGCTGCGCGCCGACGACGATGCCGCCAAGGCCGCGCTCGACGACGTGCAGAGCATGAACCTGCCCGAGCTGCTCATCGTGTCGCAGTGCCTCGTCGGCGGCGACGTGCCGGAAGACGCCGTCACCGGTACCGGCACGAATTTCCCCGGCCTGCACATCTCCGTGCGCAACGCGCCCGGCACCAAGTGCCCGCGCTGCTGGATGCACTCCGAGCAGGCCGACCCCGAGACCGGACTGTGCCCGCGCTGCGCCGCGGTCGTGGCCGCACAGCAGGCGGAGTAAACCACCGATCCCAAAATCCTGATCCGAAAGCGAGGAACCGCTATGTGGTATGCCATCGTAGCCATCCTGATCCTCATCGCTGACCAAGGCCTGAAGTACTGGGTCACGCTCAACATCCCGCTCGACACCGGGCACGTCACGCTCATCCCCGGCGTGCTGGAGCTGACGAATATCCACAACAACGGCGCTGCGTTCAGCATCCTGCAGCACGCGCCGCACTGGATCTTCGTTCTCTTCACGCTCGTGTTCGCCGCCATCGCGGTGTTCTGCCTGCGGCGCAACGTCGTGCACGGCAAGGTCGGCCGCTGGTCGGTCGTGCTCGTGCTGGCCGGCGCAGTCGGCAACTGCATCGACCGCATCCTCAGCGGCTACGTGGTGGACATGTTCAACTTCCTGTTCGTGCGCTTCGCCGTGTTCAACCTGGCGGATATCTTCATCGTCGTGGCCGGCATCGCCCTGTGCCTGCACGTCATCTTCTACCGGGGTGACGGCAGCGAGGGCGAGCCCGCGCCGAAACCGGCGCGCAAGCCCCGCAAGCACACGGACGCCCCCGTCCGTGCGCACAAGCTGCACCTGCCCGCTCGGAAGCAGCCAATCGCGCGGCCCGCCGCGCCGAGAAAGCCCGCCGCGCGTCCGGAGACTCCGGCCCCGGCGCGGGACGACCCCTTTGCGGCGTGGGATCGCGCACCCGTGCAGGCGCAGCCGGTGACTCCGGCAGCGCCGGAAGCGCCGAAGGCTCCGGCAGCACCCGCTGCAACGGCGCCGGTGCAGTCAGCGCCCAAGGCGGCCGAGCCCGCCGTCAAACCGGCGGATGCGGCCCCGACGGATCCCCTGCTCGCCTATCTCAACAGCACGCCCGCCGCGCCGGTCGAGCCGGAAGCCCCGGCCAAGGACACGGACGCCGCCCCGACAGACAGCGAGAGCTACTCGCTCGACGATATTTTAGCGGAGTTTTCGGATTTCTAATGGAACAGCGAACGATTCAAACACAGGAGAGCGCCGAGCGGATCGACGCTCTCCTTGCGCGCTCTCTGCCCGAGCTCACGCGCAGCGCCGCCCAGCGGCTGCTCGCGCAGGGGGCCGTGACAAAAGACGGCGCGCCCGTGAAGAAAAACTATAAGACCGCACCCGGTGACACGTTTGTCGTCACGCTGCCGGACGCCGCGCCCTCGGCGCTGGTGGCGCAGGATCTGCCGCTGGACGTGGTGTATGAGGACGACGACCTCATCGTCGTCAACAAGCCGCGCGGCATGGTCGTGCACCCCGCGCCCGGCCACGAGGACGGCACGCTTGTCAACGCCCTGCTCGCCCACTGCGGCGACAGTCTCTCCGGCGTCGGCGGAGAGCGGCGGCCCGGCATCGTGCACCGTATCGACAAGGACACGTCCGGCCTGCTCGTCGTGGCGAAAAACGACTTTGCGCACCTCGCGCTCTCAGCCCAACTGGCTGACCACACCATGGCCCGCACGTATGAGGCCGTTGTCTGCGGCAATCTGCGTGAAGACGCCGGCACGGTCGATGCGCCCATCGGCCGCCACCCGACGGACCGCAAGCGCATGGCCGTGACGCCCAAAAACGCCCGCCGCGCCGTCACGCACTGGTCGGTCATCGCGCGCTACAACGGCTACACGCATATCCGCTGCGAACTTGAGACCGGCCGCACGCACCAGATCCGCGTGCACATGGCACACATCGGCCACCCCCTGCTCGGCGACCTGGTCTACGGCCATAAGCGGCCGGAAAAGGGCCTGAGCGGGCAGTGCCTGCACGCGCGGGCGCTGCGCTTCATCCACCCGCGCACCGGCGAGCTCGTGACGTTTACGTGCCCGCTGCCGGACTATTTTCAGGACGTGCTGGCGCGCCTCGGCCCGCCGGTCGGCTGATCAGAAAGGAGCATTCCCATGCGCAGATCCGATCGGGAGATCACCGATTTTCAGGAACTCATCACCGTCATGCGCGGGTGCGACGTCTGCCGCATCGCCCTGCATGACGAGCCGTATCCCTACATCCTGCCGCTGAACTTCGGCCTGGAGGTCGACGGTGAGACCGTCCGCCTGTACTTCCACGGCGCGAGCACCGGCACGAAGTACGACCTCATCGCAAAAAATCCGAACGTCTCGTTCGAGATGGACCGCGGCCACGCGCTCATCCTCGACGACGAGCACGGCAACTGCACCATGACGTATGAGAGCGTCATCGGTCAGGGCCGCATCGCGGTCGTGCCGGAAGCAGACAAAGAGCGTGCGCTGCGCGTGCTCATGGCGCAGTACCGCGCGCCGGACTTCCCGTATGCGAAGGCCGTCATTCCCGCGACGACCGTCCTGTGCCTGACCGTCGAGCACATGACCGGCAAGCGCCGGGTGAAAAAGCACGGCTGAGCATACCTCTGTAAATAGCAAAAGGGTCTCCGCGGGCTTTGCCTGCGGAGGCCCTTTTCGTGATCTTGCTGCAGATCAGCGGATGAAATTGGTGAACTTGCGCGTCTCCGTCGCCGGACGTGGAACGCCTGCCGCGTCACCGGCAGCCATGCACTGCAGCAGCCAGAGCAGATTGCGCGCGAGCTGGCGCATCGTCTGCAGGCCCTCTTCGTCCTGTGCGACGTCCTCTGCCCGCGCACCGTGTACCATCGGCCAGTACTGCGAGGACACGACCGGCATGTTCGAGATCATCGGGTATTTGACCAGCTGATCGAGCGCGGCCGTCGTGCCCGCGCGCCGCGCCGAGACGACGCAGGCGCAGGGCTTGTTCGCCCAGCCATCACTCGCGTAGAACAGTCGGTCGCAGAACGCCGACATCGCGCCGGAGATCCCGGCATAGTGCACCGGGGACGCGAGCACGAGCGCATCCGCCGTCTCCATCGCGTCAATGGCGTCGTTCACCAGGCCGCCGCGCACGCAGTGCCCGGTCGCATTGCAGCCACCGCAGGCGGTGCAGCCGCCGGCCTGCTCGGCGCCGACCGTCAGGATCTGCGTTTCAACGCCCGCCGCCTGAAGCACCTGCTCCATCTCATGCAGGGCGGTATATGTGCAGCCGTGCGGGTGCGGGCTGCCGTTGATCATGAGAATTTTCATCGTATCACCTCAAGCGCAGGATAGCACAAATCGCCGCGCCGCGCAAGCCGCCGGGCCCGCAATGCCATCGCCCCGACCGGGCGGTGTCTGGTTTGCCCGCCCGGATGCGCACGGCAGATCCGGCCGGGCCCAAAACGCGCTTGCGCGGCAGCAAAAACCTGCTGCCGCGCAAAGAAAAAAGAAGGGGTGTATGCCATGGAACGAAAGGGAGTAGAAGGGAGAAACGCGCATGGATATGCGGTTAGAGGTGGGCGGCCAGGCATACATGACCGCCCGTCACAGGGGGGAGGAACGGCCCCGCCGCTATGCGCCGGCGGACGGGAGCCGGATCAGGCAGAGATCAGATGGCGCTCCAGCCGCCGTCCACGCACACGATCTGGCCGGTCGTGTAGCTGCAGGCCGGGGAAGCAAAGTACGTGCACAGGCCGTCCATTTCGCCGGTCTTGCCGTGGCGCTCCATCGGGCAGCACTCGAGGTGCGCCTGATTGAAGAACGGTGCGTCGATATAGGCCGCGGTCATCTCGGTCGGGAAATAGCCCGGGCAGATGCAGTTGACGGTGATGCCGTCGCGTGCCCAGGAGTTGCCGAGCGAGCGCGTCAGGTTGACGATGCCGCCCTTGGCCGCGGCATAAGGCGCCGTGTCAACGCCCTTGCGGCCGCAGACGCCGTGGATAGATGCGATCATCACGATGCGGCCGTACTGGTTGGGCTTCATGGACTGGCGCACGACTTCGCGGCAGGTGAAGAACTGACCGTTGAGGTCGGTGTTGATAACGTTGAGCCAGTACTCGTCCGTGAGCGTGGCCGGATCGCCGCCGCCCGGAATGCCGGCGGCATTGATGAGAATGTCGATCTTGCCAAAGTGCTTGACGACATCGCTCACACAGTCGGTAATGCTCTTGGAATCCTGCAGGTCCATGTAATGCGGGTAGACCTTGACGCCGTATTCCGCCTCGATCTCCTTGGCATTTTCCTCAAGACGATCCGTGCGGCGGGCGACGAGCGCGATGTCAGCGCCGGCGTTGGCCATGGCCTTGGCAAACTGATGGCCGAGACCGGAGGAACCACCGCAGCAGAACGCGACCTGACCGGAAAGATCAAACAGATTGTTTTTCATAATATTACCTTCCTTTTATCAAAAATTCCGTGATGTCTTAGAAGAACCAGCAGTTTTCGTAAGCGCTGAGCGTGGCGTCGGCCATCGTACCGCCCTTGTGGGCGTCGCCGACAAAGACGACCTTGTCAAACGCATCCTTGAGCTGCTGCTCGTAGCTCTTGTCGGGACGGTTGCCGAGCGCCATGACGACGATGTCGGCCGGGCGGGTGACGATCTCGCCGGTGTCGGTCTTCTTGAGCTCGACCGCACCGTCGGTCACGCCGGCGATGGCGTGCTCGGTCAGGATCTCAACGCCGCTCTCCTGCAGCAGGGACAGGAGCTTGTAGCGCGCGGTGCGATAGATCGTGACGCCGACTTCTTTCTGCATCTCGACGACCGTGACCTTGTTCTTGTCGCACAGGAAGTGCGCGACCTCGAGGCCGACGTGGCCGCCGCCGATGACGGCGATGTTCTTGCCCTCGAAGGAAACGCGGCCCATGAGCACGTCCTCAATGTAGTAGACATTGCTGCGGTCGGCGCCGGGAACGTTCGGCACGATCTGCTCGCCGCCGCAGGCGACGACGACGCCGTAGGGATCGAGTGTGCGCAGCGTTTCGACCGTGGCGGGCGTGTTCAGGCGCACCTCGATGTGGTACTCCTTCATCTCGGCCTTCATGGTCTCGATGAGCTCGGCCACCATGCCCTTGCACGGTGCCTTCGAAGCCAGCACGGCGCTGCCGCCGAGGTGATCGCTGCTCTCGAGGATGATCGGGTGATAGCCGCGCTTTTTGAGCAGGAGCGCCGCCTGCATGCCGCCAGGGCCGCCGCCCACGACTGCGACCGTGCGGTCATCGCCGGTCTTGACAAGATTCTCGTCGCCATAGACCGTGGCGCGGCCGGTAACGGGGTTGATGGCGCAGTGCAGGTTCTTGCCCGCAACGACGGACTTGTTGCAGTTCATGCAGCCAAGGCACTTGCGGATAAGATCCTCGCGGCCGGCCATCGCCTTTTTGACCACGTCGGGATCAGCCAGCTGCATGCGGGACATGCCGACAAAGTCGCTCACGCCCTCCTGCAGGAAGCGCTCGGCCGTCTCGGGGTGCTTGATGGTGTTGACGGCGATAACGGGCACATTCACGGCAGCCTTGATGGTCTTGGCCAGGTTCTTTCTCCAGCCCTCGGGGCTGTAGCACGGCTCGATCATGGTCGGTGCGCTGGCGTAAACGCCGCAGGAGACGTTGAAGTAATCCACATACGGCTCGAGGTACTTGGCGATCTCCGTGCAAGCGGCGAGGTCATTGCCGCCCTCGACGAAATCGTTGCCGTTGATGCGCGCGCCGACAACGAAGTCACGGCTGACAGCGGCGCGGATACCGGTGAGGATGCGCACGAGGAAGCGGCAGCGGTTTTCCATGCTTCCGCCGTATTCATCGGTGCGCTTGTTGGTGTAGGGGCTCAAAAACTGCTGCACGAGGTAGCCGTGCGCCGCGTGAACCTCCACGCCGTCGGCGCCGGCAAGCTCGGAGTTGACCGCCGCCTGAACATATTTCTCGACCAGATTGTCAATGTCCTCAATGGTCATCTCGCGCGGCAGGATGGTCGCGCGGCCGACGACGGAGTTGAGCTCAACGCTCGGGGCCATGGCCTGACGGCCGCCGTTGCAGGCCGGGGGAGCCTCGCGGCCGCCGTGGTGCAGCTGGATGAAGATCTTCGCGCCGTGACGGTGCACCGCCTCGCAGATGAGCTGGAAGCTCTTGATCTGCCGGCTGTCATAGATGCCGAGCTGGATGGGGTTGCAGTGGCCGCTGTCGGCATCGACGGAGGTGAACTCCGGGATGATGAGGCCGCAGCCGCCTTTGGCACGGTCCTCGTAGAAACGGATCTGCTCCGGCGTGGTGCAGCCGTTCCAGTCGCCCATGAGGGCGCCCATGGCTGTCATAACGACACGGTTACGCAGCTCCAGATTGCCGATCTTGCCGGGCTGAAACAGTTTTTCGTACTTCATGAGGCATTTCTTCTCTTTCTCTGGATAATTCCGGAACCGATGGTATCGCTTGTGCAGGAACGACATGGGATGCGGATTCTGCCGCCGCATCCGTGCCTTTGCAAATATTTTAACTAGCCATTTCGCGAATTTCCATATGCACGAAACACCAAAAAAAGCGTGATTTTGTGCGGGACCGACAATCCAGGACACCCGGTTGAGAAGCGCGGCCGCGGGCAAATTTTCGCGATTGTGCGCCGTGCACAACGCGCGGCCGCCATTTTGTCGCGCGGCACAACGGCGGCGGTTGCGCCGCGGTGAGGTTATGTAGTATAATTGAGAAAAATATTTTTTTAACAATATACCTATCTATAGTCGCAGGAGGCGGAACCATGAAATTTTCCGAGCTGATCTCAAAACTGCACGCGGCCAGCCAGCCGCACATGCTCATGCACATCGACATCCGGTCAGACTGTGAGCTGATGGATGTCAACATCCTCGCCCCCGGGCAGAGCGATGTGCAGACCGGAACGCTCTACTTTGCCGATGCAGGCTTATTAACGCCGGACACTGTTCTCCCGACCAACCTGATGTACTACGGCGCGCTGCCGCCGGAGCTGGCCTCCGGGCTGACGAACAGCGCCATGATCGACCGCGGCGAGTTTGCCGCGCTGTTTCAGAGTGTGAAGGAACTGCTGAGCTATCAGCAGTCCGATCAGCAGCTCTACACGCAGGTGCTGTATATGCTCTGCAACGGCACGGATCTGGACCGCGTGCTGACCAAGATGACCGACGTCACCGGCGACCTGTTCGTCATGATCGACAGCACGGGCAAGCTCGTCGCCAAGACGAAAAACTTCTATGTGGACTACCCGCTGTGGATGAAGAGCATCGAGCAGGGATACTGCAGTGATATACTAATGGAGTATATCGAGGACCGGCGGCGCAAGAATGAGTACTCCCTCTCGGACAAACCATTCACGCTCTTTTGCGAGCACATGCAGCGCTATCTGCTGTGCACGCGCATCGTCTACGACAACTTCATGATGGGCTATGTCATCATCGTGAGCAAGACCGGCATGTTCAGCGCAGCCGAGCAGCAGATCATCCCGCTGCTGTCCAGCTCGGCCAAAGAGCGCATCGTCAAGAGCAACAACGGCAATTGGATCGATTACCGCGCCTCGCAGCTCAATAACGTCTTCACGGACATGCTCACCGGCACGCAGAACATGGACATGGACCGCCGCATGAAGCTGGCCAAGCTGAGCTTTCCGGAGCAGAAATGTCTGGCCATTATCCGGCCGGTATATTATAAGGAGCCGGCCTATTACAAAAACCGCCTCATCCCGGACATGCAGGCCATTTTCGGCAAGACGGCATTCTCGGTGATCAAGAACGATCTCGTGCTGCTGCTGGCCGCGGCAAACAGCGGCACGATCTCGCCCGAACAGCACGCTGCGCTCGAGCAGTACACGCAGGGGCACCGGCTCATCGTGGGCATCAGCAACTGCTTTCAGGCCAACAATCAGCTTTCGCTCCACTATAACATGCTGCTGCAGACCTTGCAACTGGCCAAGCAGATGCGCTCGGATCAAAAAATCTTCTTTTTCTCCGACTACGTGTATTATGCGCTGCTCGACCAGGTTGAAGACAAGAGCCTGTTGTCCTTCATCCGGCACCCCGCACTCGACACACTCATCCACTATGACCGGGAAAAGGGCGCCGAGCTGTACCAGACGCTGCGCGTGTTCACCAAGTGCGGCTTCAACAAGGCGCACACCTCCGAGCAGCTCTTTCTGCACCGCAACACCGTCAATTACCGCATCTCGCAGATCGAATCCATCTGCAAGATCGACCTGTCGACCACGGAGCTGCTGTTTTCCCTGCAGCTGTCGTTTTTGATCGACGGCTATCTCAACAACGTCGCCTTTTGACCGCGATCACGTCCCCGAAACCGGGCCGACACTTCCTGCCGGCCCGGTTTTTTGTGCCGCAAACGCCGTCAGAGGCAAATTTCAGATTGGTTTCTATGACAAAATTTTGACCGGATACTGTGCACGGCGAACATTGTCGATTTCCTGTCAAGCAAATATAATGAACACAACCGAACAAAACCGGTGTGTATCTCGCAGGGACACACGAACGGATCTCCGCAGCCCGCCGTCTGCCCGGCGCCCGGAGTACAAGACAACGTCAACAATAGAAAGGAGACTCTCGATGGAAAAAGCAATCGAGAATATGGACCGCAAACGCCTTGGGATCCTGATCCGCTGCCTGGTGATCCTGCTGATCACCGGTGTGACCAACTCTGCAGCTGTGTTTGTTTCCCCGCTGGCAAAACACTTTAACTGGACCGCAGACGCCATTGCAAACGTCAGCACGACGATGCTGCTGTGCTGGACGCCCGGTGCTCTGATCGGCGGCACGCTCATGTCGAAGATCGGCGCGAAAAACGCGATGCTGCTCGGCGCGATCCTGTTCCCGCTCGGCACGCTGACCAGTAGCTTCGTGCCGCAGTCCTCTCCCTGGCTGCTGTATGTGACCTTCAGCTTCCTGCAGGGTCTCGGCAACGGCCTCGCCTACACCGTCGCCACGTACGTTTCTACCGGCTGGTATCCGGACAAGCGCGGCCTGGTTTCCGGCCTGTGCATGGCCTTCACCGGTGGCTCGTCCGCCTTCCTCGCGCCGATCTGCTCGAAGCTCGTGCAGTCGACCGGCATCATCTCCACGCTGCGCATCGTCGGCATCGTGTCCCTGGTCGTGTGCGTCGTGTGCGCGCTCGGCGTCCGTCAGGCCCCCGTCGGCTACCTCCCCGCCGGCTTTGCCAACTCCGCCTCGAGCGCTGAAACGCAGCTGGAAAGCTACACCGTCCGCCGCGCGCTCAAGACCCGTCCCATCTGGCACCTGATCGTGTGCACCGCGTTCTTCCCGACGATGTATATGATCATGTTCCCGCGCTTCTCCGTGTACATGACCGACGCCGGCTTCACGCTGAGCGCTGCCACCCTGGGCGTGTCCATCTACTTCATCGCCAACACCCTCAGCCGTCTGTTCCTCGGTGCTCTGTGCGATAAGATCAGCTACAAGCATGTCTATGGCATCTGCGGCGTGCTGTGCATCCTGTCCGCCATCTGCCTGATCGCCGCGCACTCGCTGTTCATGTTCTACCTCGGCTATGCGCTGCTCGGCCTCGGCTTCGGCGCCACCAACAGCGTCTATCCCGTCACGATCAACAAGTCCTACGGCCCGGTCTACGCCGGCGGCATCTACGGCGTGGCCCTGTTCGGCTACATGATCTTCTGCACGCTCATCACGCCGCGCATCAGCGCCGCACTCGTGGCCTCCACCGGCGGCTACACCGCCTCGTTCATCTATGGCATCGTGCTCACGTGCGTGGCCGTCGCGTCCATGTACCTGATCCCGAAGGTCCATCGCAAACCCCTCGATGCGGCCGAGAAGCAGGCCGAATCCGTGTAAGTCAGATCGGAAGAGGTGTCAATATTGGGCGTCATCGGCTGTATCCTCGGTTTTCTGATCGTTATCTATCTCTGCTATAAAGACTGGTCGGTCTATCTGGCCACATTCGTCGGCACATGCGTCGTCATCGCCTGCAATACGCTGCCGTTTATCGACAGTCTCGTCGGCAACTATGTCAGCGGTATGTTCACCGCCGTCAAAGGCTTCTTCTTCATGATCCTCTTCGGCTGCCTGCAGTCGAAGATCTACACGGAGAGCGGCGCCGCCTACACCATCGCCGACACCGTCATGAACCGCCTGCTCAAGGAAAACATGAGCAATACCGGCAAAAACCTCATCGGCATGTCTGTCATTCTGGTCATCGGCACCATCCTCAACCTCGGCGGTATCATCGCCGGCGTC
>OBKS01002052.1_pt1 | contig 12326 bp, 9 predicted proteins | sample 1517381 | NCBI WGS metagenome assembly OBKS01 (sample SAMN04571686, study PRJEB22368) | human gut metagenome | biome: human gut; material: stool | host: Homo sapiens | place: Luxembourg | collected 2012-08-03
GATCAGTTGTATATTTAAGTGTTTCATTTTGATTGTCATAAAATAATTTATTTAATTCATCAACTGTTACATTTCTTTTAAGTTCTAATGTTAAATCAATAACTGAACCTGTTGGTACAGGAACCCTTAAAGAACTACCATCCATTTTACCTTTTAAAGATGGAATAACTAATCCTATAGCACTAGCAGCTCCAGTACTAGATGGAATAATATTAATAGCTCCTGCTCTACCACGACGTGCTTTTATTCCTTTTTTATGAGCAACATCTAATATAACCTGATCATTAGTATAAGCATGAACAGTAGTCATATAACCCTTAGTTATACCAATATTCTTTTCTATAACATTTAAAACAGGTGCTAAACAATTTGTAGTACAAGATGCTGCACTAATTATTTGTTCACTACCATCAAGAGTATTCTCATTAACATTATAAACAATAGTTTTTACATCTCCTTTAGCAGGCGCTGAAATAATAACTTTTTTAGCTCCTGCATTAATATGTGCCATTGCTTTATCTTTTTCTACAAATTTACCAGTACATTCAAATACTGCATCTATATCAAGTTCTTTCCAAGGTAAATTATTTGGATCTAACTCAGAATATACTCTTACTCTTCTACCATTAACTATAACAGAATTTTCATCATGAGTAATATCTTCTACTCTATAATTTCTATGATTAGTGTCATACTTTAACAAATAAGCAAGCTGTTCAGCATCAGTTAAATCATTAATTGCGACAACTTCAAATTCAGGATCATCTTCCATAATTCTAAAAACTAATCTTCCTATTCTTCCAAAACCATTGATTGCTACTTTTATCATTTTTCCTCCTATTTATAACAACTTTCACCAATAAACTCTCTTAATACCGAATCCTTAGGAATTGCTTCACTAGGAATTGGCAAAAAGTTTCTTAAAAAATTAATAAGTCTTAAAGCTTCTGGATATTCTAAAGCATCTTCACTTACAGAAAATAGTAAAGGCTCTACATAAGTTTTAAGTACTCCAAGCTCATAAAGAAGTGCTGAATTTACAATAATATCGGCATCATCTTGAAATGGAAAAATCCATTTTTCTTCACCTTCTCTAATTTTTTTCCACATAGATAAAGTTGAAGTTGCATTATATCCTCTTGTTCTATTATCTCTTATTATTCTTCTTAAACGTCTAATATCACTAGTATGAATACGATTATGATTATCTATATTTAATTGTGTTAAAGGACTAATATATATTTTGTATTTTAAATTTCGTTCTATTGATAAAGTAAGTTCATCATTTAAACTATGTAATCCTTCAATAATAAATATTGTATCATCATCTACTTGTAAATAATCATCTTTATAATATTTTTCACCTGTTATAAAATCATATCTAGGTGTCAATACTTTCTCACCATTTAATAGTTTATTTAAATGTTTATTAAACAAAGTAATATCTATAGCGTATAAAGATTCATAATCATACTCACCATTTTCATCTTTAGGGTTATCAACTCTATTTACAAAATAATTATCAACTGATATTTGTACTGTTTTTATTCCTTTTAATTTCAAGTACATTTGTAGTTTTTTACTAGTCGTTGTTTTACCACTAGATGATGGTCCTGCCATTAAAATCAAACGCGGTTTTTTTTGCATATTCAATATTGTGTTTGCGATATTTTCTAATTGACTATTATAGTATGCTTCACTAATTCTAATCAATTCATCTATTTTACCTGTAGAAACAACCCTATTTAAATCAGAACCATTTCTTATTCCTTGATTACTACACCAATTATTATATTCATAAAATTTATCAAATAACATTTTATGATGAACATAATCTAAAGTAATTTCTGGATTGTATACATCTGGGTAATTCACTACAAAACCGTTTTCATTAATAAATTCTAATTTGAAATCATCTATTACTCCTGTATTAGTTGCGAGTTTGCCATAAAAATAATCATAAATACTATCTAAATTATATAAATTAACATAAGTATTACTTATATATTTTAAAGCATTAACTTTATCCATTTGTTTTTCTTTTTTGAAATATCTAATCGCATCACTTCTAACTACACTTATTTTTTGAATAACTAAATTTTCTTTAGATATTTCTTTCATAGTTTTTTCTATTTCTTTAACAATTTTCTTATTTAAATCGGCACTTACTGTACAAAAGAAACCTTTATCTATTGAGTGCTCTATATTTATTGAAACAGAAGATCCTAAAACTCTTTTAACCGCAACAATAACAATAAATTGTAAAGTTCTTCCATAAACACCGTTACCTAATGAATCACTTCTATCATAAAAATTAACACTACATTTTTTAGTAACTGTTTCTGAAAGTTCTACAATATCATTATCAACTCTTGATATTAAAATTGGAAAACTATAATAATTTTGAAAGCTTTTACTTATTATTTCTAAACTCGTACCACTTGGAAACTCCTTAGAAAATTCGTTATTATAATTTACTCTTATCATTCTACCTGTATTCATATAATCCCTCTATCCTATTACCATTTTATCAAAAAAATAGTAAATTGTCACATATTTTCATGAATAAATTGAAAATATACGTTCTATTATATTAATGGGAGGAAAATTTATGCTTATTCCAACAGTAATTGAAAAAAATAATAATGGTGAAAGATGTTATGATATATATTCTAGATTATTAAAAGATCGCATTATTATCTTAAATGGAGAAATAGATGATAATACCAGTAATATTATTGTCGCTGAACTTTTATATTTAGATTCTATTAATAATGAAGACATAAGTCTTTATATAAACTCACCTGGAGGTAGCGTTACAGCTGGTATGGCTATTTATGATACTATGAATTACATTAAGTCTGATGTTTCTACTATTTGTGTAGGAATAGCTGCTTCTATGGCCTCTATTTTACTATCTTCTGGTACTAAGGGTAAAAGATACGCTCTACCTAATAGTGAAGTTATGATTCACCAACCCCTTGGTGGTGTACAAGGTCAAGCAACAGAAATAAAAATAGCTGCTGAAAGAATATTGAAATTAAAGGATAAAGTTAATAAACTTCTTTCTATTAATACTAATCAAGATATTAAAAAAATTGAATCTGACACAGAAAGAGATAATTTTATGAATAGCGAAGAAGCATTAAAATATGGCTTAATTGATAAGATATTAAAAAATAACTAATAATATTTACGTAGAAAAGAGCAAAATAATATGTTTTGCTCCTTTATTTTAATAACCATTCAACTACATTCATTTTTGTTATACCATCATAATCAGATTCTAAATCCATATCCAATGTTAATAGAATTTTTGGATAATGATCACCAGTTTTTTGCAATGACTTTAATTCTCTTTCTAAAACTTTTTGATCTCTAACAGTTAGCGCTACTTGATAATATTTTAGACCATCTCTATTTTCTGCAACAAAGTCAACTTCTAAATCATCGACCTTTCCTACATAAACTCTATATCCTCTTCTAAGTAATTCAAGATATACTATATTTTCTAATATATGACCCATATCACTATCAGCTTTTTTCCCAAGCAAATAGCTTCTTAATCCAGAATCTACTGCATAATATTTATAATCCCTTACTAACAAATTTTTTCCTTTGACATCAAATCTTTCTGCCTTGTATATTAGGAAGCTCTCTAGAAATGCAGTTATATAATTTTCAACAGTATGATTGCTTGTCATCATTCCTTTGCTTGTCAATGTGTCACTTATTTTTTTCGTTGATATAGGACTTCCTATACTATCAAATATAAATTTAAGTACACATTCAAGTAACATTTTATCAGATATATTATTTCTAATCATTATATCTTTATATACTATCGTAGAAAATATTCCATCTAAATATTTATCAATATCATTTGGATTAGTCTTTAATATACTTATATTTCCTGGCATGCCACCATTCTTCATATAATTTAAAAATAATTGTTGATAATCTTTACTATCAAATGCTGATATATATTCTTTAAATGATAATGGCAACATTTTTATTTCCACATATCTACCTGACAATAATGTTGCTAATTCTCCTGATAAAAGATAACCATTTGAACCAGTTATATATACATCAACATTTTTTTTTATATATAGACTATCCACCGCTTTTTGAAATTCCAAGACATTTTGGACTTCATCTAAAAATACATAATATTGTTTTTTTGAATCTAATTTTTTATTTACATAATCATATAATTCTTTGTAACTCTTAAAATCATAATCAGCATCTTCTAAATTCAAATGTATGATTTGTTCTTCTGCTACATTATTTTCTTTCAAATAATTGATGAATAATTCAAATAGTGTAGATTTTCCACATCTTCTAATTCCAGTAACAACTTTAATTAAATCTTTGTCTTTCCATCGTTTTAATTCTTCAAGATATTCAGTTCTTTCTATCATATCTTTCACCTCTGTTAAAAGTATACGTCAATTTCAATCAAAAGTCAAGCTTTGGAAATAAATTTCCAAAACATACAAAATTTGACAAGTTTTGGAAATAAAATATTAGATAATATATTTATACGATACTTTAAATTTATAAACTGAATTTACTAAAAAACGTTTCTAAAAATTAGAAAACGTTTTCATTTTTTTAGCATTTTTTATTATCACAAAATTTCTAAAGTAAACTATCTTCAACCGATATAAATTATAAATCAAAACTATTTTTATTTAGTAAAAAATCTTTTATGCCTATAATTAATATACCAGCATCATTGTGCCAAGGAGTAATGTCGTCTTTTACCACTATAATTTTTTTAAAATTATCACCTATACAATTAAGTGGTCTTGACTCTTGGTAATTCTTTTCTGGAGAATCAATATTCAAAGCTGACTGTATATAATATCTATTACTTGACATATTGCAAATAAAGTCTATTTCATAATATATTCTACCACTATGATTTCTTGATTCCACCACTCCAACATCAACATTATATCCCCTTACAAGCAGTTCATTAAAAATAATGTTTTCCATTATATGATTTTCTTCTTGCTGTCTAAAATTTAATCTAACATTTCTAAGACCCAAATCAGTAAAATAATACTTAAATGGCGTAGATACGTATTTTCTACCTTTAATATCATATCTTTTTACTTTTTTTACTAAAAAAGCATTCTCTAAATGTTCAATATAAGAAGTTATGGTATTAATAGAAATATCTTTATCGCCATTGCTCATATAAGTCTTATAAATATTCATAGGATTTGTTAAAGAACCAATCGAAGACGCCAAAATATTCACTATCGAATCTAGCACATCTTTCCTTTTAATTTCATTTCTCTCAATAATATCTTTTAAATATGTAGTTTCAAATAAACTGTGTAAATATTCATTTTTTTGCTTTTCATTTTCTTGAAGCACAACCGGAGGAAGTCCCCCATATAAAATATATTCTTTCCACGCTAAATCTATAGGAATGTTTTTTAATTCTACAAATTCACTAAAAGAAAGTGGATAAACTTTTATTTCTGTACTTCTTCCTCTAAATTCAGTTATTATATCACTTGATAAAAACTTAGAATTAGAAACAGTTACATAAACATCTAAATTTGTTTTTTTTAAAAAACTATTTAATACTTCTTCAAAATTTTTCACTAGCTGAATTTCATCTAATAAAATATAGTGCATTCCTTTATCATTAACCATACTCATAACATAATTAAATAGTTCCATTGGCTCCCTATATTTTTTATTTTCAATCAAGTCTAGATCCAATTTAACAATATGATCCTCTTTTACACCTGATTCTAACAAATAATTTTTAAAAATTGGATCTAAAAGATATGATTTTCCACATCTTCTAATTCCAGTAACAACTTTAATTAGTTTATTTTCACGAGCCGTTATCAATTCATTTAAGTATTGATTTCTTTTAATTTCTATCATAACAATTATTCCTTTCATTGAATTTTACTGACACTTTTGTCAATTATTTTCAGTAAAATTATACTACATATTTATAAAAAATGCAACGTACCATTGAATTTTACTGACACTTTTGTCAGACAAATTCAACGAACGCTTCACTTATATTTTATGGTAAAATATGCGAAATATAATAACTAAATAAAAAATAATCTATTTTTTAGCAAAAATATTTGTTCTTTTATTTTAATAACAAATCCATTTGTTATACCATCATAATCAGATTCTAAAGTTAAATGTATGATTTTGTCCTTCAATTGCACTATTTCTCTTTCAAATAATATATTTAAAATTATTCAAGATATTCCTTGTTATCACATTTGCTAATAGATAATATACTTTAATTTATAAACTGAATTTACTAAAAAACGTTTCTAAAAATTAGAAAACGTTTTCATTTTTTTTAATTAGTTGTTTTTCTGCAAACATTTTAGGCATTTCACATTTTAGAGCAATAACTATGTTATCTATTTGTTGACTAGAAAATTGGTTCAATTCTAATATACTTCTAAAAGTATTAAAAGCTGATATATGTAAAATACTTTTGTCAGAAATGTCTTTTATTTTATAATAACCATTCTCTATAAAATAATAATCTTTCCAAAAAGACTCTAATTCACTACTTAAGTCACTAGTATATATTTCAAATCCGTTTCTAATGCTTGAAATAATTTTGCTAATAAGTATTCTAATCATTTCTATTTCTTCATTATTAAAACTATTTCTTCTACTTTCTAAAGCTAAACCCAAAATAAGCTCTCTACTAATATACATAATTTCACCTCATTTGTGCCTTATATTATAACATATATATTTTTTTTTGCAAATTATTACATTTATAATCATTAAAAGCATAATAAAATTTATAAATATCATAATAATTACGAGGGATTATATATGAAAATAGATAAAAGTTTAAAATATAATGAAGAAAAATTTAATGAATATAAAAAAACAAGCGCTGATTTGAACATCAGAAAAATCAAAATAGGTTCTAAAGAATTAATGTATATTTTTTATGAAAGTACCAGCAGTGATGATAAAATAAGTAATTTTTTTATGAAAAGTATCAGTTATGATGTCAAAAACGATAATGTAAATATTTTTTCTAATCTCTTTAAAATACTTAAAAACACTATTCCAAATAGTAGTTTGAAAGTAATAACTACTTATAAAGATGTATTTTTACACCTATCTAGTGGTTTTACATGTATATTTATTGATAATTTTAGTGAAGTTATTGCAATTGAAACCAAAGCAAGCTTAGATAGAAGTATATCAGAACCTACTACTGACTCTATTGTAAGAGGCCCAAAAGATTGTTTTACAGAAAATTATATGACCAATTTAGGTTTAATTAGGAAAAGAATAAAGGATGATAATCTAAAAATTAATGAAGTAATTGTGGGAAGAAGAACTAATACCAAAGTATCAATAATCTATTTAAATAATGTTGTTGATCTAAATAAAGTAAATAAAATTCAAAAAAAACTAGAAAGTATTGATATTGATGGTATTTTAGATAGTTCCTACATCAGAGAATTTATCATAAAAAAGAGTGGTATTGCTTTTCCAAGAGTATTAAGTACGGAAAGGCCTGATTTATCCTGTCAAGCACTGCTGAATGGAAAAACAATAATTATGGTAGAAAATTCTCCTTTTGTCTTAATAATTCCTGGCTTATTTTTTGACTTTTTGAAAAGCCCAGAAGACAATTATGAAAAGCCACTAAACGCCAGCTTCACTAGAATTCTTAGAATATTATCTTTCTTTATAACAATTCTTACACCAGCTATTTATATTACTATAATGACTTATAATGCCGAAATAATTCCAGATAAACTTCTAATGTCACTCGCTATTCAAAGACAAGGTGTACCTTTTCCATCAGTAGTTTCAGTATTACTACTATTAACTACTTTTGAAATACTTCGTGAAAGTGATATTAGAATGCCTAATTTAATGGGTTCTTCTATTGGAATTGTTGGTGCTTTAGTTTTAGGTGATGCTGCGGTATCAGCAGGTATTGTTTCCCCTATTGTTGTAATAATTATTGCAATAACTTCTGTTAGTGGCTTACTTTTTTCTGACATCGATTTTGTTGACGCAATTAGATGGTGGAGACTTTTATTTTTAATTGGTTCAGCTATAATTGGCCTTATTGGGATTGCTATAGTCGGAATTATGTTTATCACTAAACTTGCTAGTATTGAGAGTATGGGAGTACCTTATTTGTCACCATTATCACCTTTTAGTAAAAGAGATCAAAAAGACAATTTTATTAGGGTAAAGCGCGATAAAATATTCAAAAGACCAAGTTATTTGGCACAAAAAAATCAAACTAAATTAGGAGGCAATAATGAAAATTAAAATATTTTTAATTTTATTGATTCCATTTATCTTATGTGGATGTTATAACTACAATGAACTTGAAAATTTAAGTATTTGTACAGCTATGGCTTTTGACTTAGAAGACGATTTATATAAAGTTAGTTACCTAATAGCGAATGCTAAAAAAAACGAAGCTAGCTCTGAAAAAGGAGAAGCTCAATCAGTAATATATAATGGTATGGGTAAATCCATAAGTGAAGCTGTTGATGACCTAATTACTACTATTCCACATGAACCATATGTAACACATTTAAAAACAATAATTATAAGTGATGAACTTGCCAAAAAAGGAGTCCAAAACATTTTAGATTTTCTTTTAAGGTATCCTGAATCTAGAAATAAATTTGCTTTATATATAACTGATAATGAAAAAGCAGAAAACACTCTTAAAATATTATCACCCATTGAATCTTTTCCTTCAACTAGTATGCTTTCTAATGTTAAAACATCTTCAATATATCAATCAAAAGCAATCATTGTTGAATATAATGATTTCGTTTCCATTATCCTAGAAGATGGAATAGAGCCTATCTTAAGTAGTGTCAAAATACTTGGTGATATAGAAGAAGGAGGAAAAACAGAATCTTTAAATCAAACATATTTAGCAGCAACTCTTAAAACAAGTAATATTGGTATATTTAAAGATGATAAATTATTAAAAATTTCAAATAATGAAGAGACAATTGGAATAAATTTTATCAAAAACAAAATAAATGAATTAATTATACCTATTCCTTGTGAAGATAACTATATAATTTTAAATACAGAGAACTCTGAAACTAAAATTAATTTAGATTTTAAAGACAATAAATTTAATATTAACTTAGACATTTCTGTTAAAGCTGTAATAAATGAGGTAAATTGCAAAATTGATTTACAAAACGATGAAAGCATAAAAAAAATAGCTAGCGATGGCGAAAAAATAATAAAAGAATATATCGAAAAAGCCATAAATTTAGCTAAAGAAAATAAAACTGATATATTTGGATTTGGTAGAATGATTTATAAAAATTATCCCAAAAAATGGAAAGACTTAAAAGATAATTGGGATAATGAATTTAGTAATTTAAATATTGACTCTAAAATTACAGTTAAAATAAAGGGTACTGGTGCTTTAAAACAGTCATTGGAGGAATTTAAATGAAAATAAAACTATCACAAATTGGTAGTGTAGTTTATTTGGTAGTACTTGCTAATTATTTAGGAACAACTTCAGGTACCATTATCAATATGGCTAAGCAAGACGCTTGGTTCTCTGTTTTGTTTGCTTTCATTGTTGGTTTGATTCCTATATTTATTTTTATTAAAATAATGGATTTTAAACCTGATTTAAATATAGCTCAAAAAAATGTTTATATTTTTGGAAAAGTATTTGGAAATTTTATTAATATATTATTAATGATTAGTACATTTATATTTCTTATTTCTATTTATTGGACAACTAATAATTTTATTGGGTCACAGTATCTGCATAGAACACCTACTCTGCTTATTGGATTTTGTGGTGCTACTTGTATAATATACCTATTAAATAATGATATTTATACCATTTTAAGAACTTTATTTATTTTATTTATTATCGGCCTATCTTTATATATTTTTGGTTCTATTGGCCTTATTAATCAGTTTAAAATGGATAATTTAAAACCATTCTTTGAAAATGGATTAAGTAATCCATTAATAGCGGGTTTTAAAACTATTTGTTATAATATATTTCCTTTATTTTTTATAACAATTTTTCCTAAAAATAGTATAGAAAATTCTAATAAATTGACTAAAACCATTCTTAAATCTTATTTTCTTGGAGGTAGCATAATGTTTTTTATTATATTACTAACTATTGGTATATTTGGTCCTAAACTTAGTGAATTATTTCAATATACTGCTTATCAATTACTTAAAAATATTTCTTTATTTGGATTTATTGATAGAATTGAAAGTATAATTTCTATTAGATGGATTTTATATATTGTGGGGTTCTCTGTTATTGCTTCTTACTTTATAAATACTATTTTAAATAACATGATTAAAATAAATAAAAAAGTTAATATTTTTCTTAACTTTGTTTTAGTTATTAGTGCCACTATATTATCTGAAATGATTTTTAATAATCATATAGATAAACAAATATTTACAAACAATATATTACCTTTTTTGTCACTTATTTCATATTTTATTATTCCTATTATTATATTAATCTCATCTAAATTAAAAAAAGCTAGTGTATAGCTTTATTAATAACTTCGGCATATAACTTTCTTATATGCATTTTTCCTTCAGGACTCAAATTTATAAAATTAAGTTTTATCGGATAACCACTATCCATAGAAAAGAATAGTGAAACTTTACTTTTTCTATATGATACTGCTAAAGTTGATATTGATTTATATGGTATTATATGAATAGTCTTAATTAAACCAAACCATCTTAAATCAAATAAAATTGCTCTTTTGTCAGTAAATATACCTTTATCTTTTCTAGTTACATATCCTCTTACTACTTTTTCATCATCAAATAAATAGTCTTTTACATACTTAGGTAAATTATTTGTTTCAATTTCTTTTCTAAAATTAAAATATTTTGTTAATTCTTTATATTTCATATATGCCATAAAGTACACCTCTATTTATAGAATATCATATTTTGATACAAATAAAAAGTAAATCTATCAAAGATTTACTTTTTTTTACATTAATAATTAACAATCATTTTATAATTTGTATTTCCAGGGTATTTTGATACATTCCATACAAACTTGCCTTCTACAATACTAATATTATAGTTGGATAAATTTATTTCTGATAAATCAGTAATTGTTACTTTAGTCATACCACTATGTGATATTTCTATTGATTTTGCATTTAAAGCATTAGCTTCTATATTTCCATTTACTGTTTGTACCGCTTGTGTATCAATACTTTCTTGAATTGTATTAAATGATTCTTCTAATGAAGATGAATTATCAGCACTGAAATAATGACTATCATTATTATTAACTACACTCTTTAATACTCGTTCTGCTTTAGAACCACTAGAAACTTTGAATCCAATTGAGAATACATTAGCAGTAGTTGTTTTTAAGTTATTAATTACATTATAATTATCCTCATCAGTTGGTTCTCCATCACCAAGAACTACTAAATATTTATTATTTAATGTTGAATTATTAATAATATTTAATGCACTATTTAATGCTCCATAAAGATGAGTACCACCTCTATTTTCACCATTATCATCAATTGTATCAATAGCGTTGTTAATACCAGTTAATGTAGTACTTGTTAAACCGCCAGTATATAATGTTTCATAACAAGTTCCATTATTAAAGCATGCATTATCTTTTCTTCTACCAAATGTAATAATTGTTAAATTAATTGTTGAACCATTTGTATTTTTGTTATTTAAATCTGTTACAAATTGTTTTGTTACTGAAATTAAGTCTTCTATTTTAGTTGACTCACAGGTAAACCAAGAGCTTTTACTACATTCCCACATACTACCTGAAACGTCTAATGTAAGAACTACTTCTAAGCTTGTAGCAGTTGTTTGACTTGTACTAACTTCTACAGTTACTTCAATATTTGTATCAAATTCTTTTACAACTTTATTGTTTTCTTTAACTGTTGTTTTAATTACACTACCTGCAGGTACGTTGTTACCAACTTTTGCAGAATAATTTAATTTTTCGTCAACACTTGTTGGAGTCCAAGTAATAGTATTACCATTACATGTTGCATTAGCTGGACAGCTTTCTAATACCATACCTTCACCAATTTCAATTGTATAAGTAGGAAGTGATACTTCAGGCATATCAGTTGATAAAGATATTTCATAATCAACTATTTGACCTGGTTCTGCATTCTTACCAGATACAGTTAGTGCTGGTGTTTTGATATCTATTTCTATATCTCCAACAGTATAAGTATCTGTTGCTGTTAAATTGTCATGTGTTACTGTTACTGTGAAAGTTCCAACTACTT
>OBKS01002053.1_pt1 | contig 12324 bp, 14 predicted proteins | sample 1517381 | NCBI WGS metagenome assembly OBKS01 (sample SAMN04571686, study PRJEB22368) | human gut metagenome | biome: human gut; material: stool | host: Homo sapiens | place: Luxembourg | collected 2012-08-03
TATTTCGTTTTTCCAACTCATCTTCCAATCTCTCCAGTTCTTTTACAAGCTCAGCCAAGGTCACTGTGACTTCACGAATCTCTTGGTCCTTCAGAATGACATCGACCTCATCGTGAATCTCGCCTGGTATGAATGATGAAAAACACGTAAAGCTATCAACCTCTCGGAGAAGTCTGTCCGTCTTTGCATCCAGATCCGGAACCATTGGGTTCTCTTTTTTGCAAACGAAAGCATCTTCCTTTCTTATTTTATCACCCATACTTCTGTCCTGTATGTCAGACCAAATACTCATATAAATACCTATTTAAAAGTTGTAGCAAAGCTGAATTCTAAATGGAAGAGCAACGACTTCCGAAGTCAAAGTTATATAATTTCTTAAAATATTCCAAAGGCGTCAGGTAACCGATTTCAGGCAATCTTTTGGTGTTTCTTAAGACTGTAAAGATACATCCTTCCTGCCAAGAGTCTGTCTTAGGACGTGCTCTATTTCTTCCTCGGAGGTTATATCTGCAATCAGACTTCAAAAGTTGCTCTTTCAATTAGCTTCCGCGTTTCAATGATTCAGCCTTCTTCCTTCTTTCCTTTGCGAATGAAACCCTTACTGCCGAAGTAGCCCACGCTGCGCGAGGCATTTTCCATTGCCTCACGTATGGCAGAGGGGATGCTCGACAGGGTTAAGCCACGCTCGGCTACGGCATTGATGAAGGTCGCGGTGAAACAGTCCCCGGCGCCTTCCGTGTCAACAACGTGCTGAATGGGTAGCGCCTCCACCACCTCCCATGGCCGTCCCTTGTATTTGTACCGCACTCCTTTCGGCCCCATCGTCTGGATAAAGACCTTGTCCGGGTAAGCATCGGCGAATGAGACGTCCGGCACGTTCTCGTCGGAGAACTTGATGACATCGCTGACCCGGATGGATTCAAGGTTGGCATTGGTGGCGACTTTGGATGGCTCGAAGTACACGAGCTGGCAGCCTTTCCGCTTCATCTCCCTTGCCAGGTAACGATGGCCCGCCGCAGGATCGTCAAAGAAAAACACCGACGGGACCTCAATCAACTGATCCATAAAGACCGGGGCCTCGTCACGGGCCCTGAGGAAATGCCGCTTGGGGAACCTGCTTCCGCCCGGAGAGCCTGCCCGGACGCTCATGCTGCGTTTCCCGTCAACCGTCTTCTTGTGCGTGCACCGAAGCATCGTCGTGCCGCCTTCAGGGGTGTTGGTCACGTAGCGACAGTCGCATCCGTAATGCTTCAGGTCTTTCGTGATCTTCCGTCCCTCCTCAGAATCGTCCAGGGACGCTATTGGCCGGGCATCCCAGCCCATCCATGAGAGCATGCACATCACATTCCCGCAGGTCCCGCCGACCTCCTCCATTACCACGTTGTCCGTAAAGGGCCTCAGTTGTGGCCACTCGGGGTAACCGCGTTTGACTATGATGTCCAGATTGAATATTCCGGTTCCTATAACAGTCTTTTCCATATACTATGCGTTTTCTTATTTGAATTTGATGAGGCAGTCGTAATTCTCCGAGCCGTCGGGATCTTCCACATCGATATACCACAACACGCGTTCCTTGAACGGAATGTCCATCCGGCTCTGGAGGTCGAGGTAGTCCATCATGGTGAATGCGGTCCTATATCCTGCCATATGCTCATTGGCGGCATTTAGCTTGCCGTTGATGGTCTCGATGCTTTCATCATCGGCAATCTTGTACCCGCCGGAGCAAACCCGGAAAGCCTGTTGAGAATCTCGATCATCTCAAGCAGTTCTTCCTGAGATGATGTTAATGTGTTTCCGTTCTCCGAGTGGTATTTAATTGCCATATGCCGTCAATTAATATCCTGGTTCAACTCGACTGGGATACTCTTTCAGCATCTTCTCGCATAAATCCGGGTCATTGCCAAACTTTCTGAAAAGGTCAGCTCCTCGAGCGTAACAGGCCAGCGCCCCCTTTTTATTTTCCACATGGCGGAGAGCCCAGTCAAGTTCCGCCTTGTCGGCATGATTAAGGACATCTCTCTCCCCTGGATTTGGATTATAGTCTACGAGTTTCTTCAAGAGACAAAGTGCTCCGAATTCAGCAAAGCCTTCTTCCATTTCTTGGATGTACTCATACCCGTCATTTCTGTCAAAAAAAGCATGCATCAATTCATGAAGATAAACATACCGCAATACGGTAAGATATGGGAACCCGTAAAAACCGGGAGCCTTCTCTTCCTCCGCCGCAGCCTTGATGTTGTTGATGTAGAGGATGATTTCCCCCTTATCATACTCGCCCAAGACACTCATTGCCTGAACCTCCTCTACGACATCCCTGTCCCAGTCCTCTTTTCGCTCTGGAAGCAGGCGGCGCTCGACAAACAAGTCAAGGTATGTTTTCCTCTCTTCGGATAACAGGACAGTGTCTCCGAGGGAATCATCTGGGGAGAGAAAGCAGGAACGCCATCTGGGAATGTCATGCAGAGACCTCAGAAGGTTTTCAATATCGCTTTTTTCTTCATCGTCCAGACTGGTATTGTCCGCTGACTCACGGAAGACGGCGAGTTTGAATGCATCCTCAAGCCGTACGGTTTCTCCATCTGATCTGGCTACTATAGAATACCAGATACCTCCTTCTTTAAAAGGCTTAAACTGTGGTATCATACTACTGCAATATTGATATTATGATGAATTATGAACTAAAGGGCTGCTGCTTTCCAGTAACAACCTTTGATTTATTTGTGTAAAAATAGTAATTATATTTAGATTAAGATAGTCGCCGGATACTCTCTCGAATGAATTCGTAGATTATTTCCATTCGATATAATCATAATACGGAGTTATAAAAAAAGGAGGGAGCCCTATTTGACTCTCTCCTTATCCTGTGAGGCTGAAGGATTTCCCTACGGCATCCGCGACAACGAGGTCGACGAATGCCTGGTGATCGCTGCGTGGCGGAAGATCTTGGAGTGCTCCGCGCAGGGAAGCCGAACATCCGGGCCATCCCTCCACCCTGCGGCAGGTGGATCCTTCTCGCAAGGGATGAGGGATTATTTTGCTATATTTGTAACTGATTCCAAAACAATGCATCATGGCAACAGCATATCACGGCTCATCGGCCTTATTTGACCGCTTCGACCCCAGCCACCTTCTCGGAGGTGACGGCAAGTTCAAGTTCGGAGTGGGGGCCTACCTCACCTCCCGCTACACCACTGCCGCCCATTACTCCGGCGCGACGTCCAGTCCCGACCACTACGTCTACACGGTACAGATCCCGGACCTCACGCCAGACAACCACCTCCGGTCCCTCTCTCCCGTCCATCCGGACATCCTCCGGCGCATCTCTGAGAGGCTCGGTGTGGAGATCCCCGCTGAGGCCGCCACCAGCGGCAAGTTCTTCCGCAAGTGGCTCGGCAATCTCCTCTCTGGCAACGCCGGCACGGTCAAGAAGATGATAGGCTCAGCCTCTCTGGAGGCAGAGAAAGCCGCCTCGGCCTTCCTCCCCACGGTAGGCGTGGTTCTCCTCGCCTGGCCCACGGCACAGACCAAGCCGGAAGCCGCGCGACGCCACCCTATTCCAGGAGTCCCTGAGGGTGTAGCTCCTCCTCTTTCTTATCTCCGGTATCTCCTCCAGGGCGTACTCGGGCCGAGCGATGCACTTCCATTTAGAATTCAGCTACCTGCAATAAAAATACAGATTCTTGCAGGTAAAGATCTAAAAACTTCAGTGGCCAGTCTACTAATATTTGTATTCGTATTTTTTCAGCACCTCTTTCTCGCATGGACAACCAGAGAATGACCAACTGCCTACTTTCTCCAGGCCTTCTGGAATGCTGACTTCAACAAGGGAAGAGCATCCACTGAAAGCAAACCTATCAATTACCTTTACACTCTGAGGAATGACAATTTTCTTGAGTTCCTTCATTCCGGAGAACGCACTCTGACAGATAGTATGCACACCCTCTGGAATTAGAGCGTGGTTATTTCCATAATAAAGTATTCCCTTAGCCTTATCCAAAAGACATCCATTTTCAAAACAGAAGTACTGGTTGTCCGGATGGACATCTATCTGCAGATCACAACAATAGAAAGCGGAAGTGTCAAAGCTCTCGAAATCTTTCGGGAGGACGATGTGTCTGAGGCTCTCACATTCTCCGAAAGCAGAGACACAAAGTCTAGTCAAAGCATCAGGCAGGGTGACCTCGCTGAGACTTGTACACTCATTGAATGTTCTGTTCTTGATTATGGAAACGAGATTTGGCAACTTTATATTTTGCAAAGCTGCACAACCGTCGAAGGCAAACTCACCGATTTCTGTTATTCCATCGTGAAGAGTGATGGCTTTGAGGTTCAAGCATCCTTTGAAGGAGCAGGAGCCTATCTCAGTGATGTGATCTGGAATTACAAGTTCTTCTATTCCGGTACATCCGAAGAATGTTCCGTCAAGCTTGGTCATGCTTTCAGGGAGCTTGATGGAATGGAGAGAAGAGCATCCTACAAAGGCATGTTCAATCTTCGTGACAGAATCGGGAATCACGACTTCCACAAGAGATGAGCATCCATTGAATGCATTGACGCATATTTCTGTAACCGATTCCGGGAGCTCGATTCTTCGGATAAGAGTACAATCCTCGAACAGTGATTCTGCAATGCTTACGATTCTTCCAGGAAGCGATACTTCTGTCAGGCTACCGCATCCTTTGAAAGCCCCGTAACGGATAGCCTCTACGGAATCTGGGATGTCTATGCCGGCAAGACTCCTGCAGTCCTCAAACGCGCTGTAACTGATCTCTTCCACGCTCTGGGGTATGGTGATCCCTTACAGCGCCAAACTGCCTTTGAACGCGCCATGACCTATAGCCCTGACTCCTTCCGGAATCTCTGCATCGGAACTGCCAGCAATTACAGCATTCTTCTGCTTGTCAATGAGACATCCATTTTGCGAACAGTAGTAATGATTATCCTTATGAACCTCAATGCTCTCCAGAGGACATCCTGCGAACGGATGAAGTCCGATTTCAGTTACGCTCTTCGGAATGTTTATGTGGGAGATGCCCTTGCAATCTTCGAAGGCCCCGGTCCCGATTTCCTGAACAAAGTCAGATATCGGCGCGGATTTCAAGCCAGTACATCCCTTGAACGCACCCCATACAATCTTTTTCACGCTGTCTGGGACGACGACGTTCTCAAGAGATGTGCAGCCGTTGAAGGTATGCATGGATATCTCCTCAATGCCATCGGTCAAGACGACCTCTCTAAGACTGGTACAATCCGAGAATGCGCATACACCAGTATTCTTCAACAAGCCGGGAAGTTCTATCCTCTCAAGGGACTCACATCTGCTGAAAGCGCATTCATCAATCTTAGTCAATGTGGAGGGGAAGCTCACGCTTTTAAGGTTCCTGCATCCTTCGAATGCTGATTCCGCAGTAGTGGTAACGCCGGATGGAATCACGATACTCTTGAGATCTTCACAATCCTTGAATGCGTATTTCGCCACTCGTTTCAGTCTCTTCGGAATAACTGCGTTTCCCTGATTGTCTATCAATTCTATCCAGTCCATATATGCTGCTATTATTTGTCAATTTTATACATGTTCACCGTACAGAGGTACTTACCCTTTGACAGTGGTTTGGTCTTGATGTAGCCTCCATTCCAGCTCATCCAAATGCCTTCAACATCTTCCGACGGAATCTCGGCGACAGCGGCGAGAAGACCATCCTTTCCGCCTTCGAGATTGCCATATCTGCAACCGCCGGAATCATAGAACACCTGCTGCCCCCATTCAAGATAGGCAGATTCTATTTCGCTATCCGATAAAGTCCTTATAAGACCCTGCAAGAACTCTTTATACTGCTTCGCATTGAATTCGTGGAACATGACATCCCTCGGCTCTGGTCCACTCTGGTCGTACTCGATCTCGATGAGTTGAATGTCATCGTTGGAATCTACAAGAGCAAAGGCCTCATCCCATGAGGTTATAGGCTTCCCACCGATCTTGGAGAGTGCAGCAAAGACATCTTCTCCAACATAGTAGTCAATATTGCCTCCCGCATCAAGAAAGATAGTCTCAGGATAGTGCTCGCCACGGAGATCATTAGTGGTGAATACCCCTGCCTCAGGTTCTTGTTCTTGGTAGTATATATATAGCTTATTGAACCGGCTGCGAATAAGGTCCTCCAAATATTCGGGGTGCCTCCATGCATGTATAACGCTGAAGCAAAGGGAATCGTCATCCCTCAGTTCCAGATTGTTCCAGGATCCTCTGCAGAGAAACTTGTCATTGTCACCGTAAAGCCTTTCCACGAGATGTCCCAGCCATATTGGGTTGTTCTGACTGTTAGCGTTCTCCAGCTCATTCATGATTCCATGAAGGGCCTTGATCTGGCCGGCATCCCCAGTCAGCGTGTAATATGTATAGCTCCAGTTAGGCATGACTAAAATGGCAGTTCAGAATCATCACTAGGTTTCTTTTCCATATTTGTGTCAACCTTCTGGACATCCCCTACGTAAGGAGTGCCGCTGAACACACTGTCGGAGAAGTATTTCAAGTTACATGGTAATGAAACATCAGTCAGTGATGAACAGTCGGCAAAGGCAGACCAATAGGTATATTCAAGACTCTTGGGCAGTACGACTTTCGAGAGTGATGTGCAACATGTAAAAGCAAAAGCACCGATCTTCTGCAAGCCTTCCTCAATAACAAGTATGGTGAATCCTTCTTCTGGTCAACATTAGGTCCACACAGGCAAGCCTGAGCGTAGAAATCAGGGGGGGGCAGGTGTGCCTCTCAGATGTGACTTGTCCTGGAACCCCTGAGAGCGTTCCTCATGAGCTTCTCGGAAGCTCACTCCGTTTTTATTTGCGTTTTCAAACATAGGAACTATATCTGTCGCTATAATACATATTAGATGACCTCAATCTGAAAATGAGGCTCCGTTTTATTCACATGCACCCTGAAGGCCCAGACATTGCATTTTGGATCTTTGTCTCTTAACTGTGTGCTGATGTAGTAATCATGGCCATGATAGTTGAATGAATAAGGCTTTTCACCCCTGGCCCTGTTATATGTAACACCTTCGGGGTCGGTGGAGATAAAACTAGGCCCAATATGGGTGATTGCCGAGCCATCATCCTTTCGGAGTATTTTATTGAAAGGAGTGCCTTCATCAAGTTTGAACTTGATATACTTTTCTATTATCTGGTAAGGAGAATACTTTCCTTCACCGTTAACTGTGTAATAATGATTCCCCCTAGCTTTCTTAAGGCCTTCCTTAACAACAGAAAATTCTTTTGCTGCCTCGGCATCACCATCATTTGTGGCCTGCTGAATCATAGCCTCTATCGTTGTTTCAAACAACTGCTTATTGCGTTCATAGAATCCAACCAGTAATTCTCTTTCTTCTGAAGTCATGGCAATTATTTCTTTATTGTTTTTGTTAAACGGGTTCCCCAGATTATGAAGATATGCTTCTATCAAGCTCTTCGCGTTCTCGTCTATATCGTGACGCTTCAAAAAATTCTCAAACACATAATCGACCATATCCTGATAGCTTACCAAAACATAGTCCGGACTGTCACAACGCTTGCAGTCAGGCGTTAGGAATGCAAAAAGCTGGTAATCAACGTCATCCTTCAATCTGTTCTCATGCTGTTTGCTGCAAGCGTAAAAATACCTCTTTGTCTGCGATAGGGTTTGATAATCCGACGGGCATGAAGAGAGGTCCTTCGACTTGGATTTTGCTGCTCCTTCTGCACTATCAACTTTATTCTCTATGATGATTTCCAATGTCTTTTCCTGTTCGTTTCCCATTTTATCAAAAACAGAAACCTCGCAACGGATAAAGACATCAAGCCTATCGCGGTCGGGAATCTTGGAAAGTTTGTTTATGACGACCTCAGGAGCGACAGATACTGTTTTGATGGAATAGGAACCGGTCAAAATGGCGTTTGCAAATGCCTTCATGTCGGATATCTTATTCCACCCATCAGACAGGATAGCTTTATCAGCCTTGTAAATCAAAAGATTCAGCAAATACCTTATGTGAGAATTCTGCGTGATCTTTTGATTGAAAAACCATACAAGGAACGCGCTATGGGATGGTTCATAACGCTGAATATCCAGAATTTTCCAGATATTATCCCTCTCGAAGAAAGATTTTACGGCATCATTATCAGGATTAAGATTATATGCCGTAAGCATGTCTTTAATATCCATCTGTGTGTGTTGTTTAATTATATCTTTGCCCTCACCGCCCTCAGAATCTCCACCATCGCCCAGGTGTCCTGCTGGCAGTAGCGGAAAAGGGCGGCGCGGCGATTAGCCTTGGTCTTCATTATGCCGAATGTCGGGTCCGGGGAGTCGTAGTTGAGATAGGTAATATATGCCTGTACGCCGTTGCCGACATCCATTCCCTTGTATGTGAGCGCCGGGACCAATACCGGAAGGGTCTTCTTGATGGAATAGCTGCCAGAAAGATCCCGATGGTAGTAGTTGATGGCTTTTGCACGTTCCTCACCAAAGGCGGGTTCGTAGAACTCCTTCTTCGTCTTCAACAAATCAATCAGGTCTGCCGACTTGTCGCAAATTGCCAGTAGCTTATTCGCGTACTCCGGATAAATGACAGCAAGTTCCTTCAGCCTACCTCTCTCAAATGAGGTGTTCTGTGCGAGCATGGTGCCGTGAAGCGTGCCGTCAGCGTTGAATTCGAAATGGTCAACGATTGCTTTTACCAGGGCTTCGCGCTCGTCGTCATCGCACTCGGCATTGAGGAAGATGAAATTATCCTTCTGCTTGTCGCAGACACCCGGTGCTCGCTCGATATGCAGCGAAAACTCAAAGACAGACTGCCGATAAGGCGTCTCGCCCTTGAAACGAGGCAAAGGGCAAGGGAATGTCTCAAAGTCGAAGTGGTAGATGGGATACTCGATTTTATCAAGCCAAAAGCGCATCTTCTCCTTGTCGATATGCTCGGTCCCGTTGTCAAAACAGTCGCGCTGAATCTTGTGATTCTCACTCGTCAACCATCCTGACGGAACATCATCTAACTTCCAGTAACCCTCATTGATAAGTTGATACTTATCCTTTATGCCACCTGACTTAAACCCGCGGAAATGTATATAATTATTGGCCTTATTGGTGTCAGGAACATCTCTGAGACGCTTGAAGCAGTGCCTGCAGAACAAACATTCCGTACTGCCTCCCCAGGCGCACCACTTGCCGACAGGAACTTTGGCAGATATGTCTTGAGGAGAAGAAATGTAGCTATCAAGCGCTGCCACCTCTTGGGCAATAATCGGCTGATACTTCTCCGTCACCTCATTCATGTTCAAGAATACGATGATCTCCTGGCCGTTAATCTTATTGTACACGCACTCTCCCATTGCATCTCTAACGCCATCATACTCGTACTGGCAATTGAGAACAGCCAAATAGTAATTCACGGGGCGGGTTTCTCCAGTCAGACGAAGTGCATGTTCAATCACGAAGCGCTGGAATGCCAGGTCATGAGGATACTTGCCCACATCGCTGAAGCGGTCCAGCAGGGCCTTTTCCTTGGCATCAAGATATTTGCGGTTGGTCGTGGCCTTCACCTCGATGATGTTGATCTCCTCTTCGTTCTCGTTGTAGATATCCACATAGCAGCGGTAAGTGTGTCCGTGGAGCTCATATTCGAAGAGTTTTTGATTATGTACATCCCGGGAATCTGCGACAAAAGTGCCCTTGAAATACTTCCTGGCGACCTTTAACGCCTCGTCTTCAACCTTGTTGTAATAAGGAAGCAGGGCTTCCAGTTCCGGCCCTGGCTGGGCATCAAATTCCTCATCTTCAGCATCAAAGCCATCGGATGATTTCACGCCCTCCAGCAATTCAGCCAATCTCTCCTCCCGGCGCTCACGTTCATCGTCTATATCGGCCTTCCCCGTAGGATTGTACTTCAAATCCATTGGGAAATACATCGGACAGCGTGTCCAATTGATGAATCTTGTTTTTGAAATGTTCATGTGGCCTTACTTTTATGAGATAAATATAGAAAGTCTTTATTTCTCTACCAAATATACGTTTTAGTTTTATTATCGTTACCTGCTGAAAATGGGGACTCTTGGTGACTTACTAAGATTTATTAACAGAATTATCTACTTTGAACTTGTGATCTAAATATCCACCATCCGATATATCTATTTTGTCTAATAAGTCTTGTCTTCACTGTCTCTTATGGATTCAATCGGGATATCGCTCTCCGTATATATGTAATCCTTACCGAAAGCGTATATATCAACGTTATATTCGGCATTTTCAGGTAGTATTTTCAACTGGTTCATTGCACGACTGACAACATCAACGGCACTTTGGATTCCAGTGGTATTGTTTTTCCTTTCCTCATATAAATTGTCCTCATCAACGGAATACCAATCCACCGTATCATACAACGGTTCGTAATCAATATATGCTTTATCCAACTCCGACATCGGAATGTTGTTAAAGTCAAAAATATCAAGTTCCTCGATTTCTTTTCTAGTTTTGAAATCCTCACATTTTTCTAAATGTTTCATATTATATTTTCCTACAAGGACTTCAGCAAATCCTCTTTTTTCAGGAACAAATCTTTCCTCCGGAAGGAATCGATCCTTTTACCGTCAGCATCGCAGACGAAGTACCACTCCGATTCCACCACCGACACCAAGTCCACAGGGTCAATGAACTTGGTGTACCAAACCTTGCTCACCGTTCCTTTCACGATATGGTTGCGGTGAATCACCCATACTTCGGCCCCAAGGCCGATATCGAATGTCTTTTCCATGCTACAGTGTGTTTAAAAGTTCTTCTCTTGTCTTGAACAGTTTGCTCTCGGGGATCTCCCCGTTTCCGTAATGCAGCGAGTAGCTCACTTCGCAGAGGCCGTCTCCCTCGATAGAGACGATGACACTAGTCACATCAAGCCTGACCGCCCGGTTGTCGCGGAGGGACCAGACCCAGTCCCCGATGTCGTATTTTGTTGTTGCTTTCATGTTAGTATGTATTGTTGATTAGAAAGGCAGTTCATCTCCTCCGTCGCACGGTTCAACATCACATTCTTCTTCCCGTTTCACCTCCTCCAGATGGTCCTCATCGTCAATTTCCTCTGGAACATAGACGCTGGCCACATTATGTCCGAGCATCCGTACCGTAACCGGAATCTTGGTTTCCTCGCGGCGGCCGCACTCGGAGAATGCATACGAGCCGATGGTGTGCACTGACGCGGGGATCTTCAAGCCCTCGAGGTTGCTGCACCCGCAGAAAGCATAGCGGCGGATCTCGGTTACAGAGTCCGGAAGGGAAAATTTCGACAGCGTCTGACATCCGAAGAAGGTACCGTCCTCGATGCAGGTGACCCCGTCCGGGATATTGATGGACCACAGATATACGCACTCCGCAAAGGCCCCGGCACAGATTTTCCTGACGCTCTCCGGGATGGTGACCACGCGGAGGCAGGCGCAGTGCGAGAAGGAATCGGCCCCGATCCTGAGGAGGTTCCCCGCACTGGAGAACTTGAGGTCCCTGAGTGCAAGGCAACCATAGAAGGCCCTGTTCTCGATGTTGCGGACAGAGGCGGGGATCGAGATGCCCGTCAGCGTCTCACACCACTGGAAAGCCGCCCTGCCGACGGTCTCCACCGTGTCGGGGATGACGGATGCCTTGCACCCAAACACCAGCGTCTTCCCGTCATCCGTGAGGCAGCAGTTCCCCTCAGAGCCGAAGATGGGGTTTCCCTTTGCCACCTCGATGACCTCCAGGGAGCAGCATCCGCTGAAAGCTGCATCTTTAATCTCCACAAGGCCTGCCGGAAGGTGAATCTCTTTGAGGTTCCAGCAGCCCTTGAACGACTCGCGCCCTATGCTGGAAAGGGACTCAGGGAAAACTACTTCACGTAGGTCGTCGCTGCAGTAGAACTCATAATCCTCTATGTAGTCAGTCCCCTCGGGGATGACGCATTTGCCGTTGATAATTTCAAATCTTTTCATAACCAGTGATTCTATCTACCACTTATACGGGCTTTCTCCAATATCGTTACCCGCATTTTGAGAAATCGGCGGAAAATCTTAATTTTGTTTCCGACAAACTCTTCCACTTATGCCAAGAACAACAAGAAAGCCATTGACGGAGCAAGACTTCATTCTAGATCCCACCGGAAAACAGTTTCTGGACTACGCCCGCTACAATATCGGATCCATGATCAGCAGGGTTGAAATGAAGTGGGACCCGGGACAATCTGGAATGTCTCTGGATGTTTTCGTCAATGATGCTGCTGTGTACGCCATTGAACTTGCGCGAGAGGACCACGCAAAGGGACTTTTCAGGAACGA
>OBKS01002054.1_pt1 | contig 12324 bp, 13 predicted proteins | sample 1517381 | NCBI WGS metagenome assembly OBKS01 (sample SAMN04571686, study PRJEB22368) | human gut metagenome | biome: human gut; material: stool | host: Homo sapiens | place: Luxembourg | collected 2012-08-03
GACTCCTGTCATACCATTTGACCAATCCCCTATATGAAATTGTTGATTGCTGAAGCAACCATGGATTATAATAACACAATGGCTGCTTCCTGTCAATCATTTATTCAATATTTCCTTTGCGTCATTTGCAAATAATTTCTTCGCGCAGGTTTCACTTACAGATTGCCCCTGCTGATCTGATCGATCTTTTTCAGTTCTTCCCGGGTGAACTTCGTATTCTGCACAATCTCCACATTCTGAATGATCTGCTCCGGTCTGGACGCTCCGATCAGCACACTGGTCACATCCTCATCTTTCAGGATCCAGCTCAGTGCCATCTGTGCAAGAGACTGTCCTCTCTCACCTGCCATCTTGTTCAGAGCCTCGATCTGCGCAAGCTTTTCTTTCGTCAATGCATCTGCATGTAGAAATCTTCCATCCACCGCAATCCGGCTGTCTGACGGTATTCCGTGCAGATATTTATCTGTCAGAAGCCCCTGCGCCAGCGGACTAAATGCAATGATTCCTTTTCCCATCTGGTTCGCCGTCTTTTTCAAGCCGTTCTGTTCAATCGTCCGGTCAAAAATGGAATACCGGTTCTGGTTAATGACAAACGGACATTTCAGATCTTCCAGAATCTCCGCTGCACGTACCATTGTCGGACCATCATAGTTAGAAATTCCGACATAAAGTGCCTTCCCACTCTTTACGATGGAATCGAGTGCTCCCATGGTCTCTTCCAGTGGGGTATTCGGATCCATTCTGTGATGATAGAAGATATCTACATAATCCAGCCCCATTCTCTTCAGGCTCTGGTCAAGGCTTGCGAGCAGATACTTCCTGCTTCCCCAGTTCCCGTAAGGTCCCGGCCACATATCATAGCCTGCCTTGGTACTGATGATCATCTCGTCCCTGTATGGTGCAAAGTCTTCTTTTAAAATCTTCCCAAAATTCGTCTCAGCACTTCCGTATTCCGGTCCATAGTTATTCGCAAGATCGAAATGGGTGATTCCCAGATCAAATGCTGTCCTCAACATTGCCTTCATATTCTCCGGATCCGCATTGGTTCCAAAATTGTGCCAAAGTCCTAAAGAAACTGCCGGCAGCAAAAGCCCGCTTTTCCCACAACGGTTATATACCATGGTATCATATCTCTCAGATGATGCTGTATACATAATTCATTTTCTCCTTCATTATCTCTGAATTGAAACTTTACTATTTCTTTTACAGATTTCTCTTATCAGATATGATACCTTTTTCCTGCATAAATGTCCAGTAAATCCCGGCATCTGCCCTTTTTCTGCCGGAAAACGGGATTCTTTTTGTAACCGTCAGCCGGAAATTACATCTGTCTCAGAAGATTTACCATTTCGATTGCAGAAAGTGCACAGTCATATCCCTTGTTTCCGCCTTTACTTCCGGCTCTTGAAATTGCCTGCTCGATATTTTCAGTCGTGATCACACCAAATAATACCGGCACTCCGGTTGCAAGTCCGACCTGTGCGATCCCTTTGGATACCTCATTGCAGACATAATCATAATGCGTCGTGTCTCCACGGATCACTGCTCCCACACAGATCACCGCATCATACTTTCCGGATGCCGCCATTTTAGAAGCTGCTGTCGGAATCTCAAATGCTCCCGGTACCCATGCTGCCGTTATGTTTTCATCCTCCACGCCATGGCGTACCAGCCCGTCTACCGCACCACCAAGTAGTTTATTAACAATAATCTCATTAAATCTTGAAGCAACAATTCCTACTTTCATTCCTTCTGGTGCTACTACTTTTCCTTCTAATACATTGATCTGTCTCATGTTTTTTTCCTCCTGTAATTAAAGTGTTTCTTCTATGATAAATACTGTTTATTCTCTTTTTACTGAAATTTGATTTCTTTAAAGATATGTCCCATCTTTTCCTGCTTCGTCTTCATATAAAATGCATCAAATTTCTGCGGTGCTATTTCAATCGGTACTCTCTCATGGATTGCAAGCCCGAAACCGGAAAGTCCATATACCTTCTCCGGATTATTTGTAAGAAGCCGGAGTGATTTTACTCCCAGATCCGATAGAATCTGAGCCCCTACCCAGTATTCCCTAAGATCCGGTGCAAATCCCAGACGGATGTTGGCTTCCACGGTATCGTATCCCTGTTCCTGAAGTTCATACGCTTTCAGCTTGTTGATCAGACCGATTCCCCTTCCCTCCTGTCGCATATACAGAAGAACTCCTCTTCCTTCTCTCTCGATCTGCTGCATCGCCGACTGCAGCTGCTTTCCACAATCGCAGCGGAGAGATCCAAAAGTATCGCCGGTCAGGCACTCGGAATGTACACGGCACAGAACATCTTCCCCATCGCCAATCTCACCTTTCACCAATGCCACATGATGTTCACCGGTGATGTCATTCACATACCCATAAATCTGAAATTCTCCATACTGGGTTGGCATCTTTGCACATGCTTCCCTTACGACATGTTTTTCATGGATCCTGCAGTAATCCTGCAGATCTTTGATCGTAATAAATTTCAGGTCGTACTTCTTCGCCAGCTTCCAGAGATTCTCTGTCCGCATCATCGTTCCGTCCTCTTCCATGATTTCACAGCAGATTCCACATTCTTTCAGTCCGGCAAGACGCATCAGATCAACCGTTGCCTCGGTATGACCATTTCTTACCAACACACCTCCATGCCTTGCCACCAGCGGAAATACATGCCCCGGTCTTCGAAGGTCCTGCGGTTTCGTTCCTTCTTCTGTCAAGCTGCGCATAGTATATCCGCGCTCTGCTGCTGAAATTCCCGTTGTCGTATCCACATGGTCAACGGATACCGTAAATGCAGTCGAATGGTTATCTGTATTTTCGGAGACCATCTGTGAAAGCCCAAGCCGTCCGGCCAGCGCTGCACTCATCGGTGTGCAGATCAGCCCTTTCGCATGGCATGCCATAAAATTGATATTCTCCTGAGTTGCAAATTCCGCCGCGCAGATCATATCTCCTTCATTTTCCCGGTCCGGATCATCCGTTACCAGAACGATCCTTCCACGGCGCAATTCTTCAAGTGCCTCTTCTACGCTATTGTATTGATACTGTTTCTCCATTTGTTACTTCCTCCTGTCCGATCTATAACTTATTTTTATCCTGTTCTTCTGTATGCTTTCCATTCCGGTCCCGGAATTTCTTCGCATCAAATTCCATACTCCTCTAATAATTCCATGGTAAGTCCACCACATTTTCCAGCCGGTTCCGATGGTGTAAGAAACTTTTTAATATACTTCCCTACAATATCATTTTCCAGATTCACCCTGTCCCCAGCTTTTTTCTTCAGCAGTGTGGTCTCCTCTCCGGTATGAGGAATGACTGATACCTGAAAGCTTTTTTCACTTACTTCTGCCACTGTCAGACTGATCCCGTCAATACAGATTGAACCTTTTTCTACGATCAGTTCCAGAATCTCCGGCGTTGTCCGGATTTTTACCCATACCGCATTTTCTTCCTTTCTGAGTTCTTCAATCATTCCGGTCCCGTCAATATGCCCTGCAACGATATGTCCACCGAATCTTCCATCTGCCGCCATCGCGCGTTCCAGATTCACTTTCTCACCAATCTTCGTATCACCAAGGTTGGTTCTTCTCACTGTTTCCGCCATCACATCTGCGGTAAATCCATCCTTTTCCAGAGAAACCACCGTCAGGCAGACACCATTTACCGCAATACTGTCTCCGATCCTGGTTCCGCCGAGTACTTTTTTTGCCCGGATCGCAATCTTCCCGGATGATCCAGAAAGTCGGAGTGACCGGATAGATCCGGTTTCTTCTACAATTCCTGTAAACATTTACATTTCCTCCAAAACCTTATACTCTGCCAGAATATCTTCTCCAACTTGCGAGATTCTCATAAGCTGTAGCTTGATGGCATCGTCTACTTTCTCAACTCCAAAGCCTTCCACCGGAGTCTTGCCGCCTCTTCCGCCAAAAATTTTCGGTGCGATAAAGGCTTTCACCTCATTTACGATACCGGATTGCAGGGCATCCTCATTTAAAGTTCCACCACCTTCAATAAGTACACTGTCAATTCCCAGCTCTCCAAGCTTTCTCATCAGAAGCTGCAGATTGATCTCCCCTTTTTCCGAAGGAACGCTGAGAAGCACGACTCCAAGTTTTTCCAGACTGCGTTTTTTCTCTTCTAAATAAATCGCATTCCCCTTTTCACCGGCATATGCAACGATCGTCCGGTATCTCCCTGCTGTCTGACAGATCTGACTGTCCAGTGGGATCCTGAGCATACTGTCACAGATAATTCTGACCGGACTTTTCTTTCCCTCCAGACGCACATTCAGCATCGGATCATCTGCCAGAACCGTTCCGATTCCTGCCATGATCGCCATATAGTCATGGCGCATCTCATGTACCAGACTTCTTGCTTCCTCACCGGATATCCATTTTGATGCTCCTGTTTTTGTCGCAATCTTTCCGTCCGCCGTCATTGCATATTTCATCACCACATAGGGCAGTCCTGTTGTGATATAGTGGAAAAAGACCGGATTTAACGCATCACATTCTTCGCGCAGGAAATCCTCTTCCACCCGGACGCCTGCCTCGCGTAAAATCTTTGCTCCTTTGCCGGACACTTTCGGATTCGGATCTCTCGATCCGATCACAACCCGTGCGATCTTCTGTTCCAGAATCGCTTCCGTACATGGTGGTGTTTTCCCATAATGGCAGCACGGCTCCAGCGTCACATAAAGTGTTGCTCCCTCGGCGCTTTCTGTCAGGGATGCGATTGCGTTCCGTTCTGCATGAAGCTCACCACATTTTTCGTGATACCCTTCCCCGATAATGCTTCCATTCTTTACGATCACGGCACCAACCATCGGGTTTGGATTTGTCCATCCACGTCCTTTTTTTGCCAGTTCAATTGCACGGCGCATGTAAAATTCATCTGTCATTTTTTCTCCTTTCTCATCTCTCCCGGAAACGTTCTCCGGTAAATGTACTCTGCTAAACATTTCAGGTATGTTGCCGGATAAGTCTCTTTTCAAAAAAATGTGCTTTGGCATATAGGAAAAGCCCTGACAGATTCTCTTACCTGTCAGGGCTTTCTTTCTCAGTTATATCGCTGTACGCTCTGTCATACTTCTCGGAAATACCATTTTCTCATCGAATCTGGCCTCGGCATTTTATTTTCCGGAAAATAAAAACTCTGGAATGATTCCCATTCCAGAGCGTTTTACTTTTTATTCCTGCATATATGATAGAAACCGCTTTTATCAGCAACGATTCAACTTCTTCCATCCAGACTTTACTGTCGGCACTGGAATCTCACCAGTTCATGCCTTACGGCTCGCGGGCTTTACCGCCGGTGGGGAATTTCGCCCCGCCCTGAAGCATTATTTGGTTTTACAAAACTTACTATAGCACGTTACCGCAGTAATTGCAAGATTATTTTTTCGACAAACCCGTATGTTTATGCTATTCTTATATGGAGATATCAGAGTCCGCTTATTACCAGGCTGGTACAGATGGTTATTTCATTTAATCTGGCTTTAAGAAAGACGAGGAATTCAAAAACATGTTTCATAAATTTTTAAAATACATTTCCCAGAGTATTTCCGGAATGATCGGTGTCTCCGTCTACATTCTGGCAGATACCTTTTTTATCTCTTACAAATGCGGTGCAGATGGACTTGCTGCCCTGAATCTGATCCTGCCGGTGTTCGGTCTGGTCTTCGCAATCGGTTCGATGATCGGAATCGGCTCCGCCACACGATACAATATCAGCACAGCCAAAGGTTCACCTTCGGACTACTATTTTACCCAGTCCATCTTCTGGTGTCTCATATGCAGCATTCCTTTTATGCTCACCGGAATCTTCATTCCGCATAAAGCACTTGCACTTTTAGGGGCAGATGCCGGGCTCATCCGGCTTGGACGTAATTATATGCGTATCGTCCTGCTCTTTACCCCGTTTTTTATGTCAAACTATACCTTCACGGCATTTGCGAGGAATGACCATGCGACCTCTATCGCCATGATCGGTTCCATTTCCGGAAGCTTCTTTAATATTTTATTTGACTATATTTTCATGTTCCCTATGGATCTTGGATTTCTGGGGGCTGCACTTGCAACCGCTCTTTCACCGGTTGTAACGATGCTGATATGTTCGACACATTATCTTGGAAAGAATAACCATGTAGAGTTTCACTGGCGCAAGCCCTCTCTTCGCCGGATCATCGGATGCTGCCAGCTTGGTGTTTCTGCATTTTTTGCTGAAATTTCTTCCGCTGTCATTACGATTATATTTAACATGCTGATCCTGCGCATTGCGGGAAATATCGGGATCGCAGCCTACGGCGTAGTTGCAAATATTTCACTGGTCGCAATGGCGATCCTAAACGGACTTGCCCAGGGTGCACAGCCGCTGATCAGCCAGAGTTACGGAAAGGGTGAACATGATCTAGTCCGTAAATTTCTCAACTGGTCTCTTGCTGCAGCACTTCTGATCGAGCTTGTGATCGTTGTACTGATCTACGGATTTACGGATACCTTTATCAGTATCTTTAACAGCGAACATAATCTCCAGCTGCTTACTTACGCCCATACTGGTCTTAGGCTTTATTTCCTGGGCTTTTTAGTCGCCGGTATCAATATTGTGCTGGTTGCCTACTTTTCCGCAATCGACCGGGCACGTCCTGCCGTCCTTGGTTCTGTTATGCGCGGCATTATCGCAATTGCTTTCTGTGCGATCCTGTTCTCACAGATTCTGGGGCTGAATGGAATCTGGCTTTCCTTCTTAGGATCAGAAATCATCACATTTTTTGTGATTCTGATTTTCCGGAAATCTTGATTTTGTAATTGACAATTTTTCTTTTATCATGTATTCTTTAATTATAGTAATGATTCTTATTATCAAGTTTTGAAAGTCAGGAGGAATGTCATATGGATAAAAAAGCACTTTACAATTTATCTTATGGAGTATTTATGCTTGCAACACGCTCTGGGAATGTAGTAAATGGATGTATTACCAACACCTGCATCCAGGTTGCGAATAATCCGGTACGGATCGCAATCTCTGTGCTGAATAGCAACTATACCTGTGATCTGATCAAAGAGAGCGGCATTTTTACGTTAAGCCTGCTTGACCAGACCTGCTCTTTTGAGACGATCCGGCATTTCGGTTTCCAGTCCGGCAGAGATGTTGATAAATTCGCAAATATCACTGCACCTGCAGATGAAAATGCAGTTCCTTACCTCGGATGGCAGACATGTTCTGTTCTCAGCGCAAAAGTAGTTTCCAGTCAGGATCTTGGAACACATACCCTTTTTATTGCTGAAGTAACCGATGCGAAACTTTTAAGTGACAATCCGCCTCTGACTTACGCAGATTATCAGGCACATGTAAAGCCAAAACCAGAACAGAAAAAAGAGGATAAGAAGATTATCGGATGGCGCTGTAAGATCTGCAATTATGTATACGAAGGAAGCAATCTTCCGGAAGAATTCACCTGCCCGCTCTGTGGACACGGCGCAGATGATTTTGAACCGATTTATGAAAATGCATAGCCTGTTGGAAAATAGACGTTTCAAAAAGAGGGAGTGTATGACTTGAGTATAAGTCACGCACTCCCTCTTCCAAATCTCCTGTTTTCCGATATTTCTTTTTCTAAAATACCATCAGTTTATAAATATTTTCCACATCTTTCTGATCAAGAGTTGCAAATCCTTCCACTGTACCAGTATTTACATCTCCATAACAGCAGGTGTGTGCCAGCTTTTCAATATCTTCTTCTTTGGCTCCAAGCTCTGCAAAATTCTTTGGCATCCCAATCGAAATTAAAAAGTTTCGAAGTGCCTCAATTCCTTCCAGTGCCGTTCTCTTTGGATCTGCAAAATCCATCTGACAGCCCCAGACACGGACTGCAGCCTGTGCAAAACGCATCACATTGTGTTCCAGTGTATAAGTAAATACAGCCGGCATAACAACCGCAAGTCCTGCACCGTGCGCGCAGTCATATAGTGCAGATAATTCGTGCTCGATGTTATGGCTTGTCCAGTCCTGTGTACGTCCTACTCCGCAGGAATTATTGTGTGCCATCATACCTGCCCACATAATGTTTGCTCTTGCCTGATAATTATCCGGGTCTGCAATGACTCTCGGTCCTTCATGGATCATCGTCAGAAGAAGCCCTTCGATCATACGGTCTGTCACTTCTACTTCTTCGGTATTGGTCAGATAACGCTCATACAGATGTGCCATAATATCTGTAATTCCGCAAGCTGTCTGATATGCCGGAAGTGTCTGTGTAAGTGCCGGGTTCATGATCGTGAATTTCGGACGGAATGCTTCTCCGGTTGCCCCTCTTTTGAACATTCCTTCTTCTTTTGTAATAACAGAGTCCGGTGATCCTTCACTTCCTGCAGCTGAAATCGTAATAACTGTTCCGATCGGAAGTGCTTCCTCGACAAGCTTTCCTTCATAATAATCCCAGAAATCTCCATCGTATACTGCACCTGCCGCAATTGCCTTTGCGGAATCAATTGTACTTCCGCCTCCGACTGCCAGTACAAAATCTACTTTTTCTTTCCGGCACAGATCGATTCCTTCATATACAAGACCACTTCTCGGATTTGGCTTTACGCCGCCTAATTCTACATAAGAAACCCCTTCTCCGTCCAGAGATTTCTTAACACGATCCAAAAGTCCGGAACGAATGACAGAACCTCCGCCATAATGGAGCAGTACACGACTGCCGCCAAAACGTTTTACATACTTTCCGGTATCATTTTCTGTATCCTTACCAAAAGCAAAATAAGTCGGTGCATAAAATGTGAAATTTTCCATCTTTTATTTCCTTCTTTCCTCTTATAATTTTCTGCTAATTTTTAGTATAAATCCTTTTTTGAGACTTCGCAAGATGACGTAGAAAATATTATGCTCTCCCTGCTCTTCAGATAAATTTTCGTAATACATCCAAGCCAAAATCAGTATTTTTCCATATGCACACAAAATGGCTGCCACCCGGACAGCCATTTCCCATATCTCTTTATTTTCCGGCTTCTTCTACAGCCGCTTTCATTTTCTTCACATACTCAGCCACATACGGCACACAATCCTCGCCATACTTTGCGACGATCTTCACGATTGCCGATCCCACGATCGCACCATCGGAAAGGGATGCCATCTCCTTTGCCTGCTCCGGCTCGGCAATTCCAAAACCTACCGCGCAAGGAATCTCTGTCACTTCTCTTACCTTCTCAATCATCTCACCGATATTGGTTGTAATCTGCTTTCTGACTCCGGTAACACCAAGGGAAGACACGCAATAGAGAAATCCTTCCGCTTCTTTTGCAATCATTTCGATTCTTTCATGGGAGGTCGGCGCGATCAGAGATACCAGTTCGATCCCATATTCCTTACATACACCGGAAAGCTCTCCCTTTTCTTCAAAAGGAACATCCGGTACGATCACACCTGCCATGCCACATTCCACACATCGCTGCATAAACTTCTCTTTTCCGTAAGTAAAAATTGGATTGACATAAGTCATAAATACCATCGGAATATGGATCTCATCCTTTACTTCCTTTATCGCATCAAATAATTTGTCCAATGTACAGCCCGCTAAAAGTGCCCGTTCATCAGCCTCCTGGATCACCGGTCCTTCTGCGATCGGATCAGAAAACGGGATCCCGACCTCAATCAGGTCTGCTCCTGCCTCCTGCATTGCAAGGATCAGTTTTTTCGTCACATCCAGGGACGGATCCCCTCCTGTGATAAATGGGATAAATGCTTTTTTATTTTCAAATGCTTCGCTTATCTTATTCATAGATTTCCACTCCTCTGTATCTTGCAATTGCCGCTACGTCTTTGTCTCCTCGTCCGGATACGGTCACAACGATGATCTTGTCCTTGTCCATCGTCGGTGCCAGCTTCATCGCATAAGCAATCGCATGTGCACTTTCTACTGCCGGGATGATTCCCTCGGTTCTGGACAGATATTCAAATGCATTAACCGCTTCTTCATCGGTGATCGGTACATACTGTGCTCTTCCTTCGTCTGCAAGCATCGCATGCTCTGGTCCGATTCCCGGATAATCCAGTCCTGCGGAAATCGAATAAACCGGTGCGATCTGTCCGTCTTTGTTCTGGCAGAACAAAGATTTCATACCATGGAAAATACCAGTTGTACCATTTGCGATCGTTGCCGCATTTTTCTCAGTATCCACACCAAGTCCTGCTGCCTCACATCCGATCAACTGTACTTCCTTGTCCGGAATGAATTCGTAGAAAGTTCCCATTGCATTACTTCCGCCTCCGACACAGGCGATCACAGCATCCGGAAGACGACCTTCTTTTTCCAGCATCTGAGCTTTGATCTCTTCTCCGATGACCTTCTGGAAATCGCGGACGATCATTGGAAATGGATGTGGCCCCATAACAGAACCTAATACATAAAGGGTATCATCCATGCGGTTTGCCCATTCCCTCATAGTTTCGTTGACCGCATCCTTGAGCGTCATGGTCCCGCTTGTAACAGCATGCACCTTCGCTCCAAGAAGTTCCATACGATAGACATTCAGTGCCTGACGTTCTGTATCTTCTTTTCCCATAAAGATTTCACATTCCATATCCATCAGTGCTGCTGCTGTCGCTGTTGCCACGCCGTGCTGTCCGGCTCCGGTCTCTGCAATGACACGGGTTTTCCCCATTTTCTTTGCAAGAAGCACCTGACCTAGAACGTTGTTGATCTTATGTGCACCGGTATGATTCAGATCTTCACGTTTCAGATAAATCTTTGCTCCGCCAAGATCTCTGGTCATCTTCTTTGCCTCATATAAAAGTGACGGGCGCCCTGCATAGTTCTTTAACAGATCATCCAGTTCCCGGTTAAATTCCGGATCATTTTTATATTTCTCATATGCTTCTTCTACCTCATGCACTGCATTCATCAGCGTCTCCGGCACATACTGTCCGCCGTATTCTCCATATCTTCCTTTACTCATGATTTCGTACCCTTTCTATGAATTCCTCTATTTTTGTTTCATCCTTTACGCCATCCGTTTCGACTGCGCTGCTCACATCCACCGCAAACGAATTGCATCTGGAAATATTTTCGTTTACATTTTCTGCATCCAGACCACCTGCAAGAAAATATGGCTTTGTAAGCTTTGGGATCAGTGCCTTGTCAAAACCGGTTCCGCTGCCACCATATTGCCCTTTTACATAAGTATCCAGAAGCAGATAATCCACATCCAGCTTTTCTGCCTCCAGAATCTGCTCTTTTGACTGCACCCTCACCGCCTTGATAAGCGGAGTATCCGGCAGGTTCTTCCTGATCTCTTCTATATAACAGTCATCCTCATTTCCGTGAAGCTGCACCAACTGAATGATCCCTTCCCGGCAAAGTTCTGTGACATTTTGGATCGGTTCATTTACAAAAACTCCAACTGCCGGAATATCCGGATCCAGTGCTTCACGTAGTTTTTCCGCCTGTTTATTGTCAATTTTTCTCTTGCTTTCCGCAAATACAAACCCGACAAAATCCGGCTTCAGGCGATTCACGATCCAGATGTCCTCCGGTCTTTTCAGACCACATATTTTAATTTTTGTTTTTCCCATTTATAAGCTTCCACCATTCAGTTTTTCAAGCGCCACTTTCTTATCCGGACTTCTCATCAGTGTCTCACCGATCAATACACCGTTCACTTTCGCCTCGCGCAGTTTTTCAATATCTTCCGCTGTCTTTATCCCACTTTCTGCCACAAAAAGTACATTTTCCGGTGCCAGAGTGCGAAGCCGGATGCTGTTACCGATATCCACGGTGAAATCCTTCAGATTCCGGTTATTTACACCGATTACCCTTGCTCCTGCTTTAATCGCTGACTGCATTTCTTCTTCATCATGGACTTCCACCAGTGCGGAAAGACGGTCCGCAACTTTTATGTATCTTTTCAGTGTCTCGGTATCCAAAAGTGCGCAGATCAGAAGCACCACCGAAGCCCCCAGTGTCTTTGCCTCATAGATCATATACTCATCAATGGTAAAATCCTTCCTGAGCACCGGGATCGATACATTTTCCGTAATCTCTTTCAGGTAAGTGTCCTTCCCCTGAAAATATTTTGGCTCTGTCAGACAGGAAATCGCAGCTGCCCCTGCTTTTTCATACTCCCTTGCAATCTCCAGATACGGGAAATCCTGCGCGATCACACCCTTTGACGGGGACGCTTTTTTCACCTCACAGATATAATGGATCCCCGGCTCTGCAAGTGCCTTTTCAAATGGGAAGCCGGTATTGGCATCCATCGCCATTGCCCTTCTGCAGATTTCCGAATATGGAACCTTTCTTTTTG
>OBKS01002057.1_pt1 | contig 12296 bp, 13 predicted proteins | sample 1517381 | NCBI WGS metagenome assembly OBKS01 (sample SAMN04571686, study PRJEB22368) | human gut metagenome | biome: human gut; material: stool | host: Homo sapiens | place: Luxembourg | collected 2012-08-03
CCCACGATGAAGCGGAAGGACGCACCCCCGTCGGCAATGATGTCCACGTCCCGCAGCAGGGCGTCAATTTCGTCCTTCCGCCCCACGGTGACGTAGGGCAGGCCGACACGGGGAACGACGCCGCCTTTCAGGGAGTTTATCAGCGCCTGAGCAATTCTTTTTGGTATTTTCATGGATGAATCATCTCTTTCAAATCCGCAATATAGTCTTCGATCAGTTCCGGCGGGTCGTCGCCCAGCAGAACGGAATCGGAAAAGGTGTCGTACAGTTTGTCGTTGATGCCGTCTACGAGAACGGACAGCATCAGCCCGGAAGACCGTACCCAGCCGTAGTCCCGGCCATACAGCAGGCTTTGCAGCAGCCGGTACTCATCCTTGGTCAGGGGAGTGTCCTCCGGTTCCGCGGCAGGTTCCGGGGGCTGCACCGGGGGCGCTTCTTCCTCCGCCTCCTCATCTACCATCAGCCTGTCCCGGGTGACGGCGGCGTCATCCCGAATCCTTGCCAGCCGGGAATAGTCGATGGTGATCTTCTTTTCCTCCGCCGCCTTCTTTTCGGCGAGAAGGTTCTGGGCTTCCTCCTGAATGATCTTTATGATCCACTTGGTTTTCAGCTTGTACTGAATGGGGCGGCCGTAGCCATAGCACTCCCGCATTACGGCGTCGATGGCTTTCAGAACATCCCCCAGCTTCCCGTTGGAATGGGGAATGCAGCTGTACTTCTGAACGCTCCACAGGCCGTTATGACAGCGGTAGATATATTTTTCGTCCACCGTATACTGGCGGTTGCCCTGCTCCTGACGCCTGTGAAAAACCGCCGAGTCGAACAGAATCACCTGAGACTGGGTAAAGCTTCCAAAATACTGCTCGACCATGGTCTTCTTGCATCGGGTATCGTAATGCTCCGCCATCCTCCGCAGCACCCGGACGATCACGGTGTCGCAGTCCTCCCGGTATTCCCTGTAGAATTTGGAGCGCTCCAGCCATTTCGGCGACAGCTGCTTCACCGCGCGGATGACTTCTTCGTCGCCACGGCTCCGGATGCTGTCCAGTACGGCAATGCTCCTGTTGAACCGCACCCGGGGGTTATCCGCCAGAAGCCCGGCGTCCAGATTATAATAGACCACGTAGTCCATCAGCCACTGGTTCAGATATGGCAGAATACCGTCGTCCAGTGCGCCGTATGCGTCCCGGAACTCCGTCAGCTTCCGGTAGCCGTCCATGGGGTCGGCGACGCCGATCTGATTGAGCAGCTCGTAGATATACAAAAACGCATAGCTCAGGGACGTTTCCTGCAAATTCCCCCGGCGCAGCTTCGTCCGCCATGAGAAATATCCCCGCAGCTCCGGGTCGGTCAGGGACTGGTAGGTGGGGAAATAGCGGAGCACCTGCCGGTCGTAAACATAGTCGTCCTCGTAACCTGCCAGCAGCTTTCCCTGTTTGACAAAAATGGACTCCCGGGACTGTCGGTAGGCGGGCATACCGTTTTCCAGCGAGCGGGCAGCCAGAAGGGGCGAAGGCAGCGGCTCACGGGGCATCTGGGGTCTCGGCTGAATGGCTTCGTCCCGGAAAACGTTGATGTAGAACCATTCCGCGGCCTTCTTTACACGATTCGTGTCCGTAGCGTCTCTCCCCTTTCGTCCATATGTTTGATATTATCATACAATATTTGCCGCACGCAGTCAAGCACGCAGGCAATATTTTCCCAAAAAGCAGCAGGGACAGGCCGCCTTGGCCTGTCCCACGAAAAAGCTTGTCCGCTTACACGTCCAGATATCCGCAGATCACCTTGAGGGTGTTGTACACACCGTCGATATGACTGCGCTCGTAACCGTGGCTGGCGTAGACGCCCGCGCCGATCAGACCGTGACGGATGTCGAAGCCCGCCCGCAGGGTCACGTCCACGTCTGAGCCATAGTGGGGATAGACATCCACGGCGTAGTCCGCACCGGTCCTCTTCGCGGCGTCAATGAGCTTGCCCACCACCTCGTAGCTGTATGGACCTACGGAATCCTTGGCGCAGATGGAGACCTGCCGCTCGGTGCAGCTCAGGCCCTCGCCCACGCAGCCCATGTCCACGGAAATGGCCTCCGTCACCCCCGCAGGAACGGAACTTGCGCCGCCGTGGCCGACTTCCTCGTACACCGTCACATGGACGTAGGTTCTCCGGGGCAGGGTGATGTGGTTGTCGGCAAGATATTTGGCAAAGCCCAGCAGAATGCCCACGCTGAGCTTGTCGTCCAGAAAGCGGCTCTTGAGATAACCGGACGCCGTGCGGCGGGTGCGGGGGTCGAAGCACACAAAGTCCCCCACCTCAATGCCCAGCTTCCGGGTGTCCTCGGCGGTAGAGACGTCCTCGTCCGGCACAACTTCCACGGTGTCATAGCTGCGCTTGGTAGAGCCGTACTCCCCGTTGACATGGACGGAGGCATTGCACAGCTGGCAGGTGCCGTCGTAGACCTTGCCGGAACGGGTGTAGATACGGACGTTTTCCGCTTCGGCATTGTTCGGCTCCATGCCGCCCACCGCCGTCAGGCGGAGACGACCGCTGCCCTTGATCTGGGCGACCATTGCGCCCAAGGTATCACTGTGGGCTTCCAGAAACAGGCCATCGTCGGCATTTTCGCCGCCAAGATCGGCCAGAACGCCGCCCTTGGTGGTGATCTTCGCCGGAAAGCCCAACGCTTCAAAGGCCGTCTTCACCCATTCGGCCGCCCGGCGGGTAAAGCCGGAGGGAGAGTCGATGGCCAGCAGCGCGGCGGTCTGCTCCCATGCGTAGTCCGCATATTTTTCGTTAATCATAGTTTCCTCCCAGTAAAATATAGTGCCAGACACCAGCCACTTCCCGCATGAAATGGTTGATCTTCTGGGATAAACGGGATGTTTTTGCGGGAATTCCCACGAATTTCACGCCGCACGCTTTTGCAAACCGGCTGGCGCGGTACAGGTGGTACTCGCTGGACAGCACCCCCAGCTTCTGAGGACGCTCACCGGTTTTTTCCTCGATGAGGTCAAGAGAAAAGTTCAGATTTTCCCATGTGGAGGTAGCATCCTCCTCCATCCAGAGGCGCTGGGGGTCAATGCCCAGATTCACCAGCTCCCGGTACATGCACTCCGCCTCGGTGATTGGCTCGTCCGTACCCTGACCGCCGGAAAGCACGGCGGTCACATCGGGATGCTCGTCCAGATAGGTGTAGGCGGCGCAGATCCGATCCCACAACGAGACCGACGGGCCGTCCCGGTTCACCTTGGCGCCCAGAACCACCACATAATCCACCGGCTCCTCCGGGTTTCCGAAGCTGGCATGGATGATGATCCCCTCCGTAATGCCGATCACCAGCACCCCCACCGCGAGAATCACGGTGACGGCGGTCTGAGCCGCTTTTGCAAAGGCGGGGAATTTCAGCCCCACAAGGGGAAACAGGGTGTAAAACAGGATAATGCCGATCAGGCACAGGCACACCAGCGCGGAAAAGCTGTAGCCCGGGACGGCGAATTTGAGGAACAGAGCCGCCACTGCCAGAACGCCGCAGCAAATCAGCGCCGCGATTCGTCCCGCGCCGAGAAGATGAAAAAAGGCTTTCATTTCAGAAAACTCCAAGCAGAAAATAGTGTCACGGCCAATGCCGCTTTTCGCTCAGCAGCGTTGTGCCAGATTCTACCCTGCAGTTTACCACATTATCCCAAAGAAAACAAGCCGCCCCGGCGGGGGCGGCCTGCAAATTCAGGAAATCTTAATGGTGGGACTTGAAATCCCGGCTTGCCTGCACCAGCGCGGTGAAAGGGCGCTGCATCCGTTCCTCCACAGCGGCCACAGCCTCCGGGTGCCACTGCAGCCCCAGAAGGAAACGTCCGTCCGTAGCTTCAATGCCCTCCACGATTCCCGCAGGACTGAGGGCGCAGACCCGCATCCCCGGCGCAGGGGTGTCCACCGCCTGATGGTGAACGCTGTTGGTCAGCAGCTTGTCACAGCCCATGAGACTGTGCAGAAACGTGCCGGGAAGCACCCGGGCGGGATGATCGGGGGCATAGCGGTGCTCATTGTCACGGTGGTTCTCCCCGGCGGCTTCGGGGCGCTGGCTGGGGATGTCCTGAATCAGGGTTCCGCCCAGCGCCACATTGAGTATCTGCTCCCCCCGGCAGATGCCGAGAACCGGCTTTCCCGTATCCATGACGGCTTTCAGCAGCGCCAGCTCAAATTCGTCTCTCGCCGGGGTTGGCGTGCCGCATTCCGGGCGCATGGACTGGCCGTAGTATCTGGGGTCAGGGTCGCCCCCGCCGGTAAACAGGAAGCCGTCCAGATGCTTTGCCCAGAAGGCCGCGTGCTCCGGCTTCCACGGCAGGAACACCGGGACGCCGCCCCCGCGGCGCACGGCCTTGCCGTAGTTGCCCCGGAAAACCTGCTGCATCCGCGGGTCGCCCGTAAAAACCACACCGATCAGAATCATTTAGATGTCCTTGCTCTTGGAAGCGATCTCCGACAGGCACTTGGACAGGAAGGCGTCCATGGTCATGGCGCCCAGATCCTCGCCCTTGCGGGTACGGACGGAAACGGTGCCGTTCTCCATATCCCGGTCGCCCACCACCAGCATATAGGGGATCTTCTGCATCTGGGCTTCCCGGATCTTGTAGCCCAGCTTCTCGCTGCGGCAGTCGTCCTCGGCGCGGATGCCCGCATCCACCAGCTTCTGGGTCAGGTCCTTGGCGTACTCATGCGCCCGGTCAGTAACGGGCAGCACCTTGACCTGAACAGGGGTCAGCCACAGGGGGAAGGCGCCGGCAAAATGCTCGGTAATGACGCCGATGAACCGCTCGATGGAGCCGAACACCACCCGGTGGATCATCACGGGACGATGCTTCTGGCCGTCCTCGCCGGTGTACTCCAGATTGAACCGCTCCGGCAGCTGGGAATCCAGCTGGATGGTGCCGCACTGCCATGTACGGCCAAGGCAGTCCTCAATGTGGAAGTCCAGCTTCGGCCCGTAGAACGCGCCGTCGCCCTCATTGACAACGAAGTCCTTACCCATGCCGGTGATGGCCTTCTTCAGGATCTCCTGATTGGCTTCCCACTCCTCCACGGTGCCGATGTGGTCTTCGGGCATGGTGGACAGCTCAACGGTGTATTTCAGGCCAAACACGTTGTACACCTCGTCGAACAGGCGGACAACGTTCTGGATCTCGCTCTCCATCTGTTCCCGGGTCATGAAGATGTGGGCATCGTCCTGCGTAAAGCACCGGACGCGGAACAGGCCGTGGAGCGCGCCGGACAGCTCATGGCGATGCACCAGACCCAGCTCGCCCACCCGCAGGGGCAGATCGCGGTAGGAGTGGGGCTCGCTGGCGTAGACCAGCATACCGCCGGGGCAGTTCATGGGCTTGATGGCGTAATCCTCGCCGTCGATGACGGTGGTGTACATATTGTTCTTGTAATGATCCCAGTGGCCGGACTGCTCCCACAGCTGACGGTTCAGGATCATGGGGGTGGAGACCTCCACATAGCCGTAGCGCTTGTGGACTTCCCGCCAGTAGGGTGTTGCGCAGCACCATGCCCTTGGGCAGGAAGAAGGGGAAGCCGGGGCCGTAATCGGTGAGCATGAACAGTCCCAGCTCCTTGCCGAGGCGGCGGTGGTCACGCTTCTTGGCCTCTTCGATGCGCTGAAGGTAAGTCTCCAGCTCTTCCTTGCTCTGGAAGGCAATGCCGTAGATTCTCTGGAGCATCTTCCGGTTGCTGTCGCCCCGCCAGTAAGCGCCGCAGGAATTGAGCAGCTTGAAGCCGTTGTGCTTGACCCGGCCGGTGTGATCCAGATGGGGGCCTGCGCACAGGTCGGTGAAATCGCCCTGCGTATAGAAGGAAATGACCGCGTCCTCGGGCAGGTCGTTGATCAGCTCCACCTTGTAGGGCTCGTTTTTCTCCTGCATGTAGGCAATGGCCTCGGCACGGGGCTTCTCGCTGCGGACGATGGGCAGACGCTCCTTGCAGACCTTCTTCATCTCCGCCTCGATCTTGGCAAGATGCTCGGGAGTGAAGGTGAAGGGCGCGTCAAAGTCATAGTACCAGCCCTCGTCAATGGCGGGGCCGATGGCCAGCTGCACCTCCGGCCACAGGCGCTTGACGGCCTGCGCCATGATGTGGGAGCAGGTGTGCCAGTAGGTCTTGCGATACTCCGGATTTTCAAAGGTGAACTCGTTTTCCATAATAAAATACCTCCGTTTCGGCGGGTCTTATCCGCCTTGTATTGTGTGGGGAAGGTATAAAAATACCCACCCCCTGAACGAAATCAGGGGTGGGATACAGCAGTATTCCACGGTTCCACCCTGGTTGCGGTTAATCGCCGCCACTCATTGACGCAATAACGGGCGCACCCGGCAGGCCATTTCCGACCTGCGGCTCAGAAGTGGTATCGGTTCCGGCAGGGGTACGAAGCCATTTCACCAACCGGCTTCTCTCTGAAGCATCTTACCGAACCGCGTGTCTTCCTCGCAGCCTTTTATCACCTGCAATTTAGCACATTTTCTCTCGATTGTCAATCCCCGCGGCGGGAAACCGGAAGAAAAAATCGGAAAAATCGACGGCGTGCGCTTCTTCCCCCTCCGATGCCCGCCCGGAAACGGTTTTCCGGGGTTTGCCCCGGGAAAAAGCCGCACAAATCCCCGGCAAAACCGCCGGTAACGCTGCCGCAACCAGCAGGTTAAAGAGGTAACATAATCCGACAGCTTATGTAAACATATGTAACCTTTTGACACAAGATATTGCAAAATGCGTGTTTCTGCGACCAATATCTTGTTTGGCAGTTGACATAATGCAGTCATAAAAATAATGTCAAAAGTTGTAGAAATCATGTAAAAATAAAGAAAAGCTTGACTTTTTAGTTTTATTTGTTATAATATTCCCATCCGAACCGTTTGGATATGCAATTTGTAATCATTTGATAACTTTTGATAAAAACGTTTTGGAAGCACTTTGGATGGGAGGGTTCGCCTTGGTACGCAGCGGCGCCGTTAAAACAATACTCCGTCTTTTCGCCGTGCTGCTGACCGCACTGCTGGCGCTGGCGCTGGTACGCCAGACGGCCTTTGCCAAGACCTATGTCATCACCGACGGCGACCGGGTCGTGACCTACACCACCTTCGCCACCGATCCCGCCGAGGTGCTGGATCAGGCCGGACTGACTCTGGAACAATACGATACCTACACTACACAGACCGGGGAGGGCGTGGAGGAAATCACCATCTGCCGCTCCCAGCGTGTCACGGTGGATTACCATGGAGAGGAAATGACGGTAACCACCTTTGGCGAGACAGCAGGGGAGCTGCTGTCCCGGCTGAACCTGGAGGTGGGGGAGTACGATGTACTCTCCCACGCTCCGGAGGCTCAGACCAGCGACGGCATGGTTCTGCGCGTAGACAGCGTCATCAAGACCCGGGAGACCTACACCGCCGCCATTCCCCACACCATTACTTACTGCAATGATGCCACCATCCCCGCCGGCATTCAGGAGGTGCTGACTTTGGGGGCGGACGGCGAGCTGCTGTGCACCGCCGACGTGCTCTACGTCAACGGCGAGGAGGTCGAACGGGCCGTGCTCAGCGAGACCGTCACAAGAGCGCCCGTGGCGGAGGTCATCGCCGTGGGCACCGGCGCGGAAGCGGAAGCCTCCGACCCCGATGAAATGCCGGTGATCGCCGACGGCTACATCACCCTCCCCACCGGCGAGGTGCTGACCTATTCCGACACCGCCACCATCCGCGCCACGGCCTACACCCACACGGACGCGGGCTGCGACATGACCACCTACACCGGCACCACCGTCCACAAGGGTACGGTCGCGGTAGACCCCCGCTACATTCCCTACGGCACCCGGATGTTCATCGTCTCCAACGACGGCGCGTATGTCTACGGCATCGCCGTGGCCGAGGACTGCGGCGGCGACATCAAGGGCGACCGGATGGATCTGTATTTTCCCACCTTCAACGAATGCATCCAGTTTGGCCGCCGGGTGTGTACCATCTATTTTCTGGATTGACGAACGCCAACAACCCCGTTGCAAAACCGCCTTTCTTCTGGTATGATAGCCGAAGAAAGGCGGTTATTTGTGTATGATCGATGTATGCGATATTCAGGTGATGAAGCCGATGCTCGCTGCCCACGGCTTCCACTTTTCCAAGGCCAAGGGGCAGAACTTCCTCATTGCCCCGTGGGTGCCCCAGTCCATTGCGGAACAGGCCGGGGTGGACGAAACAGCGGGCGTGCTGGAGATCGGCCCCGGCATCGGCCCGCTGACCCAGCAGCTGTGTCTCCGCGCCGGGAAGGTCTGCGCGGTGGAGGTGGACGAACGCCTGAAGCCCATTCTGGACGTCACCGTGGGGAATTTTTCCAATCTGGAAATTCTCTGGGGAGACGTGCTGAAGCAGGACATCCCCGCGCTGGTGAAGGAGAAGTTCGGCACTCTCCGCCCCATGGCCTGCGCCAACCTCCCATATTACATCACCTCCCCCATTCTCACGGCGCTGCTGGAAGCGGAGTGCTTCCAGTCCGTCACCGTCATGGTGCAGAAGGAAGTGGCGCAGCGCATCGCGGCAAAGCCCGGCACCCCGGATTACAGCGCGTTCACCGTATTCTGCCAGTATTACGCCGAGCCGGAGCTTCTGTTCGACGTGCCCGCCCATTGCTTCCTCCCCCAACCGAAGGTCACCTCGGCGGTCATTACCCTGCGCACCCGGCAGAAGCGCCCGTGGGACATTGCCGATGAAGCCGTGTTTTTCCGCGCCGTCCGTGCCAGCTTCGCCATGCGGCGCAAAAAGCTGTCCAACGGTCTTTCCTCCGGCTTCCCGGAGCTGGGAAAGGCAGGCGCGGAAGCGGTGATCGCGGCGGCAGGCTTCGATGCCAACGTGCGGGGCGAGACTCTGGGCATCCCGGAATTTGCCCGGATCGCCAACGAGATCGTCCGCCGGAAGGAGAAAATGCGGCCATGATGGAATTTCTGTTTCTCGATCTGGACGATACCATTCTGGATTTTCACAAGGCAGAACGCATCGCCCTGAGCAAAACCCTCAGGCAATTCGGCGTGGAGCCTACCGAGGAAGTTCTTGCATTGTATCACAAAATCAACCTCTGGCACTGGGAGCAGCTGGAGAAGGGAAAGCTGACCCGGGACGAGGTGCAGGTCGGCCGGTTCGCGGCGCTGTTCCGGGAGCTGGGCGTTTCGGCGGACGCGGTGCGATGTACCCGCAGCTACGAAGGCAATCTCGCTGTCGGACACTATTTCCTCCCCGGCGCCGAGGAAGCGGTAGCCAGCCTGAGCCAAAAATACCGTTTGTTTCTCGCCAGCAACGGCACTGCATCCGTTCAGGCAGGCAGACTGACCAGCGCCAACCTGTACCGCTTCTTTGAGACGGTCTTCATCTCTCAGGAGCTGGGCTTCAACAAGCCCGCGAAAGAATTTTTTGACGCCTGCTTCGCCCGTATCCCGGACTTTGACCCCAAGAAGGCCGTCATGGTGGGCGACAGCCTGACCTCCGACATTCTGGGCGGAAAAAACGCGGGCATCACCACGGTGTGGGTCAATCCCGAGCGCCGTCTCCCCCACCCCGAGATCGTTCCCGACTACGAGATCGAATCCCTCGCCCAGCTGGAAGCGCTTCTGGAAACAATGTAGCATAAAGGGTGTGCGCCAGACGGTGCATACCCTTTTCGCTTATTTTATTGTCTGTGACCCGATGTTCCCGTGAGCTTGCCCCGTGGGGCGCGGCTGTAGTGGTGCTGTACCCCCACCCGGCTGCCGTCCTGCTGGAGAAAGATCTGCTCGATCAGCAGCAGCGGCGTTCCCTCCGGGCACTCCAGCGCCCGCGCCGGTTCTCCCTCCGCCGCGACGGCCGTGACCGTGATCTGGGAATACACCGAAAACGAGGACAGCTTGGCAAAGGTCAGATCCGGCAGCACAGCGTATCGGATCTCGCTTTCCACGGAAGGGTACGCCCGGGCATAGGGTACGAATTTGACATCGTATGCCACCGGCTGCCCCTCCCCGTCCCGGGATATCTGGGAGAATTCAATGACCTTCCGGTTCGCAGGAATGTCCAGCAGCTCCTGCAGCCGCTCGTCCGGCAGGATGCCGTGGATGTCCCGGTATTGCAGCTCCGTCCCCTCCAGTTCCTCGGACAGGGACAGAACCATATCGTTGTGATTTGGCTGGCTGACAAAATAGCCGATCTTGGGGCGGGAGAAGATCAGCCCCTCATTTTCCAGCTGCTGCAGCCCCCGGCGCACGGTCTCCCGGCTGGCGCCGAATTCCTGACACAGATGGCTCTCCGACGGCAGCAGGTCTCCGGGGCGGTACTGCCCCGTGAAGATCTGGGTCCGCAGAGACGCATGGACGACGGCATAGACCGGCGTCTGCTCACTTGGCTGCTTCTTTCGCATCCACTACCTCCTTGCAGAACCGCACGGTTCGGTTGCTGTCGTAAGCCCAGCCGTCGGCCCCCACGTGGTGCATCAGATACTCGCTGGTGCACAGGCCGCCGATCAGCACCTTCACCTGATCCCGAAGTCCCGCGTCCGTCAATGCCTGAATGGTCTGGACCATAGCCTCCTGCGCGATGGTCAGCACGCCGCTGAGCAGTACCACATCCGGGTGATAGTTCCGAACCGCATGGACGAACCGCTCCGGCTTGACGTCGATGCCTAAGTCCACCACGTCGAACCGCTCCGCCCGAAGCAGGCTGACGATGATATCCTTTCCGATGTCGTGGATATCCCCCGCCACCACGCCGATGACCACCTTCCCCAGAGGCCGGGGCGCGCCGCCGGAACGCAGAGGCTCCCGCTCGTTCAGGGCGCTGCGGTAGATCATACCGGAGACGATCAGGTCGGCAATGAAATAGTCTCCCCGCTCAAAGCGGGTGCCCACGGCGCTGATGCCGGTGTTCAGGCACTGCTGAATTTCCTCAAAGGAGTGTCCCTCCGCCGCCATCTGCCGGACGGTGGCGATCACCAGATCTTCATTCAGATCGGCCATTGCCTCAATAAGCTGTCTGTTCAGATCCATGCTGTTCCCTTTCTTTGTGTCGGTTTCGTTAATCATTTTCCAAGGTATGAAATGATCGGTTCGATGTACTTTTTATCCGTCCAATCGCACTTATCTTCCCCTGCGGCCATCAGCGTCTTTTCCCATACTTCATAATCGGCGGGGTCTTTCTTGGAAACGGCCTTTCTGAGTAAATTGCATAATGTTCTGTCCTTGAGCGACATTGCGTCCATATCCCACGCGCCGCGGCAATAAAAGACGGGAATATCAGATAACATGTCCTTCATGTTATGCTCTCTGCACTGCTGGAACGCGCTTTCTTCATAAGGCGACGCGCCGCAGCAGAATACGAGAATCTTTTTCCCCGTTAATTTACCGATGTTCCTTTTCAGGAAGGACAACCCGGCAATGCCGGAAGCATATATCCCGCCTCCCAGAATGATCGTATCGTACTTCTCAATTTCCTTAATATCCGCTTTCTTTGTCTCCATGCACGGATATCCCGTTTCTTCAGCGAGCCAGTCGGCATATTTCTTCGCGGCGCCGTATTTCGATTGATACAGAATTACCCCATCCATAAACGTTCCTCCCAAAATCCTGATTTGACAGTCTGGCGCATTAAACTGTCAGATTCTATTATAATTTAATAGTATACAACATCTTCGGACATTTTGAAACCGGTTTTGGAATAAAAATAATGAAATATTTCACACGCAGACAGGGTGGAAAAGCACCCGTTCAGCAAAGTAACCATTTCCCGGGGAATGAAATTGTGGGAATTGTAGATTTTCGCCATATCCGTTGACATGGGCTTCCGCATGTACTATAATTTGTCTAGACAAGTTGAAGATACATGAAGCATGCAGAAAATTCTCCGGAAAGGACGTGGATCATCATGATCATTATTGGCGAAAAAATCAACGGTGCCATTCCCTCCATCAAAAAAGCCATTGCCGAACACGACGAGGCCTTGATTGCGGAACGGACGCTGGCGCAGGCGAAGGCCGGGGCAGATTTCCTGGACTGCGCCCCCAGCACCGCCACGGACATCGAGTATGAGACCATGGTCTGGCTCATCGGGCTGATGCAGGGTGTGACCCAGACGCCGCTGTGCATCGACAGCCCCAACGCAAAGCTCTTAGCGCGGATTCTGGAAGAGGGCCACGTTGCCCGCCCCGGCATGGTAAACTCCGTCAACGAAGAGGGTGACAAGTGCGAGACCATCTTCCCCCTGATTGCGGGGACGCCCTGGCACGTGGTGGGTCTGACCTGTGAC
>OBKS01002063.1_pt1 | contig 12273 bp, 11 predicted proteins | sample 1517381 | NCBI WGS metagenome assembly OBKS01 (sample SAMN04571686, study PRJEB22368) | human gut metagenome | biome: human gut; material: stool | host: Homo sapiens | place: Luxembourg | collected 2012-08-03
TCGTGGTATAATATTAATATAAATTTAGTGTTGACAAAACTTAGATAGTCAATTTATAATTAAAATTATTTGTTAATTAATATTATTATTTTAGTAAAGGGTATGGGAATTCCCATAGAAGAATTTATACGGGAGTACAAATTCAGTGCTGGCTAGACATAGATTTTATTCCCATATTCAAAAAAACAAAAAAAGAGGATTAAATTATTCTGATAATTTTTTCCTCTTTTTTGAAGATTATTTATATAAAAACATATTCATTTAAGACAATTTCTTCTGCTGTATTTTTATAGTTGTTCATTAATTTTGTCCATTCCAATGGATTTAATTCTTTGCTTTTTTCAGACAGTCTTTCATCATTCTTAATATAATTTTCCATTAGTTCTTTATAATAATTCTCACAAGATCTACTTACTAAAAGAAGATGATGAGTTAATTTATTTGTCATCAATAATGTTTCATAAAGAGCTTGTTTATTTTGTGCAATAAAGTATAATCTTAATATTCCATATCTTCCAAGTCTTCCATAATTTTCGTATTTTTCTAAATATAAATCTGGTAATAAATAATCTCCTTTTTTTGTATAAATAACTTTCATTTTTTATCATTCCTTTCTTCTTTAAATAGTGTTAATTAATTCATTTTTGGGCACTAATATTAAAATATCTTTAATAACATTTTTTTCAGTATATGGACAACTGATAATGCCATCTATATATAAATGCTCTTGCGATTTAGTAATAAATTCTTCTAAGAATTTATTAGAATATTCTTTGTTTTTCATTTTCATAATTGATAAAATATCATAATTCGATTCCATATTTTTTAACTCAATTTCATCAATTTCTTTATGAAATTTTATTCCAATATTATTGTCATTCATAATAATATTAAGATATTTTGAGTATTCTTTACTGCTTTTAGTTATAAATTCATCTGTGAATTTTATATCTTTAATTTCAATGTTGTAGTTTTTATCACGTTTAATTTCTATCATAGATATAAGTCTATGAATCATATCTCTTTTAGCTTCTCTTGATAACAAATTATAAAGAAAAGCAAATCCAACATTTTTAATATTGGTAAAAAATAAAGTGTTATTTTTTTCAGTACAATCTAATTTTTTAACAAGTTCTATTGTATATTCTTTAGAATTATTATCTGGATCAAGTTTTACTTTCTTTTGATTTATTTTATCAATTTCCTTTTTGATAACGTCATTTTTATGATTAATTGTTTCGACATCTAAATTAGAACTTAAATATAAATCTACTAATCTTTTTTCCTGTAATTTTAATTTTTCGATTGCTTTTTCTATATCTTTTACATCATCACTTTTGGTAGAATTACAAGTTATAATTTCATTATCCATAGAAAGCATAAATAGTGTTAATTCTTCTAATACTTGTTTTAATTTTGTTTCTATTTTTTCAGTATTATAATGAAGTCCAAATCCACTACAATTATGATTTTTACATCTTAAATGGTAATAAACTTTTTGATTTCCGTTAGGATATTTAAAAGATTCTGATGATGACATTATCTCACCACAAATAGGGCATTTTACTAAACCAGAAAACAAATGAATATATTCTCCATAGTTAGAATGTTTGTTTTTTACTAAAACATTTCTAGTAGCATTCCATGTTACTTCATCAATAATTGGTTCACAATAATTTTCAACTCTTAAAATATCTTGTGATTTTCTTTTGTACTTTCCATATTCAAAGATACCAATATAAATAGAATTAGTAAGTATTTTATAAACTCTATCAGATTTCCATTTTCCTTGTTTTAGATACGCATTATTGTCTTTCATAATAGTAGCAATACCTCTTGTAGAATTGCCTTGTTTACATAATTCGAATATTTCTTTTACAACTTCTGCTTCAATAGGTTCTACTTCTAAATGACCAGTTTCCTTATTTCTAATATAACCATAAGGTGCTTTGCTAGGATGAATACGTTATAATGCCATTTCTTCCATAGCACGTTTAGTTCTTGCTCCAATCTCTTTTCTTTCTCTTTGACCAAATACTAAATTCATTCCAAAAATCATTTCACCATTAGCAGTAGATACATCATAAGGTTCGAGTATTAGTTCTATTTTTACATCATGTTCCTCACAATAATTAAGTAGCCAAAAACCGTCATAATTATTACGAGTAAGTCTATCAACTTTAATTGCAACTAATTTATCAATCTTTTTAGATTTAATATCTTTTAGTAATCTTTGCATTTCAGGTCTCATCAAATCTTTCCCAGAATGTCCAGCATCATTATAAACATCAACAATATCATATTCATTCTTTTCACAATATTCTTTAATCATTCTAAGTTGTGAATCAATAGAATAACCATTATCTCTTTGGTCGTCAGTAGATACTCTTACATAAACACCACATCTCATAGTTTTCCTCCTTTCATTAAATTTCGAGAAATATTAAAATACTTCTCATATGTTTCCTCACAAATAAGCAAAATGTATAGTCTAAAATTAAAATTTTTTCAAAAATTGTGCAATTTCTTTAAAATTATACTTTTGATTATGTTCTTTAATATAAAAAGGCTTATTTGATATTTCATTAACTTTGTATTCAAGTATTGTAAGAGTAGTAGGATATGTAATTTGGTATTCAGTAGGTATTATTACTTGTAGATTGGTGTGCAATATAGTTTTTATTTGTCCTAATTTAACCTTGTATTTAAAGTCTTTTAAGATGTCGGTTAAATCTTTATTAGTTTTTAGTTTTTCAATTACTTTAAATTCAAGCATGAAAAAAGTCCTCCTTTCTAGAAAGAGAACTTTTTAAGTTTTATATAAAATAAAAACTTACGAACAATTAAGTCCGTAAGTTGATTTCAAATGGAGCAAGTGGTTAAGTTATTTCAAACTTTTTCTCACTTATTGAGAAATTGATAAAATATCAATTTCTATTAATATTTTATCAATTAATCTTTTTATAGGCAACAGTATTTTGAAAAAATATAAAATAAATTTAATATTTAAAAATAAAACAGGAATCTATATAAAATTCATAACTATTATAGTTATATGTTATTTATATATAGAATTCCTTACACAATCATTAGTATTTATGGATTATTTGATTCTTTTTAAGATTTTACTATTATTATTTTCAAGTTCACAATTTATAAATTGTTCTTCTAATGCTAAAACACTATTTTTATATCTATTGTATGCAAATTCATAGTTTTTGTTTTGAATTGCTACAACACAAGGTTGAACAACTTGCTCATAAATCCATTTATAAATTTTATTACTGTCTGGAATAGAATTAATTTTATCAACTATGATAGGTGCAACATCATAATAATGTTTAATATCTTCCTTATTAACGAAATTATCTCTAAACCATCTTAATGTCATTAATTCATTGCAACTATCATCAAAATTATCTTGCATATGATTCATACAAGCTGTTGTTAAATAGCATCCTGAACCAGAACTCTTATCTTGTGTTCCATTATCTCTATCATTATCAGTTCTACTCCAATTTTCATTTAAATCTGATTTTACATGTGTCGAATTATGTGGTGCATTTCCATAAGGGCTTCTGTCATAATAATCATATTTATAACCACTTCCATTTGAATAAGGGGTAACATGAAATTCCTCTCCATTTTTTCCAACGTAACAACCTCTATTTGGATCATATTCCATATCTTTAATTTTATCGTAATCAAAATCTGCCATATTATTTTTCATCTCTCTTTCTTTTATTTTCTTCTCTTATTTCTTTTACTTTTTCTTCATGTATAGTTTTTTTAATTTTTACATACAACGGATCAAAATAATATCCTAAATCATTAAAATCATCATATTTGATTTCTAAATCAATGACAATTCTTTGAAGTTCTTCCAATTTATTATCCGTTGGAAGTTGGTGTTCCAATTTTTCTAATTCCTTAAATAAATATTGAATTATTTGTTTATCTTCATTAAAATCATTTTTTTCTAAAATTCGTGTTAAAAATGCCAATATTTGCTTTAAACTTTCACTTTTCATAAAATAAGTTCTCCTTTCTTACGATATATTATATATTATGATATTGTCAAAGTCAAATACTAACGTAACAAAGAATAACTAAACCAAAAATGTATAAAAAAGAATATCATTCCTTATCTTTCTATTTCTTCATTTTTACTTTTATTATTTTGAATTACATCAATGTCATCATTATCAAGTATATCTTCATTATATAAATCTTGAATAATATTATCATATTTATCAGTAGAGAAGAATTTGTTTTGTAAAAACTCTATAAATCTTTTCCATAAATTTTTAAAGTATTCTAACATTTCTTCAAGTTTTGAAACTTTATCTTCTAACTCATCAATAGTGTCATTTGCAAAGTCTAATTTATATTCTAATTCATTTATTTTATTATCACGATTTTTAATTCTTTGTTGTAAGTTTTTAACTTCTTTTGAATGATTTTTTAAGTCATCCTCATAATGTTCTAATATTGTAGTTAAATCATTAGTTGTCTTTAAATTAGAAGTAGTATCTTGTGTTTGCTTTATATAATCCTTAATTTCATTTATTTCATCATTTGTAATTGAATAATTATTTTTATTTAACTTATTAGGCTTTAAATTATCGATAATATTAGTTATTTGTAAAGATTTATTTTGTAAATCATCTGCCTTATCATTTAATTCATTAAGTCGTTTTTTATTTTTCTCTTGTTCCTTTTTTAACTCTCTATAATTAATCATATTTTTAACATTTATATCTTGATTACGACCTTCTTCCTTTATTTTTAAAGAGTAGTTTAAATCATATACTTTATTAAATGTACTAATACAATATTCTCTCATTTTATCTTGTATATTTCTTAAACTATCAGTTGTAAAAACATCACTTTTACCAACTTGAACTACCATACCATTTTTACTACCCTCTTTAAAAGGAACACCAACAATATGTAAATGTGGACTAGATTCATCAAAATGGATTGTTGCATTTGCTATCTTAAAGTTAGAAACTATGTTTTCTAAATCTAATATTTGTTCTTTATATACATCAACCATTTTATGTTTAAAATCATCATTTTTATCAGCCCAAAAGTCCATATCACCAAGTTCAATAATTATTTCACAAGCAAGATCTCTTTTATTATCATTTGAGATATGATTAAAATAATTTTCTATTTTTCTATCATTCCTTTTTTGTTTTTCATTATACTTAATTCTTGCATCTTCAAATAATTCTAAATATAAATTTTTAGTATCTTCTACAACTGATGAAGTACCTCGTATAATACATATTAAATCTTTATCGTTATCATATTTTCTTAAATTATGTTTATCAACTTTTGATAATTGTTGATGCGTTTGTATTGCATTATTACTAAGTGAAGTAGTAGATAGTTTACTACTTTTAGCAAATTGTCTTGCTCGTTTAGTTTTATTTTTATCATTACTTAAATGTAATGAATATGATAATTCTTCCATAGATTATAACCTCCTTTACTAGAATATTTTTTTATTATTTGTAGTAGGTAATTTTGTTTTGTCAAAATTTCTAACCCTCTATATATTTTGACATTGCACGTTGTTTATATCAAAATATGGGGGATAAGGTTTAAGCAACCTTATAATCCGCTTGTCTTATTTGTATTACTCTAAAACTTCGTAATAGAGAATACTTCATAAGCCATAAGATAAAACATTATGCACTGCATATTATTTTATCTATAAAAATTATTTTCATAATTTTATTTACAAACTTTTCCCACTTTCATTGAAATTATATTTCAACAAAACGTGTTCGTTTGTTATAACTTTTTGAAAAAAGTTAGCAAAAACTTTATTTCTTATTTTCTTTATCTGTTAACATTTCTTTAAATTTCAATTCTATTTCTTCTTTTCTTTTTTTAATATCTTCATCTATTTCATATACTTGAGAGTTAGTTCTTTCTGGTATAGTAGTAAATAATTCATCTTTATTTTCTAAAAGAGTTTTTTCGCCATCATTTATATAAATTACACCTAATTGTAGTCTATCTAGTTTATCCATTTTTTTATAATCTTCTATTGGGAATATTCTTACAATATTCCTGTTTTTATAATCATTAAAATAGAATACTTTATTATCATAATAATATGTTGCTTCAAAATAACCTACATTGTAATATTGCCTTAAAGTAAATACTATTTCACTAACTTTTTCTATTGGTAAATATTCGCTAAATCTTAATTTTGTTAATATATTACCTAGTATTGCATAATCAGTTTTAGCAAGAAATCCAGCATCATATAATTCATTACAAGGTTTATACATACTTTCTCTAAAATATACTTCGCCAAGTTCTATTTTTTTATTGTTAGTATATTCTAGTTCTACATAATCAACATATCTCATTATTAAATCTGCTTTTTCACTTCTTGTATAATCATACCAAGTATAAGTGTTATCTTCATATTCTTCTGGGTAGATTAATTGATTTATATAATCTAAATCTCTTTTTATTAATATATCTTCTGGAGTAAATTTAAGTTCATTACATATATCACATTCTTTAATTTTTTGCTCTAAATGTTTAATTGTATTATCAATTACTTCTTTTTCTAAATCATACTCCTCAATAGTGAAGGATCCATTAATATATGCTTTTCTAATTCTTTCTTGTTTATCTTGCTGTTCATTTAACTCCTTTTGTAATTTTTCTTTTGGATTATCTAATTTGGTTTTAATCATAGGAAGTAGTGTTTGATTAACAACTGCATCATATTCTTGTATTTCACTTATAAAATTATCAAATAATTTTTCTATATCTTTTTCTTTAATTGATATTTTACAATTATGGCATTGATAGTAGTAATAAACATCACCATTTTTCTTTCTTGTTGCATTACCACCTAAAATTCGATTACATTTAGGGCATTTAAGTTTTTGCAAAAATAAGTATTCTTTATCTCGTTTATAATTTCTAGAATTCTTTTTCTTTTGTACTTGGCATTCTTCCCATAACTCTTTTGATACAATAGGTTCAACAACATTTTCATAGTAAGTTGGATTATTTGTTCTCTTTCCATGTACAAAGTCGCCTTTATATATTTCATTTTCAATTATCTTTAATATAGTTGAATCACACCAATTTGTTTTACCAAATACTTTTTCTTTATTATATAAATTACTTATTGTTTGATAGGAATTACCTTCGTGATATAAATTAAATATTCTTATTACTTGATCTTTGGTTGCCTCATCAATTACCAATTTTTTATTTTCATGTTTATAACCAAAAGGTGCTTTATGAGGAATATTACCAGCTTTAATTGCTCCAGCTAAACCAATTTTAGTTCTTTCACTTGTTCTTTCTATTTCATTTTGTGATACTGTTGTTAAAAGTCTTGCGACCATTCTACCATTAGCACTTGTAGTATTTATATCATCATTAGCACAATCTAAATAAGCATTATTATCTTCTAAAAATTTCATTATATCTTCCATATCATAAACTGAACGTGTAAGTCTATCTAGTTTTAATACAACAATAGTATTACATTTTTTATTTCTAATATCTTCTTTTAATTCTTCAAATGCAGGTCTTTTATTACCAGTTTTAGCACTTATTCCAGCATCCTTATATACTTTATAAATATCATAACCTTTAAATTCACACATAGCACGAAGTCGTTTTTCTTGTTCTGGTAAACTAAATCCTTCACGTGCTTGATCTTCAGTTGATACTCTAATATAAATACCTGCTACTTTCTTTTCTTCATTCATGTTTTTTAACACTTCCTTTCATATGTTTGGCACTTTAAAATCAAAAAGTTAAGTCTAATAATTAAAAAAAGGCGACAAAGACTATAAAATAATTACATGTCTTTGGCACCTCTTAAAATTTTACATAATATAGTTTCATTAAATATATTAAGTTTCATATCTATCAACCCCCTAAATATAAAACTTCTTTCATGGGTATTTATTATATATTATTTTATCTAAAAGTCAAGACATATTGCTTGTTTTTGCCAGTTTTAAGGCACTTTTAAGAGAAGTTAGTACAAATATTTATATTTTAATTTAACTCTTTAATAAAGGTTTCTAAATCCTTTAATTCTAGTTTATTTGATAGATTACCAACATATAAAGTTTTAGAATAGTTAAATGCAAGAAATGTAATACCTTTAATTATTATTCTATGAGGTTCTATATAACTTAAATTTGATTTATCAATATTTCTAATATTACCATTTATAATAGTAGGTTTGGTATTACAAAAATCACATATAAATTCAATCTTTCTTTTTAAATCATTTTCAATTTCTAATTCTTTTGTAGTAATGCTAATCATAAAACCCATCCTTTCAAATCTTAAACACTAAAAAAGTACCAACTTCTTTTAGAAATTGATACTTCTATATTTAAGTCCTAACTATAAAAGTTTGGACAAATTTCCCAATGGAGCAAGTGAGCAGAATCGAACTGCCGTCTCAGCCTTGGCAAGGCCGCATACTAACCGCTGTACTACACCTGCATATTTAGAATTTTACACTAGTTGATGTAAGATGTCAATACATGAGTAAAAAAAAGTGTAAAATTTTAGATTTGTTTATCCTTTGTAAGTACAAATTGGAAATAAATGTTATAATTAAGTTAGGCAGGTGTCTAAAGTGAATTATGTAGCACAACTTATAGGATTTATCGCTTTTATATTTTTTGTAACAAGCATTTATAGTAAAAAAAAGAAAAGTGTTTTAATATGTCAATTAATGGCTAATTTATTATATGGAATAGAATATATTTTACTTAATACTATTACAGCTGGGATACTTAATCTAATTGCTGTTTTAAGGTGTTTCATCTATTATAAATATGAAGAAAAAAACAGAAAAATTCCTATTAGTATTCTTCTAGGCTATATAATTATTGTAGTAGTAATTTCTATAGTAACCTTAAATGGTTGGTTAACTATAATACCAATGATCATAGGAATAATTTATTCATATGCTACATGGCAAAGTAATCCTAAATTTTTAACGACATGCTTTTTAGTATGTGGAACAACGTGGTTCTTTTATAATCTATATGTAGGAGCCTACACAGCTGTACTTGGAAATGTAGTAGAAGTAATATCATCAATAATAGTTTTAAAATCATATAAAAAGAAAAAAGTATGATATAATTAATGTAATAAGAAAAGTTATTTTACTAGACAATGAAAAAAGCCTTAAATAGGCTTTTCTAATATCTAATGGAGGACCTAGTCGGATTTGAACCAACGATCAGGGAGTTGCAGTCCCACGCCTTAGCCACTTGGCTATAGGTCCATCACACGTTTAATTATAGCAAACAAAAATAAATTTGACAAGTACTTTTGCTATAATTTATTATATTATATGTTATGAATAGAAAAAATTTACACAAGGAGTGATATTATGATAAGGTATAACCCTAATATTAATATTGGTTTGACAGATAAGCAGGTTGAGGAAAGATATAAAGATAATTTGGTTAATTTTGACACAGAGGTTCCTACTAAAAGTGTAAAACAAATAATTACAAATAATATATTTACTATATTTAATTTTTTAAATCTTGTTTTAGCTATAGCTATAGTTATAGCGCATTCATATAGAAACTTAATGTTTATGGGTGTGGTGATTTGTAATATATTTATAAGTACTATTCAAGAGCTAAGAGCTAAAAGAATTATAGATAAACTTTCAGTTGTGTCTAGTTCTAAAGTTTCAGTTCTTAGAAATGGCAAAATAAAAGAATTATCCATAAATGAAATAGTATTAGATGATTTAATTAAATTAAAGTTAGGGAATCAGGTTATAACTGATTCGGTTATTTTAGATGGTGAATGTGAAGTTGATGAATCATTTATAACTGGAGAAGTAAATACTGTCTTTAAGAAAAAAGGTGATATGCTCTTGTCAGGCAGTTTCATAATGAGTGGTAGTGTTACTGCAAGAGTAGAGCATATTGGACTTGATAATTATACTGCTAAGATATCTAAAGAAGCTAAATATATTAAAAAAATTAATTCTGAAATAATGTCGTCATTAAATAAAATATTAAAAACAATAACAATAATTATATTCCCTCTTGGCATTATTTTGTTTTTGAGACAGTTTAGTGTTTCAAATCATAATCTAGAAGTTTCTTTAGTAAATACAGTTGCTGCTTTAATAGGAATGATTCCAGAAGGATTAGTTTTGTTAACTAGTACGGTTTTTGCGGTTGCTGTTTTAAGACTTTCTAAATATAAGGTTTTAGTTCAAGATTTGTATTCTATTGAAACTTTGGCTCGTGTAGATACTTTATGCTTGGATAAAACAGGCACTATTACAGAAGGCATAATGGAAGTTAAAGATGTAATAGTTTTGAATAAAAATTATAATATTGAAGAAATAATGGGCAATTTGTGTTATTCTTTTAAAGAAACAAATCAAACATTACAAGCACTTAAAGAAAAATATGAAATGAAAAAAAACTATAAAGTAAACGAAGTAATACCTTTTTCTTCTGTTAAAAAATTTTCTGGAGTTAATTTTGAAGATTGTGGTACATTTGTAATAGGAGCTTTGGATTTTATAAAAAAAGATACTAGTAAATATGAAAAATATTTGAATGAGTATTCTTCTTTATATCGAGTATTAGCTTTAGGTTATTCTAAAAAGAATTTTGTTTCTAAGGAACTCCCCAATACTATTGATGTTATAGCACTATTTTTAATTCAGGATAAAATTAGAAAAGAAGCTATTGATATAATTAGTTATTTTAATAAACAAAATGTTGATATTAAACTTATATCTGGTGATAATTTAAAAACAGTATGTGGTATTGCTAAAAGAAGTGGTGTTAATAATTATGACAAATGTATTGATTTATCTAAAACTAAATTCAATTATGATGAAGTAGATAAATATACTGTCTTTGCTAGAGTAAATCCTAATCAAAAAAAAGAAATCATTATTGCCTTGAAAAAGAAAGGGCATATTGTAGCAATGACGGGTGATGGAGTAAATGATGTTTTAGCTCTTAAAGAAGCTGACTGTAGTATTGGTTTTAAAGATGGTACAGAAGCTAGTAGAAATGTCTCAAATTTGGTTCTTTTGAATTCTGATTTTTCATCGGTTTTAGAGGTGGTTTTAGAAGGTAGAAGAAGTATAAATAATTTGGAAAGATCTGCTACATTATTTTTGGTTAAAACGATATTTTCAACTCTTTTAACTATTTTGTTTATCTTTATTAGCTTACCGTATCCTTTTATTCCTATTCAGCTTACTTTAACTAGTACTGTTACAATTGGAATACCATCTTTGATATTAGCTTTGGAACCTAATCACAATATTGTTAGAGGTAAGTTTTTGACAAATGTAATTAGCAGGTCATTGCCGGCAGCTCTTACTATTGTAATTAATATTATTTTAATTATGATTTTGTCACAAATATTTAAGATTGATTTAGCTTCTTCTTCTACTATGTGTGTTATATCTAATGCGACTATTGGATTTTTACTTTTATATCATATAAGTAGACCAATTGATTTTAATAAAAAGGTATTGTTAGTTTCTATGCTTATTTTATTTTTATTTCAAGCAATTTTCTTTAACGAATGGTTTTCTTTGGTTTTACTTAAGCCTATTCCAATTGTTTGCTTAGTTTTAGTTTTATTACTTTCTGTTAGATTTTTTAAGATGTTTGTAAATTTATACAATTATATTTTAAATAAATATCCTAAATGGTTTAATTAATATATTACTAATTTAAATATTAGTAATTATATGTTTTAATTTAGGAAAGATTGTTGGAAATAGTAAAATGGTATTTTTATAATAAAATACTGTTTTTTTATACTTTTTAAAAGAATAAAAAGGAAATTGATTGAGTATAAATGATTCATATAAAAATACTTTAGCAGTAACGCAAATAAACTTTAATAATTTTGCAGTAAATAAGAGTAGATTAGTAATAAATGAATATTTAGTAATGGAGAAAAGGAATTTAGATATAGAGTTAGAGTTATTTAAAAAGTTTCATATGAATCTAGACAGGATAAAAAAGAAGTGTTATAATAATAACAAGAAGTTAACTATCTTTGAAAGATACTTAGCGATAATGATAATAGAAGAAAAAAGTATGTTAAAAAAGATAGCGAAAGGAAATAGAGTCTTAGAAAGAGTGGTGGAAAGAATAATGGAAATAAATGAGAATTATGATGAATGGGTAAGAGTATATGATGTAGTAGAAGAAAATAATAGAATGTGGAGAACAATAGTAG
>OBKS01002076.1_pt1 | contig 12215 bp, 8 predicted proteins | sample 1517381 | NCBI WGS metagenome assembly OBKS01 (sample SAMN04571686, study PRJEB22368) | human gut metagenome | biome: human gut; material: stool | host: Homo sapiens | place: Luxembourg | collected 2012-08-03
GATACGTTAGTCCGGAATTTACGCCTATGGAGAGTACAAGAACTTGTGAGTAGATTGATATTTATATCATCAAAAGCATACTCGTTGAAGTAGGAATGGAACATAGAAGTTTATAACTTTTTATAAGTTTTCAGTAACGGAACACAAAACAAATGCACCTTGAGTTAGCCAAAACATTGCGAAATTACGACAGAAAAAATTTATCAAAGGACATCCTCACCGGGTTGATCATTATGGCTGTTTCGATCCCGATTTCCATGGGCTATGCCCAGATTGCAGGGCTTCCGGCGGTTTATGGACTGTACGGCTCTGTATTCCCGATTATTTTGTTTGGATTGTTTTCCACATCACCTCAGTTCATCTTCGGAGTGGATGCAGCACCTGCAGCATTGATCGGGGCGGCACTGGTGGAAATAGGAATCCAGAGTGGTTCGGAACAGGCCATGGCGGTTGTGCCAGTGCTCACATTTTTTGTGGCAGTCTGGCTGTTTATATTTGCATTTTTTAAAGCAGGAAAACTGGTAAACTATATTTCCGCACCTGTAATGGGAGGCTTTATCACAGGTATCTGCACCACGATCATTCTCATGCAGGTGCCCAAATTAATGGGCGGAACTGCAGGAACCGGAGAATTGTCGGAGCTGGCAGAGCATATCTGGGCTACATTAGGGCAGATCAATCTGCCTTCCCTGATTTTAGGTCTGGTTTCTCTGGTCATCCTTCTGGTGATGAAAAAAATCCTGCCCAAGTTTCCTATGGTAGTAGTTCTGATGGCAGCAGGTGTATTATTATCCTATTTCGTCCCGATTTCCAACTGGGGAATCCGTACACTGGATGCAGTAGAACCGGGGCTGCCTGTATGGAGTATTCCTGATTTCTCTGCCATTGGTCTAAAAGAAGCGGTCATCTACAGTCTGTCAATTGCAGTAGTGATCATGGCGGAAACTTTACTTGGTGAGAATAGCTTCGCACAGAAAAATGGTTACAGGGTAAATGCTAACCAGGAGCTGGTAGCCTTTTCCATGGGAAATCTGGCAGCAGCTCTGACAGGCTGTTGTCCGATCAACGGTTCGGTGTCACGTACCGCCATCAGTGAACAGTACCAGGGAAAAACACAGTTGACCGGAATTGTTGCAGGAATTTCCATGATTCTTGTGCTTCTGGGAGCAACCGGGCTGATTGCTTATCTGCCGGTTCCTATGCTGACTGCAATTGTAATCTCCTCACTTCTGGGGGCAACGGAATTTGATCTGGCTGTACGTCTGAGGAAAATCAGCAAAAAGGAATGCCTGATTTACTGGGGCGCATTCTGGGGAGTGCTGACGCTTGGTACCATCAATGGAGTATTGATCGGTATTATTCTCTCCTTTGCCGAGATGATCATCCGTACTGCGAAACCGGCACGCTGTTTTCTGGGAGTGCAGCCGGGACACAGACATTTCGAAGATCTTACGGAAAGTCTGCATAACTGTGAGATTGAGGGAGTAGTGATCTACCGATTCAGCAGCAGCCTGTTTTTTGCAAACATAGATATTCTACAGCAGGATATTGAGAATGCCATTGGATCGGATACCAAAGCAGTCATTCTGGATGCCAGCGGGATTGGTAGCATTGATGTTACGGCTGCAGACAGGCTTGCAATTCTGTATCGTTCTCTGAAGTCAAGAGGAATTCGTTTCTACATAACAGAGCATATCGCTGAGCTGAATGAACAGATGCGCGCACTGGGACTTGGATTTATGATCGAAGAGGGACGTGTGCGTCGGACTATACATGTGGCATTGAAGGATATGGGAATCCATTATCCTTATCCTTTGAAGGGCAATGTAGATAATACAGAACGTTCTCCGTTCAGAAAGCGTGTGGACAACAGTGTACAGGAATTTGTCTGGGCTTTTGGTTCTGATTCTGAGGCAGAGATAGAGAAACAGATCCGTCTGCAGATTGAACAGCTGAAAGAGAACGGAGATATGCAGGAGCTGCTCCATGGTCAGTGGAATCATATGGATGAACTTGATGCAGATGCATGGATTGAGCATCTGGAAGAGCATATGAAAGAAATTGTAAAGATTTCCGGACAGGATGAACAGGAATTGACCGTACGTTTTGAGAAGCATCGAAAAAAACTCCGGGAACAGATGATGAAAGAGCATCCGGAGCTGGTGGCAATGTTCGAGGAGCGCAGGCGGCTTTTGGATGAGCAGCTTGAGAGAAAATGGCCGGATGTGTATGCTCTGGTCTTAAAACAGCGTGAGAAAGATAGCAGGTTAAAATAACAAGCAGTCTGGCATACAAATCAGAGCTTCTGAATCAGCGGATGTTCCCGGTAGTACATCTTGGTGAAGTTCAGGAATTTCTGCATATTGTCACTGATATATTTCCCCTTTTTCCATATCATTCCGATCTTTATGCGGATGGGTGGACTGAGGGGAATTCCTTTTATGCCGGAAGAGGCAAATCTGTCGGTCATGCTGGAATAGAGAAAACTTCCATATTTACAGGTCTTTACTAGCTGCAAAATAGTATAAATCTGGCTGCTGCGCATGATGATGTCCGGGACGTAACCGTCCGTTTCAAAGCGTGTTTTCAACAACTGGTTCTGTACGGAATCGGCATTGAAAAAGATCAAAGATTCTTTAGACATTTCTTTTGTGGTCACAACTTCTTTGTCTGCCAGTCGGTGGTCATCACTTACACAAAAAACAACCTGGTCGTTGGCCAGAAGAGCCTTGTTAAATTTATCAATATTATACTGTTCCATATTTACCAGAGCCAGATCCAGAGTGTCGTCCTGTACCAGATTGCAGGCACGGACAGAACCATATTCCTCCAGAACAACAGCGATTTCCGGATATTGGTCATGAAATGCGATGAGAAGCTCAGGAAAAAAGACGGTGCTCAGCATAGGCGGAATTCCGATACGAAGAGGGGGTTTTACTCTCGCCATACTGGAGTAATCTGCCTGAAGCTCGGTGCAGTACTGAAGAATGTAGGTAGCTTTGTTATAAAGCTCTTCGCCTTCTTCGGTAAGAATCAGTCGGTTTCCCTTTCTATAGAAAAGGCTGATGCCGAATTCAATTTCCAGGTCACGGATGGCCACGGACACAGTGGGTTGAGTAACGTATAATTCCTCGGCTGCCTTTGTGATACTGTGGCAGCGGCTGGCTGTGCAAAAGTAACGGAGTTGGTTAAGTGTCATAAGTAATTTCCTCTAAGTTCGTTGTAGTGTGTCGAAATATGTCATTTCTATAGCAAGTATAGTATTTTCTGAAACTGCTTTAAGTTATCTTCAAATAAAAAATACCATATACCTATCATAATTTCCATATTTATTTCTAAAGTTTTTTTTAATGTAGTAATATTGCATAAAAAAAACCTGCTAAAATTGAGATTATAAAAATTTTTTATGGGGATATGCAACCCATTAATTTGTTTTTTTATACGTGCATGATTTATAATAAACTCATCAAAGGAAACGTGCACGGCCGGTACCTTTCAAGAGAGATTAATAAAAAAAAGACAGATAAGTAAGACAAAAGCGAAGAGCAAAATAAAAAATGAAATCACAGAAAAAAGTGAAAGGAGATCAATAAAATGTCTCAACAAACAATCACACTGTTATTTCTTGTGTTTACGATCATTAGTTTCATCCTCGAAAAGATACCACTTGGGCTTACAGCTTCGATCTGTGCAATCGGATTGACACTCACCGGAGTAGTGGATGTATCTACAACGTTTTCACAGTATGTAAACAGTAACGTAATCCTTTGTGTTGGCATGTTTGTAGTAGGCCAGGCACTATTTGAAACAGGAATGGCAAATAAAATCGGAGGTCTGGTTACCAGATTTGCCAGAACAGAAAGAACATTGATCATTGCAATCATGGTAATCGTAGGTGTGATGTCCGGATTTTTATCCAACACAGGTACAGCAGCAGTGCTGATCCCTGTAGTCTGTGGAATCGCCGATGAATCCGGCTATTCAAGAAGCCGCCTTCTGATGCCGCTGGTATTTGCAGCAGCACTTGGCGGAAACCTTTCCATCATTGGCGCACCCGGAAACCTGATGGGTGTAAACGCACTTCAGGAAATGGGGCTTTCCACAAGCTTTTTCATGTATGCACCGGTGGGAGTCCCGATGCTTCTGGTAGGAATTATCTACTTCGTTTTCATTGGATACAGATTTCTTCCGGATGGAAAAGGGGCTGTAGGGGCAACTGTTGAAAAACAGAAAGATTTCAGTGATGTACCGAAATGGAAACAGACTGTTTCACTGATAGTTCTGATACTTGTGATTCTTGCAATGATTTTTGAGAAACAGATTGGAGTCAGCATTGAGATTTCTGCATGCATCGGAGCAATCATTCTGGTGCTGTTTGGAGTTCTTTCAGAAAAAGAAGCACTGGCTTCCATTGATCTGAAAGTAGTATTCCTTTTTGGAGGATCTCTTACACTTGCCAAAGCCCTGGACACAACAGGTGCCGGTGAACTGATAGCAGATAAGATCGTAGGACTTCTGGGTGCAGACCCGAACCCGATCGTGCTTCTTCTGGTAATATTCATTGTAACCTGTGCACTGACAAACTTCATGTCAAACACGGCCACAACCGCACTGATGATCCCAATTGCAGTTTCTCTGGCAAACAACCTTGGTGCGGATCCGAGAGCTGTTGTTATCGCAACTGTTATCGCAGGCTCCTGTGCATATGCAACACCGATTGGAATGCCTGCAAACACTATGGTAGTAGGACTTGGAGGATATAAATTCAAGGATTACGTGAAATCAGGTTTACCGTTGATTCTGGTATCCTTCGTGATCTGTATGATCCTTTTGCCTGTTCTGTTCCCGTTCTATCCGTGAGAGGATAAACCATATGAGACGGAAGATTTTCCGCTTAATGTAAATGTATCAATAGAAATAAAGCAGAAAACATGCTGCTTTAGATAAATAACCCAAAATTAAAAGCCAAACAACCCTAAACCATTGAATGATCAGGAGGTAAATCATGACTAAGGAAAATGGAGTTAAAGTATTAACAGACATGGTAGCAGACTTTGTTGCCCACATCGGAAAAAAATTACCGGACGACGTAGTAGAAAAACTGGAAGAACTTGGCTCTCAGGAAAGTGCAGCACTCCCAAAAGTACTTTATGAGACAATGACCAAGAACCAGGGACTGGCTGTAGAACTGAACCGTCCAAGCTGTCAGGACACAGGAGTTCTTCAGTTCTGGCTGAAATGCGGAACTAATTTCCCGTACATCAACGAGCTGGAAGCCCTTTTGAAAGAAGCTGTTGTACAGGCTACTTTTGCAGCACCATTAAGACATAACTCTGTAGAAACTTTCGACGAGTACAACACCAAGAAAAACGTTGGAAAAGGAACTCCGACTGTATGGTGGGACATCGTTCCAAACAGTGATAAATGTGAGATTTACGCATACATGGCAGGAGGCGGATGTACTCTTCCGGGAAAAGCAATGGTACTTATGCCAGGTGCAGGATACGAAGGTATTACCGATTTCGTTCTTGACCAGATGACAACCTATGGACTGAATGCTTGTCCTCCGCTTCTTGTAGGTGTAGGTGTAGGAACATCTGTAGAGACAGCAGCCCTCAATTCCAAGAAAGCACTTATGCGTCCGATCGGTTCTCACAATGATAACGCAAACGCAGCAAAAATGGAGAAACTTCTGGAAGACGGAATCAATGCAATTGGCCTTGGACCGCAGGGAATGGGTGGAAAATATTCTGTAATGGGTGTTAATATCGAGAATACAGCCCGTCATCCATCTACAATCGGTGTAGCAGTAAATGTAGGCTGTTGGTCACACCGCCGCGGTCACCTGATCGTAAATTCTGACCTTACAGTAACCTGTGATACACATTCCACATGGAAATTCAACGCATAATCGGAGGGAAAAAACATGATCGAAATCAGAGGAGATAAAAAAGTTCTTATTACACCAATCAGTGAAGAAGACCTGGCTGACATCAAAATCGGTGATATTGTATGGCTGGACGGAGATCTGATGACCTGCCGTGATGTGGCACATCGCCGTCTGGTTGAGTATGGAAGAGAACTTCCATATGATATCAAGGACAAAGCAATTTTCCACGCTGGCCCAATCGTTCGTAAAATTGAGGGAACAGAAGATGACTATGAAATGGTTTCCGTTGGACCGACAACCTCCATGCGTATGGAGAAATTTGAGTATGAATTTACTAAGCTTACAGGTGTAAGAGTAATCGTTGGAAAAGGCGGAATGGGACCGAACACAGAGCGTGCATGTAAAGAGTTTGGTGCGATCCACTGTGTATTCCCGGCTGGCTGTGCAGTAGTAGCTGCAACAGAGGTTGAGAAGATCGTAGAACATCACTGGGATGAGCTTGGAATGCCTGAGACCTTATGGTGCAACAAAGTAAAAGAATTTGGTCCACTGATCGTATCTATCGATGCACAGGGCCGCAACCTGTTTGAAGAAAACAAGGTTATCTTCAATGAGAGAAAAGAAGCCGCTAAGCAGGCTATTTATCCGGAAGTTAAGTTTATTAAATAATGCATTTCAGTTTTACAAAAGTAAAAACCGTACGATTTCTTCTTTATTGTTTCAAAGATAAAAAAAGATAAACATCATCTAAGATGAAAAGAAAAGGTGGCTCACAGATTTTCTTCATACATGGTCTGTGGGCTGCTTTTTTCTGTATACGAAATTTAAATAAATAGTAACTTTAACCGAATCAAGTAAGTCCCCTGCGGAGGTTGCGAAAAGCAATAAGCAGTGGGTGGGGACTCGCATACAAATGATTATGCCACTGCTACATCTTTTTCCTCCGCCTTGAAATAAAAAAAATTATCCTGCAAGATTGTTTCAGGAATTAACATGTCGACACATTAGAGCGTGTCTGAAAAATCATTCCCGCAATCTGCACGCCCCACTTTGCGATATATTTTGTCCGAATTCGGTTGTCGTAGCCCATGAATTTTGGCAAGTAAAGATTATCTGAAAACTGAAAAAATAGGTATAAAAAATAAATATAGGGCTGTTGCAATGACGGAAAATAAGGTATGATATCTGCAGAAGCATGTTACACGTTTCTATAACCCGGGTGAAGTAAATGAAAAAGGCAATAATCTGTTGAGATATCTTCACCGGATAGACACAAAATCATTTGGAGAAAGTTATATGAAAAAGTTTAAGTTAAATGTACAGAGACATATCTGCATTTTATTATGCTTTATTTTATATATTACCGTGCTTCCCCTTCCTGTATCAGCAGAGGAAGCAAAATCCAAAACAGTCAGAGTAGGCTGGTATGAAGGAACTTATAATACCACAGGAGCAGACGGTCAGAGGAGAGGCTACAGCTACGAATACCAGCAGGCAGTAGCTGCGCATACCGGATGGAAATATGAATATGTGGAGGGAAGCTGGGCAGAACTGATGAGTATGCTGAAAAATGGACAGATCGATCTGCTGGGAGGCATTTCCTATACAGAGGAACGTTCCACTTCCATGCTTTTTTCAGAATTGCCTATGGGAGAGGATAAATATTACCTGTATGTGGATACTTCTAATACAGATATCTCCATTTCAGATCTGACTACATTAAATGGAAAAAGAATCGGTATGCTGCCGAATGCACTTCCTGCCGAAATGTTCCATGAGTGGGAGAAAAGTCATGGAGTGAACACGCAGCAGGTTGATATTACCGGTGCAGATGATGTTCGTCAGAAATTGAAAAATCATGAAATTGACGGATTTGTTTTAAATGAATCTCCACAGTGGGAAAGAGACGATATTTCTCCTGCTATTCTGATTGGTAGCTCCTATAATTATTTTGCAGTCAGCAAAAAACGCCCGGATTTGAAAGAAGAGCTGGATCAGGTAATGCAGAAGATAGAGAGGGAGAATCCTTTTTATACAGACGATCTTTATAAAAGGTATCTCTCCGCAAATTCCCTTGAAACTCTTACGGATGAGGAGCAGAACTGGCTGGAACAGCATGGGGCGGTCCGGATTGGATATCTGAAAAATGATGTGGGTATCAGCCTTGTGGATACGGAGTCAGAGAAACCGGTAGGAATTATTAACGATTATATTAGTCTGGTATCCGGTTATCTGGGTGAACAAGCCATAGAATTTCAACTGACAGGTTTTGAATCCCAGGAGAAAGAGCTGCAGGCATTAAAGGATAACAGGATTGATATGATTTTTCATATGAACCAGAATCCATATGAAGCTGAGCAGAATGATATTGTATTGTCAAATACTGTTTTTGAAATTAATGTTGCAGTACTCACCGGTGTTAAGAAGTTTGATGAAAATAAAGAGAATACAGTAGCAGTGAGCAGGAATAACCTGCTGGGGAAGTGGTATATTTCTTTTAATTATCCATTCTGGAAAATAAAGGAATACGACTCATCTGCTGAGGCCGATAAAGCAGTTCAAAGTGGCGAGGCAGACTGCTTTGTTGTGAAGGCAGGACAGTCATTAAAGACACTGGAGGACAGCAAAATGCGCAGTATTTTTCTTACGAAATCCGGCGCTTCCTGCTTTGCGGTCACCAGGGAAAACACAACATTAATGAATATCCTGAACAAAACCATTCAGACTCTGCCTGCTTCCAGACTTTCCAGTCAGTTTTACGTATATGAAAACGCACCGGGCAAGGTTACTCTGGCAGAATACATAAAGGATAATCTGCGGGTAGTTTCCATTTGGTTTGTAAGTGTGGTCTTGATTATTGTATGGATTATAGTTTATCTGCTGATACAAGCGAGAAAAGCCAAGATTCAGGCAGAAAAGGCTAATGCCGCCAAATCAGAGTTCCTTTTCAATATGTCTCACGATATCCGGACACCCATGAATGCCCTGCTGGGATACAGTGAGCTGATAAAAAGGGAACTGACTGATCCGAAACTTCTGGATTATCAGGAGAAGATGGAACAGTCCGGAAATCTGCTTCTGTCTATTATCAATAATGTGCTGGACATGGCCCGGATTGAAAGCGGTAAGGTGGAACTGGATGAAGATTATGTGAAGATCAGAGATATTTATCAGGGAATTTACAAAATTTTCCAGGCGGAAGCGGAGAAAAAATGTATTCACCTTAAGATGGAATATGATGTCAAGCATGAGCACGTAATCTGCGATGAGACGAAGAACAAGGAAATTTTCCTCAATCTGATCAGTAATGCGGTAAAATATACAGCTTCAGGGGGAAGAGTTACCATAAGGATCACAGAGCTTGACTGTGACAGGAAAGACTATGTGCGGATACGGACTCAGGTAATTGATACAGGTATCGGAATGAGCGAAGAATTCCTTCCATCTCTCTTTGAGGCTTTTGCCAGGGAACGAAATACAACAGACGGAAAGATTGCGGGAACAGGTCTGGGAATGCCGATCATAAAGAAGTATATTGATATGATGTACGGAACTATTGAAGTAGAAAGTAAGCAGGGAGAAGGAAGTAAATTTACAGTTACCCTGGAATACAGGATTGCTGATAAGAGCTACTATGAACAGGATACGGAAAAATCTTCAGATGTGGATGAAACAGACAGAATCAGCGGAAAACATATTTTGCTTGCCGAGGATAATGATCTGAATGCGGAAATCGCACAGTTTATCCTGGAGGATATGGGACTTATGGTTGATCGTGTTGAGGATGGAGTTCAGTGTGTGTCAAGGATAGAACAGAAACCGGCAGGCACCTATGACCTGATCCTTATGGATATCCAGATGCCGAACATGGACGGCTACAGGGCAACTGAGATGATCCGCGGACTGTCAGATAAAGACAAAGCCACTATTCCAATCATAGCCATGACAGCCAATGCCTTTGAGGAAGACAGAAAAAAGGCACTGGCAAAAGGAATGAACGGACATATTGCAAAACCTGTTGATGCAGAAAAAGTTGAGAAGACTATTTGTTCGGTTTTAGGCAGCCAGAGTGAACAGTAACGCGACACGTTAAAGTACAGAACAGGTATTCGCTTGCTCTGTACTTTTTTTATATGGGATGATATACTGAAAATATAACCATATTAAACATATTTCAATTTTTGATAAGTGAAATTTGATTAAAACAGGAGAATATTATGGATCATTTTGAATTGCATTCCGAGTACAAGCCAACTGGAGATCAGCCTCAGGCAATTGAACGTCTGGTCAGAGGCTTTAAAGAAGGCAACCAGTTCGAAACTTTACTGGGTGTCACCGGTTCCGGCAAGACATTTACCATGGCGAACGTCATCGCCCAGCTAAACAAACCAACTCTCATCCTCGCCCACAACAAAACTCTCGCGGCGCAGCTTTACGGTGAGATGAAAGAATTCTTCCCTGAGAACGCAGTGGAATATTTTGTCTCCTATTATGACTACTATCAGCCGGAGGCTTATGTCCCGTCTTCAGACACCTATATTGCCAAAGACTCCTCCATCAATGACGAGATTGACAAACTCCGTCTCTCTGCCACAGCCGCAATGTCAGAGCGGAAAGACGTAGTGGTCATTTCCTCCGTTTCCTGTATCTACGGACTGGGTTCCCCTCAGGAATTCTTTGACATGATGATTTCCCTGCGTCCGGGAATGACCAAAGACAGGGATGAGGTAATCCGGGAGCTGATCGACATTCAGTACACCAGAAATGAGATGGACTTCCACCGAAGCACCTTCCGTGTCCGTGGAGATACCCTGGAAATTTTTCCTGCCAACAGCTCCGATACAGCCGTGAGAGTAGAATTTTTCGGAGATGAGATCGACCGTATTTCAGAAATTGATGTACTGACAGGAGAAATCAAATGCCAGCGTTCTCATATCAGCATCTTCCCTGCATCCCACTATGTAGTGCCAGCAGAACAGATCCAGAGAGCAGCTGTAGCAATAGAAGAAGAATTAAAAGAACGTGTAGAGTATTTCAAAAGCGAAGACAAGCTTCTGGAAGCCCAGCGAATCTCAGAACGCACCAATTTCGACATTGAAATGATGAAAGAAACCGGATTCTGTTCAGGAATCGAAAATTATTCCAGACATCTGTCAGGATTAAAGCCCGGACAGCCGCCATACACACTGCTGGACTATTTTGGAGATGACTTCTTACTTATTATAGACGAATCTCATATCACAGTACCTCAGGTAGGAGGAATGTACGCCGGTGACCAGAGCCGGAAGCAGACATTGGTGGACTATGGTTTCCGTCTTCCTTCGGCAAAGGACAACCGTCCTTTAAGCTTCGAAGAATTCGAATCCAAACTGGATCAGGTCATGTTTGTATCTGCCACTCCGGGACAATATGAGTATGATCATGAACTCCTCCGTGCAGAACAGATCATCCGTCCAACCGGACTTCTGGATCCGAAAGTAGAAGTCCGCCCCATTGAAGGCCAGATCGATGATCTGATCGGAGAAGTAAACAAAGAAGTGTCAAAGAAACACAAAATCCTGATTACCACTCTCACCAAACGAATGGCAGAAGACCTGACAGAATATATGAAAGAAGTAGGAATCAGAGTCCGTTACCTCCATTCCGATATCGATACCTTAGAACGTGCCCGCATTATCCGTGATATGCGTCTGGATGTCTTTGATGTACTGGTAGGAATCAACCTCCTTCGAGAAGGCCTGGACATCCCGGAGATCACCCTGGTAGCAATCCTGGATGCAGACAAAGAAGGCTTCCTCCGTTCCGAAACCTCTCTCATCCAGACCATCGGACGAGCTGCCCGAAACAGTGAAGGCCATGTAATCATGTACGCAGACAACATGACCGATTCCATGCACAAAGCCATCACCGAAACCAACCGCCGCCGAACCATCCAGGAAGCCTATAACAAAGAACACGGAATCACTCCGACTACTATCAAAAAAGCAGTCCGCGACCTCATCGCCGTATCCAAAGCAGTAGCCGAAACCGAAGTCCGACTCCAGAAAGACCCAGAGTCCATGACCCGCAAAGAACTTACCAAACTTATCACCCAGGTAGAAAAACAAATGCGCGCCGCAGCCGCAGACCTCAACTTTGAACAGGCCGCCGAACTCCGCGATAAAATGATCGACCTGAAAAAGAATCTGGATATTTTAGATAAATAGTGCTATACTGAGTCTTTTTCATCTGTGTAATCGAATTTGAAGACAAGCAAGTGATATAGTTATTCTATAGCAATCCTCTAAAATAATGCATCTTAATCCAGCCCATCAGAGTGTGAAAT
>OBKS01002079.1_pt1 | contig 12191 bp, 8 predicted proteins | sample 1517381 | NCBI WGS metagenome assembly OBKS01 (sample SAMN04571686, study PRJEB22368) | human gut metagenome | biome: human gut; material: stool | host: Homo sapiens | place: Luxembourg | collected 2012-08-03
CTCCGATCGCACCTTTCTTCTTCTCCGTCACTTCTGCTGCCGGGAAGCGTAAGAAGAATCCGTCCGTTGTCTGCAGTACGATATGCTGGTTCTCCGCCACAACCTGGATCTTCACGACCTCATCTTCCGGCTGAAGCTTAGTTGCTGTAATGGTACGCTTTGTTACCTGGAATTCCGTTCCTTCAACCTTCTTGATCATCCCCTGCTTTGTGGCAAATAAAAGCTTCGCATACCGCATCTGTTCGGAGTCGCAGATGTACACGATCTCTTCCTGCGTGCTGTCATAATTACTGATATTGTCGATCGGCTGTCCCTTGTCACGGAATTTTCCATATGGGATATCCATCACTTTCACCTGATGCATCTTTCCATCTTTTGTGAAAATGCAGATCTTGCCAGTATTCATGCAGTGCAGGATGTATTTATTCTCATTATCTGCCGCTTCTTTATTACGCTCATAAGTACTTACATCTACCGTCTTCGCATATCCGAAACGGTCCATTAAGAACACAACTTCCTGTTCTTCGACTTTCTTCTCTTCAAATACAGCTTCTTCTGCATTCTCTACAACCGTACGTCTCTTTCTTGCGAATTCCTTCTTGATACGGTCCAGATCTTCCATGATAACTGCTGCCATCGAATCGTAATTATTCAGGATATCTTCATATTTTTCAATCTTAGCCAGCGTCTCTTCATGTTCTTTCTGAAGTGCTTCGATTTCCAGACCGATCAGCTTGTACAGACGCATCTCCAGGATCGCTGTTGCCTGACGCTCTGTAAATCTTAACATTCCCGCCATCTTTTTGGAAATGGAGGACTTGAACTTAATGTTCTCTGTCTCCCCGTTCATCAGACATGCCTTTGCGTCTTTTACATTCTGGCTTCCTCTTAAGATCTCGATGATCAGATCGATCACGTCACAGGCTTTGATCAGACCTTCCTGGATCTCTTTTTTATCCTGCTCTTTCTTAAGTAATGTCTTATATTTTCTCGTCGCCATATCGAACTGGAAGTCTACATGTGCCTCGATGATACGCTTCAGGCCCATGGTCTCCGGTCTTCCGTCCGCAACTGCCAGCATATTAACTCCAAAGGTATCTTCCAGTCGGGTCTTCTTATAGAGCATATTGGTCAGATTCTCTACGTCCGCACCTTTCTTCAGGTCAATGACGATACGGATTCCTTCTTTGGACGACTGATTGGAAATATCCACGATGTCTGTTGTCTTCTTGGTCTCTACCAGATTGCAGACATCATTTAAGAATTTCCCGATTCCCGCACCGATCATGGTATAAGGAATCTCTGTGATGACCAGACGTTTCTTTCCGCCCTTCATATCTTCTACTTCAACTTTTCCACGGATCTTGATCTTTCCGGTTCCTGTCTCGTAGATCTCCGGCAGGTCGTCTTTGTTGACCACGATTCCACCTGTCGGGAAATCCGGCCCTTTGATATATTTCATCAGCTGTCTGGTCGTGATCTCCTCATTTTTCATATAGGCTTTGACACCGTCTACAACCTCTCCCAGATTGTGTGTCGGGATACTGGTTGCCATACCGACCGCGATACCTTCCGCACCGTTCACCAGAAGGTTCGGGATACGCACCGGAAGTACGACCGGTTCCTTCTCCGTCTCGTCAAAGTTCGGTATGAAGTCTACAATATCCTTGTCCAGATCAGCCAGATACGCTTCCTGTGTGATCTTCGCAAGTCTCGCCTCAGTATAACGCATTGCGGCTGCACCGTCTCCTTCGATCGAACCGAAGTTACCGTGTCCGTCTACAAGGATCATTCCTTTTTTAAATTCCTGTGCCATGACCACCAGTGCGTCATAGATGGAACTGTCTCCGTGCGGGTGATATTTACCCATGGTATCTCCAACGATACGCGCACATTTACGGTACGGTTTGTCATACCGGATCCCCAGTTCGTGCATATCGTAAAGTGTACGTCTTTGTACTGGTTTCAGTCCGTCTCTTACATCCGGCAGGGCTCTGGCAATGATTACGCTCATTGCATAATCGATATATGATTTTTTCATCACGTCCGAATATTCGGTTCTGATGATCTGTGAATCCTGCATTGTATTTCTCCTATCCTATATATCTCTATATATCAAGTTCCGCTTCTGTCGCATTTTCATAAATAAATGAACGTCTTGGCGGTACTTCTGATCCCATCAGCATCTCGGTTACGCTGGATGCCATTCTTGCGTCTTCAATCTCTACCAGTTTCAGCAGTCTGGTTTCCGGGTTGAGGGTTGTCTCCCACAACTGTTCTGCATCCATCTCTCCCAGACCTTTGTATCTCTGTAAGGTAAATGGACCGTCATGCGTCTTTCTGTATTTTTCCAGTGCTTTATCATCATACAGATATTCTTCCTCGCCTTTCTTCGGCATCGCCTTATAAAGAGGCGGCATCGCAATATAGACATGTCCTTCGAAAATCAGTTCCGGCATAAAGCGGTAGAACAACGTCAAAAGCAGTGTCGAGATATGGGCACCGTCCACGTCGGCATCGGCCATGATGATGATCTTGTCATACCGCAGCTTGCTGATATCAAAGTCATTTCCATATCCTTCGGAAAATCCGCAGCCAAATGCATTGATCATCGTCTTGATCTCTGCATTCGCCAGCACTTTATCGATACTTGCTTTTTCCACGTTCAGGATCTTACCACGGATTGGAAGGATTGCCTGGAACATACGGTCTCTGGCTGTCTTCGCAGACCCCCCGGCAGAGTCTCCCTCTACGATGAAGATCTCACATTTTGATGCATCACGGCTTTCGCAGTTCGCAAGCTTTCCGTTACTGTCAAAGGAATATTTCTGCTTGGTCAGAAGATTCGTCTTCGCACGCTCTTCCGTCTTACGGATCTTTGCCGCCTTCTCCGCACAGCCAATGACTTTCTTAAGTGTCTCCAGATTACGGTCAAAGAAACGGATGATCTCATCGTTCGTGATCTTACTGCAGGCCTTTGCCGCGTCCGGATTGTCAAGCTTGGTCTTCGTCTGACCTTCAAATCTCGGATCCGGGTGCTTGATCGATACGATTGCCGTCATACCGTTACGGATATCGGCTCCGGTAAAGTTTGCATCCTTTTCTTTCAGAATACCAAGTTCTCTTGCATACTGGTTGATCGCCGTTGTAAATGTCGTCTTGAATCCGGTCAGATGCGTTCCTCCTTCTGCATTGTAGATATTGTTACAGAAGCCAAGTACATTTTCATGGAACTCGTTGACGTACTGGAAGGCCACTTCTACTTCGATGCCTTCTGCTTCCCCTTTGAAATACACCGGATCATGTACGACTTCTTTTTTATGATTCAGTTCACGGATGAATCCAAGGATTCCGTCCGGCTCATGATAAATGATCTGTTCCGGTTCTGCTCCCCTTTTATCTTCAAATACGATCTTCAGATCCGGATTCAGATAAGCAGTCTCATGAAGACGGCTCTTTACCTCTTCTGCTTTGAACTTTGTCTTTTCAAATATCGTATCATCCGGAAGGAAATTCACTTTCGTTCCGGTCTTTCTTGTCTTTCCGATCGTCGGCAGTAATCCGTCTTCCAATTCGATCACCGGTTTTCCCTGTTCATACCGGTCATGGTGGATATATCCGTCCCTGCTGATCTGCACATCCATATAGGTAGACAGCGCATTTACAACAGAAGAACCGACACCATGCAAACCTCCGCTGGTCTTGTATGCCGAATCGTCGAATTTTCCGCCCGCATGAAGTGTCGTGTATACCACACGAGCTGCCGATACTCCTGTTGCATGAAGGTCTACCGGTACACCACGTCCGTTATCTGCGATCGTTGCCGAACCGTCTTTTTCCAGTGTCACATGGATCTCGCTGCAATATCCGGCAAGATGCTCATCCACCGCATTATCCACGATCTCATAGATCAGATGGTTCAGACCTTTGGTTGAAACACTTCCTATATACATTCCGGGTCTTTTTCTTACCGCTTCCAGTCCCTCCAGGATCGCGATACTTCCCGCATCATATGTATTCTTTTTCGCCATTCTTTCTATATCCTTTCTCCGTTTCCATCTGTATGACAGACATTGAAAAACATCATATCTGATACCTTTCACAAGTATCATACAGATTTTTCCATACTTTGGATATCTTATCATAAAAATATTTTCGAATCAAGACAGCACCTGATGTAGAAGCTCTGCAAGAAGTTCCATGGCATTTCGCATCTCTTCTACTGTATTCGTCTGCGCTCCTGCCTCGACCAGAAGTGTCTTCGGTTTGAAATGCATGTTATAGCGGTATGCCCGAAGGAAAATGTGTCTGGCAAATCCCGGATAATATTTGGCTGCTGCAATCTCCATCTGAAGGGAAAATGCCAGATTGTCTTCCAGATATGGATTCGGAAGATAACTGATATTTCCATTTGCTCGCGTTCTGCTGAGTCCGTTGAAGAACATGATCTGCGCCGTCTGTCTGCCATCCACCTCTGTCACAAGATGTGTCCCTTCCGCCACACCGTCCCGGTGGAGGTCGATCACCACTTCTATGCTTGGATTATCTTTTAATATCTTCTGCACATCCGGTTCCGCAAGCTGATATGCTTTGCTGCGGTCCAGTTTGCCATTTACCAGATCATAAACACCTGTGTGATGATACGTCTCGATTCCATACTTTTGATTCAAAAGATCTGTCAGATACGTTCCCATACCTACAATCGATGTATTCGCATCCCCCGGAACAGAATCTTTAAACTGCTCCTGGGAATGTGTATGATAGATCAGCACCTTCGGTCCGGCTGCCTCTTCATTAGAATTGGAATTCAGCTTCATATTCTTTCCAAGCAGCCGGTCTGCATTGATCAGATTTGCATCCGCCATCGTACTGCTGTCCACTGTGTAAAAATGGCTCATCAGATATTCGTAATCTCTTAATTTATCCATGGATATGTCTACTTTAGCCTCCGGTATCTTCACCATCTCCTGCTGCGTGACACTTTGCCCCTGCGTAATGAGCTTTCCATTTTCATCCACGGCATTTTCATCATTCGCCTGCTTTTCTAATATCATGGCATAGGTCTGGGAATCTTCGGCGATAGTATCCTCTTTTTCCGCTGACAGATAGGTTCCAATCGGGAACAATTTCATCACTGTCTGTGTCACGTCCTCTGCAGGACCTCCGACATGGTCTTTTTCCGATGTATAAGTCAGTGTCGTCATTATATTTCCGACAGCACAATCTGCAATGACCTCTTTTTCTTTTTCCAGGAATGATATTTTCAGTTCTCGTACTGTTCCATTTTCTTTTATTACATGACCTCTTATGAAACAGGTCAGAAGTATTCCAGCACTGCCCCAGGCTGCACACTTCATATATTTTTCCAACATTCTCTGCCTGTCTTTCTTTTTCACATTTTTAACACCTCTGCCGTTTACTGATTTTTACGATATCTTAGTTCTTACTATAATTATGGCAATATTGTAAATGTTATGACTGCATTATTTTTTCTTTCCCCGCAAAAAGCATATTCATTGCTTCTGAAATTGTATAACTGATTCGTCTTACTGTATCATCAATATCTTTTGGTGTCACAAACATACCATTCAGATGCGGAGCAATCAATTCCTTTACCAGTTCATATTTCTCTGCGGAATTATATCCCTGCAATACCACTCCCACCCCTTTTAATGTTTCTGATGTTTCCAGTGCCGTAATAAAGTTCTCCATTGTATCATTCACAATGGTTGCCGCATCCACAACTGTCGGCACTCCGATTGCAATGACCGGAATTCCCATCGTATCTTTTGTAATCTCACTTCGGTGATTTCCAACCCCTGCTCCCGGATAAATTCCCGCATCAGAAATCTGTATTGTCCGGTTCAGTCTTTTGGTACTTCTTGCTGCCAGTGCATCAATTACCATAATCAGATCAGGGGTTGTCTCATTTACTATTCCCCGTATAATTTCTGCAGACTCCATCCCGGTCTGTGCCATCACTCCCGGAACGATCGCACTTACAATCCTGCTTCCGCCTTTTCCCACTGCATACCTTCCATATTCCTGCACAATATGTCTGGTAACATTCAACTGATCCACCACATACGGTCCCAGTGCATCCGGTGTCACTTCACGATTGCCAAGGCCTACAACAAGTACCGAATATCCTTTTTCCTGATTTTCTTCCGTATCTTTCATATATTTTTCCAAAAAACCTGCCAATGTCTCCGATATTTCCCTGTGATACCCTTCATCTGCAGCTGCCATATTCGGCGCTTCCAGTGTCAGATATGTTCCCACAGGTTTTCCCATCGCCTTCGCCCCATTTTCCGTTTCAATCCTGACCGTTGTGATCTTAATCTCCTTTTCTTCATCATACTCCTCTTCCAGAACGACACCTGATACCTCCACATGATCCGATTCAAACCGTTCTTTCTGTTCCATCGCAAGATCCGTCCGTATCTTATACTTCTCCACCATCATTTTTATCCATCCTTTCTCAAATTAATGCTAGTTTTTCCAATATTTTCAGAAATATGTATTGACAGATTCCAATTCATGCCCTAAAATAAATTCGTATGTTTCGTTAGATCGTCCGTGTCCGGCTCTAACGAACTGGAAATCGAATTAAAAAAATCGAAATACATTGATATCGGAGGTGGACAAATTGGCTAATATCAAATCTGCAAAGAAAAGAATTTTAGTAAACGAAACAAAAGCTGCTAGAAACAAAGCAATCAAGTCTAAAGTAAAAACTTGCGTAAAGAAAGTTGAAACAGCTGTAGCTAACAAAGATGCCGCTGCTGCTGCAGACGCATTAAAAGTTGCAATCGTTGAAATCAACAAAGCTGGAAGCAAGGGTGTTTACCACAAAAACACATGCTCTAGAAAGATTTCCCGTCTGACAAAAGCTGTTAACGGAATTGCTTAATAATAGAGATTAAACTCGAGTTGCAAAATTTTTAGAACCCGGATCATCCCGTCAATGATCTGGGTTTTTTTCTATTTAATTAATCATCGCGGCCTCTCAGTCCTCGAGAAAGACTTGGCATTCTGTTTGTTGCTGGATGTCACGATGCAGAAGTTCTAAGGCAGTCCGCCTTCCCTAAGGGCAAAAGCCACTCCGCTCAAACTCACCCCTACGGGGCTCAAACAGTTCGCTCCGGGTAACCAGCTTAGTGAATTAACTAGAAAAAGGATACAGCAACCGCCGTACCCTTTTCGTATGTATTCTTATTCTAACAAATCTGATGATTAGTTGTTGATCAGTTTGTCTTCTCCATTCCAGCTGTAGAGCTTTCTGATCTCTGCTCCGACTTTCTCTGATGGATGTTCTGAAGCAAGTTTTCTCATAGCTTTGAAGTGTACCTGACGTCCTGCCGGAGACATGTCTAATAAGAAGTCTTTTGCAAATGTTCCGTCCTGGATGTCTGTCAGAATCTGTTTCATAGCTTTCTTTGTCTCAGCTGTAACGATCTTAGGTCCTGTTACATAGTCACCATATTCAGCTGTGTTAGAGATAGAGTATCTCATTCCAGCGAATCCTGACTGATAGATCAGGTCTACGATCAGTTTCATCTCATGGATACACTCGAAGTAAGCGTTTCTTGGATCATATCCAGCTTCGCAAAGTGTCTCGAAACCAGCCTGCATAAGTGCACAAACACCACCGCAAAGTACTGCCTGCTCACCGAAGAGGTCTGTCTCTGTCTCTGTTCTGAATGTTGTCTCAAGAAGACCAGCTCTTGCTCCACCAATTGCAAGACCATATGCAAGTGCACGATCCCAAGCTTTTCCTGTAGCATCCTGCTCTACAGCGATAAGGCAAGGTGTTCCTTTTCCAGCCTGATACTCACTTCTTACTGTGTGTCCCGGTGCCTTAGGAGCGATCATTGTTACATCTACATTCTTTGGTGGGTTGATGCATCCAAAGTGAATGTTGAAACCATGAGCGAACATTAACATATTACCTTCTTCAAGGTTTGGTTCGATGTCTTTCTTGTACATATCTGCCTGTAACTCATCGTTGATCAGGATCATGATGATGTCAGCCTGTTTTGCTGCTTCAGCTGCTGTGAATACTTTGAATCCCTGAGCTTCAGCTTTTGCCCATGATTTACTTCCTTCATAAAGACCAACGATAACATCGCAGCCGGACTCTTTTAAGTTCAGAGCATGTGCATGTCCCTGGCTACCATAACCGATGATAGCGATCTTCTGTCCCTCTAATACTGATAAATTACAATCTTCCTGATAAAAAATTCTTGCTGCCATTATAGCATACCTCCTAAAAAATAAATGATTTTTTATTTTCTTAAACAAGGGGTCGCCCTTCCACCGGGCTCGTCTCTGTTTAATGTCTGATTAAAATGTGTTACTGTTTGTCCATTATAATATATCAATTATAATGTGTTGATGTTTCCTTCCTGATCAATGACTGTTACATCCTTGATTCCTCTCTGTAATCCGGTAATACCTGTTCTTGCAAGTTCAAGAATCTCGTAACCTTCCAGAAGTTCCAGAAACGCATCTACTTTTGAACCATTTCCTGTCAGTTCCACCATCAGGGAATCCTTCTCTACATCAACAATCTTCGCGCGGAATATATCCGCCACAGATATGATCTCCGTTCTCTCCGTCTTATTCGCCCGAACCTTCACCATGATCAGTTCACGATATACCGAATCTTCCGGCTGAAGTACTTTGATCTCAATGACATCTTCCAGCTTTCTGACCTGCTTTTCGATTTGCGATAAGATCAGCTCATCTCCGCTGGCCACAATGGTAATTCTGGTAAATCTCGGATCTGCCGTAACTCCGGCAGTTATACTGTCGATACTGTATCCTCGTCTGCTGAACAGTCCGGATACACGGCTTAATACACCGGGATTATTGTCTACCAATAATGAAAATACTCTTTGCATATTGCACCTCTTTTCTATCATTTATAAAAAACAGAGTGCGTTCTGTTTTTTTATAATAACAACTACTTCTTCTTTTGTCAAGTATTGGCACCCATATTTTTACATTTTTCACAAAATGCAGGATTACCGCATTATTTCAGGATGATCCCGGCAATGTCTTCCGGCGTCCCGGCAACGTATACTGCGCCTGCTTTTTCCAGTTCTTCACGGTTGCCGAATCCGTATAATACCCCCATACAGTCAAGCCCTTCCTACTTTGCCCCAAGTACATCATGTTCACGGTCACCGATCATCAGTATCCTCTTCTTATCCTGCATCCGGCAGGTATCGATCAGATATCCGATCACCTCTGCCTTACTGCCTCTGCCTCCGTCCAGTTCCATACCTGCCACATATTCAAAATATTGATCCAGGTCAAAATGTTCAATGATCCTTCTCGCATATACTTCCGGTTTGGACGTCGCGACAAAAAGTCTTTTTCCTGCTGCCTTCAATGCCTTTAATGATTTTTCAAATCCGGGATACACCGAACACTCAAAAATCCCCGTATCCTGATAATATTCCCTGTAATACTCCACCGCCTTCCAGCTTTTCTCATCGTCAAATCCATAGAATCTGGCGAACGAATCGGTAAGCGGCGGACCGATGAATTTATATAATTTTTCCCGTTCGGTCTCTTCGATTCCGAATTTCTCCAGCGCATACATCACCGAATTCGTAATTCCCGGTGAAGAATCGATGATCGTGCCATCCAGATCAAAGAAACAGATATCATACATTTTATCAAGCTTTTCTTTTTCCATATTCTCTACCTGCCTGCTTCAAAAAAATACCGGAGCCGTCCTTCTGCGTTTTTCCGCATCCATCACACCCCGGTATTATTATAACCGTTCCATCTATAATTTTGCAAACTGTATCATCCAGAGAAGCAGAAGATGCACCGGATAAAATCCGTAGAAAAACCATTTTTCCCAGCCGTGTGCTGTTTTGTCTGCTTTGTTATACATACACTGTATAACCACTCCCGATGCTGCCGGCCCGATACAGGCGCATGCAGAATGTATGAGCGCACTCTCCAGCCCGCAGTCCGCCCTGTATGACAACACATTCAACAGAAAGAAGAGTCCCACTGCTTTTCCATAAGCCAGTGATACTTTTTTCCTGTCCCCATATGCATTTGCAAACAGCATCGTAAATACCGGTGCCAGAAGTGCCCAGTCCGTCCAGAGCGAACAGATTACCAGCACGCACAGCCATAGCATTTTCTCCCCTTTATGTTTTACATGATCTGCAACCCACACCACTCCCAGACATAGAAGAAGGCTGAACATCATGTTCAGGTTCGTCTGTTTCAATGCCAGCATGAAGGGGATCTGTGAAAGGATCCCGAATACAAGCAGCCGCAGTGCATAGTTCTTTACAGATCTTGTGTAATGATATCCTTCCACAAGGAAATAGCACATAGTAATGGCTGTAAAATACCCGATATCAACCATAACTTCCTGCCCTGTACTGCCTTCTTTTAAAAATATATAGGCAAAATGATTACAGAACATAGCTGCCATTGCCAGATATTTTATTGCATTTCTACTCATACTTCCCTCTCCATTTTCATTCTTCGATATTTCTGATAAATCCGACATAGGTCGCTCCAAAATAAACTACATATACGCCAAAGAACAGGGCGAATGAAATTGCAAAATACTGTAACACCGGTGTACTGACTCCTGTATAGAAGTTAAATCCGGCACCCATATACACCGCTATGATTCCGCTGATCACTGCCGAAAGGATTGCCGGACACAGATAATACCCGGACAGCTGACGGAATACGGTCTGTTGGATCTCGCGTCTTCCAAGGCCGATTTTCGAAAGCACCTGGTAGCGGAACCTATATTTTGCCGAATCACTCAGCTGCTGTACCGACAACACCGTCAATGCAATACACAAAAATACCAGCCCGATATACATACATGGGAATGTGATACAACTCATCATATATCTGACCTCAGCCGATGCATTTTCCCGCACAAGATTCACCGCAGCATATGTGACAATGGTATCCGTACCATAACATACATTATCATCGTCTTCTTCCATGTATGTATGACCGGCATAATCATGTTTATCTGACAGATCATCCAGCTTATTCTGCAGGTTATCCGGTACTTTTTTCTTCACACTTACCGCAAGTTCCGAATAGTATGGTGTCATCTGCTGTATCCGTTCATCCGGCACAACGATGATATAATCACCGCCGTTATGTCCGTCCTGCGAAAATGATTCGGTGCAGATCTTCCTGCAGGTCAGTGTCTCTCCTCGGTCCTGAAGCTTCACGTCATCCGTAAAATCTCCGGTTTCCTTATACACTCTTTGCTTCATCTGAAGGATATATTCATTTTTTCCAAGAGTTTCCGTGGAATATCCCAGCATTTTTCTCAGATGATTGTAATCACTCAGCCCCATATATGTATCATATCTGCAATATGCATCATCATCGGAACCTTTACGTATCTTTTTCTCATCCGGTGTTCCGTCTTCTCTGCGGTACTCATCTCCAAAATACCGCAGATGCGTATACAGCCATGTATTCATTGCGTTCGTATGATTTTCATAAATACGGTACACGCACGAATCCTTTACACCTGCTTCTTCTCCGACAATATCCAATTCCTTTGCAAAATCATATTCCGGATTCTGACTGTTTACCTGTACATCAAATGGAAATTTCATCTCTAAAACCTGATTCTGCCAGTCCGTAAACATTAATGCAACCGAGCACCCCAGAAATGCGACCATAAAAAGCACCGTAAGTGTTCCCATGGTAAACCGCATCGTTTTCAATTTAGATGCAAACTGACGCAGCAGGAACAGATTCTGCCCCCGGTAGACCGCATTTCCTTTTTTCTTCACATAGCAAATGATCCATGCGGAAAGCCCTGTATAAAATACATACATTGTAATAAACAGACCCGTCAGAAATACTGCTGCCCCTCCCGGCGACTGTATATTTCCGCTCAGTATCCAGACACCGAACGCAAAGATGAACAGAATGGAAAACGGCAGTAATAATCGCTTTATTTTTTCATTCTTTTCTTTTAATTCCTCATTCTTCTGATTTTCTCTCATCAGATCATGAATGTTCATCTTGCGGAATTTCCGGCTGCACCGAAACAGTGCCAGCAGATAACATCCTGCAAAGCAGCACACAGTCATAAGTAAACAATATCCATTGAACTCCAGATGGGGTCTTAGTTCCACCTGTATGACACTATAAAGGACAAC